>Ga0222661_1000576_pt1 | contig 13136 bp, 13 predicted proteins | sample AntAcemetagen551_FD_179851 | JGI IMG/M metagenome (GOLD analysis project Ga0222661, IMG submission 179851) | Saline water microbial communities from Ace Lake, Antarctica - #551 | ecosystem: Environmental > Aquatic > Non-marine Saline and Alkaline > Saline | place: Antarctica: Ace Lake...
TGAGAAATAAGACTTGGTGAAAGAAAATATACTAAATCTATTTTATCCTTTTGAAATTGATTTTCAATAAAACTAAAAGATAAATTTAATTTTGAAAAAAAACTATACCAATAAAAATTAGATAAGCTTATCCGATGAATTTTTTGAAATATATTCTCTGATAAAACCTTAATTTGTAAACCTATATCATTGTAATTATTTTTGACTTCACTATTAAAAGCATAGAATTTTAAATCAATGCTACTATCAAGATGATACTTTTTAAGTATCTTAAGAATCATATACTCATATTGATATCCTCCTCCAGATTGTAAACTAGAAGCCAAGATAATTGCTATATTTAATTTTTTACTATCCAAACTACATTCCAACTATTAAAATCTGGGGTTTCTAAACTCATCCATTTATACTTTTGAATCACATTAAAGTCAATTTTGGATAATATAATTTCTAACTCTGTGTCAAAAAGGTAACGCATTTTATGAAGCTCCTTTTTTTCTTTTATCTCGTTTGTTTTTTTATCTTCAATAAAAACATCATAATTAACATCTACTACATTCTTTTGAGCGTTAAGAAAAGGTTCTGCTATTCTTGTTACTTTAATGTTTTCGTTATCAAATCTTTTTACTCTGTTAGTTGGTAAGTCAGTTAATACAGCTGGCCCATACCAAAAGTCAAATATAAAAATACCTCCATTTTTCAAGTGCTTTTTTACAACCTCAAAAGTTTTAATTAATTCTTCATTACTGTTCTGATAACTCATCACGTGAAATAGTGAAACAATAATATCAAATTTTTTATTTAATTCTAAATCTTGAATGTTTGATTGACTAAAAGTAAGCTTATGCTCTTTACCATTACGTCTTTTTTCGGCAATTTTGAGCATCTCGAAACTTAAATCTACTCCATGAATTTGATAACCTTTATCACATAGCAATTCTGCATGTTTTCCGGTGCCGCTACCAAGATCAAGTATGGTAAACGCAGAATTAATATTTTCTTTTATTAATTTATCAATGTATTCAACTTCACTTTCATAGTTTTTGTCAGTATAAATTAAATCATAATATTGTGAATATAAATCCCCGTATTGTTCCATAGTTAGGTTTGAGTTTAAAAGTTTAATCCTTTACACTAAAGTTTAAAAACTTTATGCAAAACAGATGAAACTTCATTCAATTCTTCATCACATAAAGCCAACCCGCTAGGAATATAAAATCCTCTCTCATAAAGTTTGTCTGCATTTGGATAATGTTCATTTATAAATAAACCCATTTTACTTAAAACTGGTTGCTTATGAATTGGATAAAAAAATGGTCTTGTCCCAATGCCAAAATTTGCCAATTCAACCATCACCTCTTTAGCTGTTTTTTTAAAATTGTCTTTTAAAGTGATCGTATATACCCAATATATATTTTCACAATAATGTGTTTTTATTAAAGGTAGATTAATCCATTTAATGTCCTTTAATAGTCTATTGTAAGTATTACCTATATGCCTTTTCTTTTCAATAAATTTATCTATTTGCTCAAGCTGAGCTACCCCCAATGCCGCTTGAATATTGGTCATACGATAGTTCCACCCTAAATCGTCATGAATAAATCTTTTTTCAATATCTGGAGAGAAACATAAATTTCTAGCGCTTTTTAACTTCTTGTCTATCTCATAATCATCTGTCAAAACCATCCCTCCTTCTCCTGTTGTAATGTGCTTATTTGGATAAAAACTAAATGTACTTACATCTCCAAAACTTCCGCATTTTTTCCCTTTATAAGTTTGACCAATGACTTCTGCGGCATCTTCTATGATTTTAAGATTATACTTTTTAGCAATTAATAAGATAGGATCAATATCAACAGATAGCCCATAAATATGCACTATCATAATTGCTTTTGTTTGTGAAGTTATTGCTGATTCAATATCATCTACTTTCACGTTAAAAGTGTCAAAATTACTATCTACTAGCACTGGTTTTATACCTTGAGTAACAAGTGATTGAGCGCAAGATATAATAGTAAAAGAAGGCATAATCACTTCATCACCATCTTTAAGCCCTAAAGCTTTTACTGCCAAATCTAGTGCAGCACTTCCGCTTGAGCAAGCAGTTGCATATTTTCTGCCAATGTAAGATGCCTTTTGTTCTTCAAAACTTTTAACAAATGGTCCTTCAGAACTTATCCAACCAGTATCTATGCATTCATTTAAATATTTTTTTTCATTTCCAACAAATAGTGGTGTGTTTACTGGTATCATTAATTCATTCTTATTTTCTTATTTATTACAGGTTCAAATCTAACCTTATCCATTTCGCCTGCATAAGGTCCTTGTTTAACTTCAATAATTTCGGAATCTTCAAGCATTTCAAAACCATGGCCTCCAGAGGCTAGTAATACAACATCTCCTTTATATAGTACTCTGCTTTTCAAATAATTTTTATCATCATCATAATAATCTACTCTTATACTTCCGCTTTTTATTACGAGCACTTCTTGGGTGTAATGGACATTTCTTTGAATAGAATTGTGAACATGTGGTGGTATAATATGTCCCTTTGATCTATTCATGTAAGCTAATTGTTGTGAAAAATCATCTGGGGTAAAAAACTCTATACCTTTTGATTTGTACTGTGCTCTTATTATAACAGATAACAATTTACCTTTGTATAGAATATTTTCAACCATTTAATATAATTTTTTTAAGATATTTTTTCCCTCTGCTATTAAACTATCGAGACTATTATTTGAATTAATTAAGTTATAACAATTTTGTGTAATATTTTTAGCTAATTCTTTGTCTTTTATGATTTTAATGATTGCCTCTGCAAACTCTTCAATTTCATCTGCAATTATTATATCATGACCATTTTTTACTGGAATGCCTTCAGCTCCAAGTTTTGTAGATACTATTGGAATTTTACATGCTGCAGCTTCCATAATTTTAAACCTTGTACCTGATTCAAATTTTAATGGTACTATCGAGACGTCTGAGTTTTTCAAGTAGGGCAACACAGTCTTAACTTTGCCTAAAATTGTAATACTCTTATCTTCTATATCTGTTAAAGTTTCAATTGAACCTTTCCCAATTATATAAAAATGTATACTCGGTATTTCCTCTTTTACAATAGGATAAATAAACTCGATGAACCATCTTGCAGCTTTATCCATAGCACTTTTAGGGCTAAAAGAGCCTGCTAAATATACACTGGGAGATATAAAATTATCTGGCTTGGAAGATATTTGAATGTATTGATTAAAATCTATGACGTTAGAAAACAACATTATTTTATTAGCATCACTAGATAAAGTTTTATAGTAATTTGCATCCACCTCTGAAACAGCTGTTGTTATATCAGATAAATCAACCCATTCCTGCTCTTCTTTCTCTTTAGCTAATCCAGCAACTTTAATTTTGGCTGCCCTATGTTTGTCACTTTCATATGGCAATTCTCTTAATAGAAATCTAGACCAAACACTGTCTGTATCACAAACAATTTTAACATTGATATTAGCGCTTTTCAGTAGTTTAATCAAATCAAAAGAAATATTTCCAAAACCAAACCAAACGACATCTATATTTTCCTTTTCAATAATTGATAATAAAAAATCTAGATCTCTCGCTAAATTTTTTTTGATGGCATTTCTTAAAACAGTTTGTATTTTCCTCGAATATCTATTTTTTGATAATTTATTTATTGATGGGGCAAAAGAAAAATTATTCACTAAAGAAGAATAATATTTGACTGCATAATCACCTCCCATATTCTCTTTTGTACACCGGGCTACAACATAAAGATCACTTATTTTTGATAATGCTTTAATAGAATTTTGTATCCTAAGCTCTGGCCCACCAGCTGCTGGATATTCAATTATTGGTGTTGTATATAAAATTTTTATTTTTACCATGCAAATAAAAGATAAGGTCTTGGAGGTTTAAAGTACCCATACATGCCCCGAAATTCTATATTATACTCTGGATTAGCTTTTAAGATTATATCCTTGCATTTTAAAGCATTATCATATTCATGATATACAGCTATTGCAAGTTTTGGCTTGTGCTCTTTCATTAATTCAAATCCACCATAGAGAGCTTCCATTTCAGCACCTTCTATATCCATCTTAACAATGCCATTTTCTTTTAAATCATATTCTCTCATAAGAGTGTCCAGATTTACAACTTCTACCTTATAATTATTATCAGAATTAATTGGTTCTAAAGGGTTTAACTCTTTAATTGACGAGTCACAAAAACTTTCATTGTTTTTTGAAAATAAAGCGTCTCCGGGTTCTTTGCCAAGAGCTTTTTGAACTAAACTAAACTTCCCTTCAATTAACTTCTTTTCAAATGTTTTTTCAAGAGCACCTTTCATTTCAATAAGAGGTTCTAGGGCTATAATAGAGCAACTATCGTTTTTTTTATAAGCAAACAAGGAAAAATATCCTTCACATGAACCAGCATCTATTACCCATTGTGAGTCTGAATAATTCATGTTTGGATTATCATATGAAGATGGATTATAATCATATGAATCAAATATTTCATGATACAACCATGGCAAATCATTTTTTGAAACTGAAATAGGCCAAAAAATAATATGCTTTTTAATTGTAATTTTATCTAAAATATTGTTATAATAGCTTGTAAGCATTTTTGGTAATTCAATCTTTCTTTCAATCTTATATAATTTTAATTCTTGCTTCGAAAATTGATATTTGCCATAGTTTTTTATAAGAAACTTATAAAGATAGATGTCATCTTTTATAGTTTTTAATTTTGTTATTACTTTATACTTTATTTTTTTTAAAGTTAACTTTCTCCAATCCATTTGTCTTTATTTAAAATGCCAGTCCCTTTTTCAATACATTCTAGAACATAATCGAAATTTTTATTTTTCCCTCTATAAAGGTCTTGAATATTATTTATTTTTATTTTTATATCATCTCCTGAACCTTCTTTAAACTCCATTAAACCATTTACACTATAATAATGGAAAAAATTAAGCTTAATAAATTTAAATGATAAATCTTTAATTTTTTCCAATTCGATTTTTTTATTTCCTTTTAAAATATCTTTAAGCAAATTAAAATATTCGTCCCGAGATTCTGGATCAAATGTGAAGCCATATCCCCTATAATGTGAACGTCCAATCGATATTACTGGAATACCTCTTGATGCCATCTCTAATCCAACTGTTGATGTATGAACCAATCCAATTGTTGATAAGGGAATTAGATCATAGAAAGTAATTTTCGCTTTAGGGGATAAAATAAAAATATTTAAAGGCAATTCTGAAAATTCTTTTTTTATTCTAGAAATGACAGTTTCTTTAGTTTGGGGAATTCCAGGGAAAGATTCTGCTGGATGTGATTTTACAATTAATTGGTATTCAGAATGATCTTTAAACCAATTAATTGTATCAATTATCCAATCCATCATGCTCTTATAAAAAATCTCTTTATTTAAAGCAGCTAAATCCCAACATACATTTGCAGATAATAAAGCTGTAGGTTTTGATTTATCCAAATTAGAGAAATCAACATTTTCATTTTTAAATGATTGTAACGAGGCTGTATCTATTATCATGTCTTTTCCTAAAGTTCTTTCTTCTAACCACTTTTCAACTCGATTAATTTCATTATTAGTCAATGAAACTTTTGAATAATTTTTCCACGACTTATAAAAATTTAAATTCATTGCAGCATCATTGTATGCGTAAGTCCAACCACCAAATCTGGTACCGCTCCAATGAGAATAAAAAGGTATCGAATGCTTTTTTGCTAATAGCTCCCAAATTTTCCACATTCCATAAAAACTATCATTTGATATTATTCTATCTGGACTTATTTCTGTGATTATTTTTTCACAAGCTAATTTACAAAGCAATAAATTTTTTAAATGAGACCTACCTAATTCCTCATGATTTTTTATAAGCTTATAATCCGCTACAACATAATTATTAACAAGTATATTCTCTGCCATTAAACCAAAATCCCAATCATCATATATAAAACAAGACCAGCCATCATAAGGAATTTCATTTAGTATCGAATCAATCTTTAAAATGTCCTCTTGTGTTAAGTATTGTGAATATTTAAAAATTCTCTTATTATCTAAAAAAGACCAAAGTTCTTCTGATTGTTTCTGACAATAATTACAATTATTTTTAAAATTTTGTTTGCCTTGCCATACTCCACCATAAACATTACACTCAATATCTTGAATTCCATCACAAAAAGTTGCATAAATATCATAACCTCTTATTGACAAAGAATAAGCCATTAATTTATCGTGTATATAGGAAGGTCCATATATTGAAAAAGAATGTGTAAATAGGATTTTTTTATTTAGTCTTTTATGATTAAGGCTTTTAAAATCTCTTTCAAGTTTTAAAAGTTTTTTTTCATTATGAGTCATCCTTAAGCCGAAAGCTTTTATAATTTTTTTAAAAAATAACTTAATTGTGTATGTCATCCGTTTTATTACAATGTAATTTAAATAATAACTGCAAGCTAAATGTTAAGTGCTTTTTGAATAAAATTTAATGGTATTTTTAATAATCGACTGAAATCAGCTTTCTCCTCATCATTCAAAATGAAATAATATATGTTAAAAAATAAACTAAAAAATGTTAATGATGAAAATGGAATTAAATATATCCATTTTGAATCTATATATTTTGAAAAAAATGAAAATAGACAAAACAAAGGCAGATTGATTAAGATAATCTTTAAAATATTTTTGAGGTTTTCATAAAAATGTACATCTAATTTTTTGCAGAAATATGGGAAAGTTAATATCCCTACTCCGCCACCTATTACTGTTCCTAAGATAGGGCCTCCAATACCGTATTTGTCAATGAAAAAAAATGAAAAAAATATATTAATTATTACAGAAAATGATATTGATACAATAGGTAACCTAGTTTTTCCAGAATTAAAATATAAATTCATTGGTAATCCAAAACCACCTGATATTATTAAATAAAACATAAGTATTTGCGACCATATAACTATTTCAGAATATTCAACTCCTACCCAAGTTTCTATAAACAACGGACTAATAATAATTCCTAAATATCCAATAATTGAATATAAAATAGTAGTATATCTAGTCCCTGTAATCATGATTTTTTTTATCAACTTATTGTTCTTATCGGTAAAAGCTTTATAACTAATAGGTTGAATTACTTCAGATAGAAAGGATAGATTATTAAGTGAAACATAAAATAGCTTTGTTGAAATTGCGTAAACTGCAACTTTTGAAACAGTCAAATAAGAGGCTATTATTAAAGAGTCAATTTGGACAGCCAGAAACGATAAAACTTGAATTATTAAAACATTTACACTGAATCTAATGTTATTCCTAATAGTTATAATCGAAAACTTAAAAAGGTTAAATTTGAATTTTGGGATGATTTTTTTATAGTGTAATAATTGAGGACATAAAATAAGGATTTTTAAAAGATTACTGTAGATTGCTAAATCAATTAAACCATAACCCATTCTTATCATAATAATCAAACAAATTGTTCCAGCTGAATTAGAAATTAAATTATAAAATGAAATAATTTTATAATTTAAGGTGCCTTTAAAAAAAGAAGATGAGGCTTTTAAAAACCAAAATAAGGGTGAAAAGAAAGAAGTAATTAGAATTAATGAATAAGAATTTTCAAAATTTCCTTCTGAGATATTAAGTTGTTCTAGCAATTCTTTTCCGAATAGCACAACAATAATTATAATTCCTATTCCTATTAAAGTAAATAAGGCAAAAAAAGTGTTCATTCCTGAGATTAACAAGTCGTTCTTTTTACTTTTAAAATTCTCTGAAACAAATTTTATGATACCCTCTGTTAATCCTAAATCTAAAAATCCAAAATAACCAATTAGCAAGGAAGACATGATCCACACACCATATTGCTCTTCTCCTAAATTACTAATGAATAAAGGCAAAATAAAAACCGCTAATACTTGATTAAATGAATTGAAAAATGAATTGAAAAATGAATTTTCAATAAAACTTTTTCTTGTGCTCATAAATGTTTTATTTAGTGTCTAACACTACTTTTAATAAAAATTAAGAATTAAATCTTTTGTTATTCTAGTACCCTTAAGTATATTTTTAGAAACCTTTTTTCCCAATATTTTAGGCAAATATTTAGGATGCATCCCAAAGCCTGGTCTAATACTCCTAACATTATCTTCTGTTAAAATATCTCCTATTTTCATATCTTCAACAATATAAAGAGATCTTGAAAAGTCCTTCCCTTTTTTTTGCTTTTTAGTAAGATTATATGAGATTTTACCTATTGCTTTTTCTGCATCTCGAACAGCTAATACCATTTTGTGAAACTCGATTTCATTCATGGAAAATGAGGAATCTGGTCCACCAATAGAGCGATCTAAAATAAAATGTTTTTCAATAATTTTTGCTCCAAAACAAGTTGAAACAATTGGTGCTATTTCACCTAAAGTGTGATCTGAAAGACCCGTTACAACATTAAACTTTTCTTTGAAATCTTGAATCATCACTAAATTAGCTTCGTCTAATGGAGCTGGATAACTTGAAGTACATTTTAATAAAGCAATATCAAAATTATTTTGATCATGACAAGTTTTAATTGCTAACTCAATATCTTCTTTAGTTGCTATCCCGGTTGAAATAATAATTGGCTTTCCTTTTGAAGCAACGTATTTGATGAGCTCTATATCTGTAATTTCAAAAGAGGCTATTTTAAAGGCAGGTACATCAAAAGACTCCAAAAAATCAACTGCATTTTTATCAAAAGGTGATGAAAAGCAAACTAAATTTTCATCTTTAGCAACTTGAAAAAGAGTTTTATGCCATTCCCATGGGGTATAAGCTTCTTTATAAAGTTGATAGAGATTTTGACCGTCCCAAATGGAACCATTATCAATAATAAAATCTTTATTAGAGGACTCAATTGTCATTGTGTCAGCAGTATATGTTTGCAATTTAATTGCATTTGCACCCGCTCTCTTTGCTGCTCTAACTGTTTCTGTGGCGGTTTCTAAACTGCCATTGTGATTAGCTGATAGTTCTGCTATGATAAAAACACCGTCTGATAATAAATTAAAATTACCTATTTTCATAATTTATCAATCATCCTTATTATTTGAAAAGCTTCTGCATATTTAATTCCGTTAGCAATACCCCACATTTGGGAGCGGTTTATCAACGCCTTACTTGATCTTGGATGCGGAAATTTTCTTTTCTCAAATTCATAGCAATCCATTGCTCTACATTTAATTTCAACTTCTTTTTTTGTAAGGGATATAAAAAAGTTAGGACTAAATTTTTTAGGGTCAGAAGTTACTTGCCACTCAGTCCCAGACATTGTTTCAAAAGTTATTAAATTACAAACTATTTCATCAGGTAATGGCCTAATAGCTGTAACTACAGCATCAAAAGTTTTTTGGTGATCAATATTTAAATCTCCCCCGTGATGAGTGAATATAGTATCAGCCCCAAAATCTTTTATTTCTTTTTCAATAACTTTAATTAAGCTTATTAAATCAACAGAATCAAAGCGATTATCAGGAAAGTCATAAGTTCTTAGGGAATCATATCCTAAAATATTTTTTGCTTTTTCAATATTTAATTTGTGTAATAATATTTTATCCTTCCACATATCAAGATTCCTCTCATCAGACCTAGAAGTTAAACCTTCACCCAGAATAACAACCCTAATCTGACAATCAAAATCATTAATTAATTTATACATAGTTGCGCCTGCACCTATCACTTCATCATCAGGGTGAGCAACAACAAATAATATTTTTTTATTTTTTAGAGATTCTAACATTAGCTATTATTTCGTTTTTATTATTTTTTGCATTGTAAAATTTAAACTTTAAATATGCAGTTTCTACAAAAGCATTTGGATATCCTTCACAATCTAACATTCTTATATAGTCATAAATACTTGTTAAATCTTTTAAATCTTTTAAGTCCCCTTGACTCTCTGATCTTCTATTAAATTTTGTAACAGTGCCATTTTGAGCAATTGGTTCTAATTTATTATCAATTATTTCATTTATCATATTTAATATTATTGGAGTAGATCTTTCAAAAATTTCTCTTGCTGTACCCCTCAAAGACAATTTCTCTTTTAAATAAATGTCTCCTTCATCAACCCCTTGATTTACTTTTATTGCAGATATTTTTGTTTCATTTTTATTTCTTACGATAAGATTTTGAAGAGGACTACCTCCTCTTCCGTAAGGAAGATCTGTCATATGAAATAAAATACACTCGTAATTGCTCCAGATTTTACTCTCAATAATATTTGACCAGTGTGGTATAAATATTTTCTCAGGACACAGCTTTTTGATAAATATTTTATTAAAATCTTTTTTATCTTTGATTCGATGCCAATTTTCTCCTTTGCGATTTTTTAATTTTTTAAATAAAATATCGTGCCATTCCTTGTCAGAAACTAATATAAAGTTAATCATTTTACACTAAAAAAATATTTATTAAATTTATTATTAGATAAAGCTAGCTCAAAGCCTAACTTTTCAAATGTCTTAATCGAAGCAGTATTTTCTGATTTTACTTTTGCAATAAATTTCTCATTTCCAAAAAAGTTAATCACTTTGTTAAGGATTAAAAAACCTAGTCCTATACCTCTGAAATTACTATCAACGCTGTAATCGATTAACCATTGATCATTCTCTTTTTCTAATCTAACTTGACCAATAGGTTTGTTTTGTTTTGTTTCAAAAATAAAAACCTTAGTATTAGTGTCTGAAAGCTTAAAATTAAACCAAACTCTGTGTTCCTCCTCATCTATAATATTTGAGTCAAATGAGTTTTTTAAGACTTGCTCATCATTTCTCCAATTTAATAATAACGAAAAATCACTTTCTTTTATATCTCTTATATTAAGGTCGAGCAATGGATTTATTAAACTATAATAAACAACGTCATAATAGTCAGAATTTAGCAAAACGTGATCTTTTAAACGACCTTCAAAACTGAAACCACTTATGGTCAGCGCCTCATATAACTTTGGTCTTAAATCAAATGCATATGTATAAATTTTATGTAAAGAAATTTCTTTAAATGCAATCTGCTTTAGTAATGTTAAAAATACTACCCATATTGAAACAAAATTATTTGTACTATTATAAGTTTCAATAACAAAAGAAATCTCAGCATTTTTATTTAACCAATCTATATGAACTAAACCACCATAGCCAACACATTTATCATTTCGTAGTAAAGAAAATAAAATTTGATCAGGGTAGTTTTGAGTTTTTTCTATATTAACTACTTCTTTAAAATATTGATCTTGTATTTCTTTTGTAAGTGGTTCTTTCTGACGTAAATGGAACAACTGATCATTCCTCCAATTCATAATAAGATATCTATCTATATATCGAATTGGAACTAAATAATAGTCTCCTAGATTAAATTGTTGTTTATTTAAAACTTTATAACTCTCCATTTAATATTTTGAATGCTGCTTTTGCTAGAATTAAATCATTACTGTCATCTATATCAACTACTTCGTGCCATTTAAAATTGTAAAAAGAATAAGGAGAACTGTAAAAAGAATTAAACTTCTTAAGATTATTAACAGTGCTAATCCATGTTGCTCCTGAAGGACAAATTAAAGGCTCTAAATCTTGTGACCTTTTTGTAAAAGAAAATTCACTAAATACTTTTTTATACGTATTATCATCATTTTTAATGTGTGCCCACCAAGGATTGAACATTCCGTAGTTAAATCCAGATAACAAGCTGTTTTTCGTGGTAGAATTTTCAAAAACTTCTTGTTGATCGATAATATTTTTAGATGAACGAAGTGGACAATTTGGCATTAATTGAGTTACTATTTCGTATGCTTGTCCATTAAAATTTCTAAGTTGTTTCAATGCTGATAAAGTAGCGGAACTAACTGTGCTGAAATCGTCTGCGTATTTATCTCTCAAAAATGGCACATCAGCACCATATGATTTTGAAATTTCAGCAATTTCTTCACTGTCTGTGCTAACAAGAATAGTGTCAAATAAATTAGAGTGAATTGCTGCTTCTATTGTCCACGCAATCAAGGGTTTACCGAAAAAATCTATTATATTTTTTTTTGGAATTCTTTTGCTGCCGCCTCTTGCAGGAATTATTGCTATTCTCTTTTTTACCATATTGTCCATCCACCATCAACTTTAATGTTCTCGCCTATTATGTTTAAACTGGGATTATTTATAATATATTGAACTGTTGGATATAAATCTTCAAGATTTAACATTCTGCCACTAGGTGTTAATTTATTATATCTGCTTGTAAAAGATTTATTTACTCGTCCTTCAACACCACCAAAACTTACAGCATTCACTCTAATCTTTGGTGCTAAACGAACTGCAAGCTCCTTCACTAAGTGAATTTGTGCTGCTTTTACAACTCCATAATTAATAGGTGATTGATTTTTAAAATCTTCGTATAAAGTCGGATTTGGAGCTACACTACCATACATTGAACTAATAAAGATAATATCCTTTAAATTTGCCCCTAGATCTATTAAAAAATTAATAAGATTATATGGAAATATTATTCCATTGAAGAATTCTTTTTGAAAATTCTCATTACTAACAATTCCTTTATGACCTAAAGATAATGCATCTAAAGATCTTGCATTTTGTATAATTGTATCTGGAAGTTCAATTAATTGGCCTTTTAATCCCTCCAACGCATCTTGATTTGTAAAATCTAATTCAATTGCTTTACATTTTTTTTTATTAAGATCATGTTTATTTATAAAGTTTTCTCCTGCTTTTTTAGATCTTGTTGTAAACATAACAAAATGATTGTCTTTTATCATTTCAAGTACTAATTGAGAGCCTATTATGCCAGTTCCTCCAGTTATTAAAATTTTTCTCATCCTTTAGCTTTTTCTAATATTTCTACCATTTGTAAAGTTAAAGACTTAGATAAGGTAGGTTTCTTTTTATTTATGACATCAATGAATCTTTTCAAAGCTTCTTTAAATGCATAAAAACTATCTTCAAAATACATGTCTTGATACCCATTTTGGCCCTGAACTCTTATCCAAATTGGAGAAGAAATATTATTAGTCGTTTTAAATACACAAGATACACCTGTTTCCCATTCAACACTTG
>Ga0222661_1000578_pt1 | contig 13050 bp, 12 predicted proteins | sample AntAcemetagen551_FD_179851 | JGI IMG/M metagenome (GOLD analysis project Ga0222661, IMG submission 179851) | Saline water microbial communities from Ace Lake, Antarctica - #551 | ecosystem: Environmental > Aquatic > Non-marine Saline and Alkaline > Saline | place: Antarctica: Ace Lake...
GATAAAATTAATCCAAAAAATATTTATGGATTTTCAAAAAAATTAAATGAGATAATTGGAGAATTCTATTCGAAACAATATAAATTAAATTTGACTGGTCTTAGATTCTTTACTGTTTATGGAGAATGGGGCAGACCTGATATGTTTTTATTTAAGTTGTTTAAAGCAATCAAAAATAAAGAAAAATTTTATTTAAACAATTTTGGAAATCATAAAAGAGATTTTACATATATTAAAGATTTAATTGATGTACTCGCTAAACTTATGCTTAAAAAAGATATTAAACATAACATTTACAACATCAGCTCTAACAATCCTATAAATATAAAAAAAATAATTAATCACTTTAAATCCAAATATTCATTTAGTTTAATACCAACAAACAAGCATATAGCAGATGTTTTGCATACACATGGATCTAACAAAAAAGTTTTTCACAAAGTTAAGAAAAAAAAATTAACCAAAAGTGAAAAAGGAATTGAAAATACATTTAATTGGTACAACAAAAATAAAATATATAAAATTTAAAAATGTTACCAATAACTTTAAGGCCCCAAAAAAATTATAAATTAATAAGACTCGGCAATAAATATGACGGAGGTTACTTGGTTGATGAGACTTCAATAAAAGAGTCAGAATTTTTAGTATCTGGTGGAATATTCTATGATTTTAAATTTGAGCATGACTACATAAGTTTAACAAATAATAGTATTTATTGTTTTGATCATATAATTAATCCATTTAAATACATACTTCTGTGGATTTTAATTTTAATAAAAAGGCTTATTTTTTTTGAAAATAAAGAAAAATTATTAAAAGCAAAAAAAAATATTGTAAAACCTATAAAATTTTTACAATTTGTAAGAAAAAAAAAAGTAAATTATGAAAAAAAAGGGATTGGCAATGATTCTACAAATATTTATTCTTTAGATACAATATTAAAAAAAATAGCTTCAAAAAAAAAATATTTCTTAAAAATAGACATAGAAGGTGATGAATATAAAATTTTAAATCAAATTATAAATAATTCTGAATATTTAACAGGACTGGTAATAGAATTTCATAATGTTAGTAAAAATATAAAACAGATTGAAATATTTATAAATAAATTACCTCTAGAATTAATATATATCCATTCAAATAACGCTGGTGAAGTAAATGAATATAATGACCCAGAAATTATTGAGTTATCATTCTCAAAATTTGTGCTATCAAATAGTAATGATAAGTTTAAAAAGCATAAATTAGATTTTCCTAACAATCCATACAAAAAAGAAATTAATTTAAACTTTCTTGAATAATGAATATTTTTAACAAAATAATTAGAAAATTTGAAAAAAAAATTTTTACCCAAAATCCAAGACCTTTATTTAAAAGAAATAAAATTTTTACTGAAAAAAAAAAATTTTTAATAAATAAAAAATTTTATGTTAATAATTATTCATTTGGAAATTTAAATCCTGATAAAACTTTTTATATAATAAGAAGATATCCAGGTGCAGGAATATTTTCAAATTTAACTTATGTTTTAAATCATTTAAAAGTTGCTAAGGAAAATAATTTCATTCCATTTATTGATATGGAAGAATATCCAACTATCTATAATGAAAAAAATAAGATTCAAGATACCTTTAATGCTTGGGAGTATTATTTTGAAAACACTACAGAGTTTACTATAGATGAAATATACAATAGTAAAAATGTAATAATAACTGAAAATGAATTCTATAATTTTTTTTCAAAATGGATTGATCAAGATGAATCTTTGATCAAAATATTGAAAGAAGATATTAAGTTTAAAAAAAATATATATAATACTTATAATTTTATTAAAAAAAAAATATTCAAAAATAAAAAAATCTTAGGTGTTCATTTTCGTGGAACAAGTTATAAAAGTTCTCCAGGCCATCCTTTACCAGCAACAAAAAAACAAGTTTTTAATCTAGTTAATCAGGTTTTAAAAACTAAAAAAATTGACTATATTTTTTTATCAACTGAAGAAAAAAATTATCAAAAATTTTTTTCAAATAAGTTTAAAGAAAAGACTATTTTTTTTAAAAGTTCTTATAGATCTAATAAAAATGATGCTTTTAAAATTTATCCAAGACGACATCATAGATATAAGTTAGGACGGGAAATCCTGATTGAGTCACTTCTCTTATCTTCTTCAGACTATTTCATTTTTACAGATTCTAATGTAAGTTCCTTTGTTAATGCTTTAAATATCAATCTTAATAAAAAAATTTATAAAATTGACAATGGTTATAATTCCTTAAATAAGTTTGTGTGCATTTGGCTATGGTACTATAAATCTTTAGTTCCAGAATTTATGAGGGGATTTAAGAAATAAAATGAAAACTGGAGTAGTAATTACAACTATTAACAAATTAAATAGTAATTTGAAAAATATAGATTTACAAACAAAAATAAATAGCTGGGATTTTTGTATTATTGGAGATAAAAAAACACCAAAAAAATTTAAGCTTAGATATGGAAATTATCTTGATATTAATTTACAAAAAAAATTAAATTTTAAGTTTTCGAATATTTGTCCTTTAAATTCTTATTCAAGAAAAAATATTGGATATTTAGTTTTGGCTAAAAATAAAAATGATTTTATTGTTGAGACAGATGATGACAACTATCCTAAGAGGATATTCTTTCAGAAAAGATATTTATCCCACAATGTTAAAAAAATTTTAAATAATTCTTGGATAAATATTTATAAGTATTTTTTATTATCAAAAAATAATTTTATTTGGCCAAGGGGATTGCCATTAGATGAAATTGATGGTGAAGAAATAATTTTATCAAAAAAAAAATTAAAAAAAAATTTTCCACTTCAGCAGAGTGTGTGTGACCTAAACCCTGATGTTGATGCAATATATCGTATGTATAAAAAAAAAATTAACATTAAATTTAAGAATAAAAAAATAAATATTGGTCAATCAATTACACCATTTAATAGTCAAAATACCACTTGGCACGTATCTCTTTTGCCACTGATGTATTTACCAGTTACATGCACTATGAGAGCGACTGACATTTGGCGTTCTTTTATTGCACTAAGAATTTTAAAATTAAACTCAATAAATATTCTATTTAATGGCCCCTCTGTATTTCAAAAAAGAAATCATCATAATTTAATTGTAGATTTTAAAGATGAAGCATCAATGTATATTAATAATAAAAAGATTATGGAAATTTTAAATCAAACCAAGCTAAAAAAGGGGTTTGGTAATTTAAGTACTAATCTTGTTCTTTGTTATGAAGCTTTAATAAAAAATGGTTTTTTTGAAAAAAAGGAATTTGTCTACTTGAAAGCATGGGTGAAAGATTGCCAAAATATTAAATTAATTTAAATTTTTTATTATTTTGTAATATTTCATACAATTTTTATTGTAATCATATTTCTCTAGATTTTTAATACCCATATCTGCTTTTTTTAAAAAAAAATTTTTATTTTTATAATATTTTAAAATTAATTTAGATAATGCAATGTAGTCATTTACTCTAAATAATGTTCCTAATTTACCATTTTTAAGTATTTCTTTAGGTCCCGTTGGACAGTCAGTGGATATAATTGGAGTTTTTAAAGCTAAACTTTCTAACAGAACGTTTGGAAGACCTTCGTATTTTGATGTAAGAACAAATAAATCAAATTTTGATATAAATTTAAATGAATTGTCTAGCTCTTTAATTATATTAGTTCTTTTTTCTAATTGATTATTTTTTATAAAATCATTTAAATGTTTTTCATATTTACCGTATCCTATAATTAATAAGTTAAGTTTAATCGAATTTGGTATTTTTTTAATGGCCCTGAGAAGAGTTATTTGATTTTTTTGATCTGTTAATCTTCCTACATTAATAATATTTAAAAATTTTTTTTTATAAAATTTTTTATTAATTTTTTTTTTTGCTTTGCTTTGAATTTCAGCAATATTTAAAGGATTATATATTAACTTTGGGTTTATATTAAATTTCTTTTTCATTTGTTTTTTAAAATCACTACTATTTACGATAACTTCATCACTCTTTTTAATAAAATATGAATATATATAATTTTTCAAAAAATTTTTGGACCAACCTTTGGGTGAAGAATTAGATCTTACTATAATTTTTTTGTTTAAAATTTTACAAATAATCAAACAGTAAATATTTGCCTGAAATGAAACAACAACTGCATCCTCAAAAATTATTTCTTTTATTAATAAAGCTAGGCAAATTATATATTTAAAATATTTATTTAAGTTTAGAGGTTTTTTACTAAAGCTTTTAAAGATAACTTTTTTATTAATTTTTTTTTTAAATACTTCATCAAAAGAAATTAAATTTAGATTTTGTAACTTATTCGATAAAAAATTAACTAGAATAATAAGATTTTTTTCTACTCCTCCACCCTCCATAGAAGGCATAAAAAAAATTATTTTTTTTTTCATTAAATATTGATTAATATTTACTTGTAATTTTTCTATATAAATTTCTAAAAGAAATATCTCTTTCTTTTATAGGTACAATTTTGTTCAAATTATTTTCATTTTTTTTTTGAATAATAGCTAGACCAGAAGCAATAAATGAAAAACTTAAATCAAAATTACTCATATTAGAGTTATAAATTTCTACGATTTTTTTGAAAGTTTCTTTGTTGTTTATCTCGCAATAAAAATTATTTCTAGATCTATTAATTAAATATGGAAGGTGTGAAATGTCATCTATAAAAAAGTATCCATCTTTATTTAATAGATCAAAATAATTATATATAATTTTTTCAACATGAGCTGATTCATGAAGACTATCTAAAAATATTACATCCACTTTTTTGGGTATTTTTGATTTTATTAGATCAAAATTGTCATCTCTTGATTTTATAAAAGTCCATCTTGGATCTTTTGATACATCTGAACAATCGTCAATATCAGCTGAGAATAAAAATCCATCATTTTTATTACATATATCTAGGAATTTAAGAGTAGATCTGCCTTTTTGAACTCCAAACTCAAGGATATTGATTTTGTGAATTCTAGATATCAGAGGATATAAAGAATTATTTAATTTGTATTCATATTCACTCATAATTTTAACAATTTGGATTTCTAAATAACATTAATTTAAATTTTTGGATATACTATTAAATAAAAATTATAATACCACGAATGTAATAAAGGTTGAATAAATTGAATTCTAAAAATAATATTTATTATTGGTCACCATTTCTAGTACCTATTGCAACGCCTAAAGCAGTTGTAAATTCAGCTAAATCATTAAAAAATTACGGAAAAAATTATGAATGTTCAATAATTAATTTTTTTGGAGAATTTAATTCCTTTGAAAATGTTTTAAAAGATAAAAATATTAAACTAATAAATTGTTTTAATAAAAAATTATTAAACTTTCTTCCAAAATATGGAAAATTAAAAAGCAGATTGTCATTTATAATAGTATTTATACTTTCTTTTTTTCCATTAAAAAGGTTAATTTCAAAACAAAAACCAGATTTTCTAATAATTCATTTAATTACATCGCTACCCCTGATCTTGTTAATTTTTTTTAAATTTAAGACAAAATTTATTTTACGAATCTCAGGACTGCCAAAACTTGGAATGTTTAGAAAGTTTTTGTGGAAGAAAGCTTTACCAAAAATTTATATGATAACTTGCCCCACAAAATCAACAGCAAACTATATTGAGAGCCTTGGCATAGTAGATAAAGAAAAAATTAAAACTTTGTACGACCCAATTATTGAAATTAATAAAATTAATCTCCAAAAGAAGCAAAATATTAATTTGCCTTTTAAAGGAGAAAAATATTTTTTTACAGCAGGAAGATTAACAAAACAAAAAAATTTTTTATTTCTTTGCAAGGCGATCAAAAAAATAATTATTGATGTTCCAGATTTTAAAATAATAATTGCTGGAGATGGAGAGGATAAATCTAAAATATTATCCTTTATACAAAAAAAAAATCTACAAAAAAACATTTTTTTAATTGGCCATGTTGAAAATATTTTTCCATATATTTCTTTGTCTCAGGGATTTATTTTGACATCATTGTGGGAAGACCCAGGTTTTGTTTTGATCGAAGCCGCAGCTTGCAGAACTCCTGTCTTTTCAAGTGATTGTCCTGAAGGTCCAAAAGAAATAATAAAAGATAACTTTAACGGTTTACTATTTAATTCTAATGATGAAAATGATTTAGTGAAAAATTTTATTAAATTTAAAGACATTATTAGTAGTCCTGTGAAAAAAAAAAAGTTAATTTTAAACAATCTGATATTAACAAGACAATTTTCGTTTTTTAATCACTACGTTAAATTAAATAAAATTCTAAGTAATGTTTGTAATTAAATATTAATGAGTCCATTAATTTCTATAATAATTCCTTATTACAAGAAAAAAAAATTTTTCAAAAATACAATAAAATCAGTACTAGAACAAACTCATAAAAATTTTGAAATTATTTTAATTTATGATGATATAGATAAAACTGAATTACCATTCGTAAAACTTACCCTTAGAAAAATTAAGAATGTAAAAATTATTATTAATAAAAAAAATTTAGGAGCTGGATACTCTAGAAACATTGGAATAAGAAAATCTAAGGGTAGGTTAATATCATTTCTTGATTCTGATGATACGTGGCACAAAGATAAATTAAAAAAACAAATTAAATTTATGAAAATAAATAAAGTAGACTTTTCATATACAGATTATTCTATTATTGATAAAAATGAAAAAAAAATAAAAATTATTAGAACACCCAAAATAATAACATATCGTAACCTTCTATTTTCTTGTGATATAGGTCTTTCTACAGTTATGATTAATTCTAGATTATTAAAAAAAGAAAAATTTCCCAACCTTAAAACTAAAGAAGATTATATGTTGTGGATCAAATTATCGAAAAAAAAAATCAAAATGCTGGGTATTAATGAAACTTTGGCATCGTGGAGACAGACAAATAATTCTCTTTCAAGCTCAATTATGCAAAAATTAAAAGATGCTTTTTTAGTCTACAGCTACCATTTAAAATTTAACTTTTTAAAATCTTTAATTTTAGTTTTTTTGTTGAGTGTAAATTCTTTAACTAAAAAATATTTATGATTGAGTTAAATAATACTTTTTATATCCCGATAGTCATAATTTTTTTGTCATTTATAATAATTTATATATTTAACAAAAATAATATCCTAATCGATCAAGTAAATTTTTCTAACCATAAGCGGTTAACAAGGAATTTACCTAAATCACCACCGTTGTGTGGTGGTATTTTAATTTTTGTTTGCTCAGTTTTATTTTTCAAAAGTTTAATTCTATTAACTACATTTGGTTTCTTTATATTAATTATAGGTATTTTATCTGATGCTAACAAAATTTTTTCACCTCGTAAAAGAATTTTAATACAAAGCATTGTATCTATTTGTTTTATATATTTATCTAATTTAACAATTACAGATTTAAGAATAGATTCAATAAATTTTGTTTTAGATATTAAGCTTGTGTCAATTTTATTTACATTATTTTGCGTGTTAATTTTAATCAATGGAAGTAATCTTTTAGACGGTCTTAATACACTTGTTATAGGCTATTATATCTTAGTTTGTTTATTTTTAATTATGGTCTCTAATAATTTTGAATTAATGATTAATCCAAATATAAAACTATTAACTATAATTTTATCAACATTATTTTTCTTTAATTTTTTTAGTAAATTATATTTAGGAGATTCTGGAGCTTATTTACTTGGATTTTATATAGCTTTCTTTCTAATAGATTTTTCTTTAAAAAATAATTCTGTTTCACCTTTTTTCGTTTGCTTTTTATTGTGGTACCCAGCTTTTGAGAATTTATTTTCAATTATAAGAAGAATTACTTTTAAAAATAAGGTAGGGATCGCAGATCAATTACATTTACACCAGATGATTTATAATTTTTTTATGAAAAAAAATTTAGTGAAAAATATTTATTCTAACACTTTGGTAGCAAATTTAATTAATATCTATAATTTAATTATTTTTACTTGTTTTTATAAATTTTATTCAAGTACAAAAATTTTAACCTTAGGTATATTGTTTAATATATTGGTTTATATAGCTTTATATTTATTCTTTAGAAAAAAGTTAATTGACCGTTAGAAGAAGTGATATTTAAATTTATATCGATTAACTTGATTTTTAAATAATAAAGTAACAAGATATGAAGTAATGATTGTCAGATCACATTATTTTCTTGTAAACCTTAAAACTTTAAAATAAAAAAAATGAAATGATCAACAAAACAATACTTTTTTTATGCTTCTTTTTGTTTACTTCTTCAGCACATGCATATCTGGATCCAGGTACGGGTAGCATTATATTACAAGCAATCGTAGGTGCTTTTGCTGCATTTTTTTCAACTCTTTACATATTTTGGGAAAAGGTAAAAATTTTTTTTAGTAAAGTTTTTAAAAAAGATAATAAAAAGTAAATTTTGTGGAAAAAATCTCAGGTTCTTTTAGAGACCCCTCAGCAACAGTATTTACACTTGGTGACAGAATAATAAGAGGAATTAATAAAAGTGGGGAAGAAAAATTTAAATTATTAACTTCATCAAAAATATTAGATCAAAGTATTGAAAAAAAATTTTTAATTGGTACTCAAAAAATTGATGATGAAGATATTAAAAAAAAACTTAATTGTAATTTTTTATTAGAGCACAAGAAAATTCCATATGTTTCATACCCATATGAATGGAGTTTCTATCAACTTAAAGATGCAGCATTACATCATTTAGATTTTAATATTTTTTTAATAGAAAATAATTTTCAATTAATAGATGCTTCCGCATACAATATTCAATTTATTGGAAACAAACCAATATTCATAGATGCTTTTTCAATAGATGAATATGTTGAGGGCTCTAATTGGTCTGCGCACAATCAATTTTGTCAACAATTTCTAAATCCTCTTATAATTACATCTTACAAAGGGATTACTTATAATAACTGGTATCGTGGAAACCTAGAGGGAATAACTAGTGGAGAAGTGTGTAAAACATTAACTCTTTTTCAAAAAATGAACCCAACAGTTTTTTTAAATTTAGTTTTACCAACCTATTTTGAGAACAAAAATAAAAGTAAAAATATCAATGATTTAAAATTATTAGAAAATAAAAAAAGACAATTTAATAAAAATTCATACCTATGGTTGCTAAAAAACTTAAGAAAATTTATTTCCAAACTTCAAAATAATAAAGAAAAATCTTTTTGGAAAAACTATGATGTTGACAACACTTATGATCAAAACCAATCTAAAATAAAAAAAACAATAGTTGAAGAATTTATAAAAAAACATACACCTCAAATACTTTGTGATCTAGGTTGCAACACTGGTGAATTTGCTGAAGTGAGTCTGAATGCAGGTGGAAAAAGTGTAATTGGTTTTGATTTTGATCAGGGTGCTTTAATAAAATCTTACAACAGATCTAAAGAAAAAAAATTAAATTTTCTACCACTATACCTAGATGCTTCAAACCCATCTAGCAATATTGGTTGGAATCAATTGGAAAGAGTTGGATTTTTAGAAAGATGTAAATTTGATGCATTAATTGCGCTTGCATTTGAACACCATTTAGCAATTGCTAGAAATATACCTTTAGAAAACCTGATTGATTGGTTTTTGAGCATAGCTCCAAAAGGTTTGATAGAATTTGTACCAAAAGAAGATGATACAATAAAAATTATGCTAAGTTTGAGAAAGGATATATTTGAAGACTATACAGAAGATAATTTTAAAAAAATATTATTAAAGAAGGCAAAAATTATTAAAATTAATAATATTGAGAATAGTTTAAGAAAAATTTATGAATATGAAAAAGTTTTTTAAGATCTACTTATTTATTTGCATATTTCCCGTCTGGGTACTGTCAGAAAAAATTTTATTCAGTATTAACTATATATTTTTTATACCATATGCGCTTTTGTATTTGAGTTTAGTTTTATATATGGATCTTGAAAGAAATTATAAATTCACTCTATTTTCATTTTCATTTCTGACTTTTTTTGCTATTGATCAGAATTTATCGCTAAGTAAAAACTTAATTAAACCTAATTTTGAATTTTTCAATAGTCTATTAACGAATATTTATTATACAGAGATAATATTAGCATTAACACTTTTATTAATTATACATATTATCTTTTACAAATTAGGAATTAAATCTATTAAGATTTTTTTTTCATTTATATTTGTAATATTTATTTTTAAAGTTGTTAACATTATTTTCAATCCAATTGAAATAGTGAGCTTTAACCTAGATACAAAACAAAAGGTGCGTAAAATTTATGAACAAAAAACTTTATTCATTATTTTTGATGAAATGAGCGGTGTAAACTCAACTGAAAAAAACTTCAAATTTGGTAATGATTTTGTAGAAAAAATTTATGAATTTGCTCAAAAAAATAATTTTGAATTATATCTGAATAGCTTTTCAACATCTGATAATACAGCTAACGCAGTGCCCTCAATACTTAATTTCAATGCAAATAAAGTTACACAAAATTTTAGAGATAATCACATTAAAAAATCAAACAACACTTATAATGAATACGACTTAATACATAATGGATTATTTGATAAATTTTCTAGTGTTTCTGTTTTACAAAATATCCATCTTAATTTTTGTAATAATCAAAATGTAACAAAGTGTTATCAAATTAATCCTTACAATTATTACGAAAATTATCTTAATGGTTTCAAAAATAATATTTTATCCAGATTTTTATCCCTCTGGAAGTTAGATGGCTCTTTATCCTCAAAGATATTATGGAAATTTACAAGAATCATTGGGATAACCGATAGCACCCTTGAACCTGAAGCACATAAAATATTTCTTCCTACAATTATGGATGAAATAAAAAAAGATGTATTAGATGACAAATTTGATTTAGTTTTTGCACATATTCTTGCACCACATGTTCCTTATGGTTTTACTAGACAATGTAATTATGATGGAAGAAAATCTTCATTTAATACAAGGATGACAAAGCAAGAAAAATATATCCAGCATAATATAGAAAGAGTATGTATGATAAGAATAATTTCTAGCTTAATTGATGAATTAAAAAAAGAGATAGGTTATGAAGATTTACAAATATTTTTTATGTCAGATCATGGCTCTAGAATTACCAACAAGGAAAACTTTTCATCAATACTTTTAACGAAGAAAAAAAATCAAAAATTTAAAACTATTGATGCTACCGTTTCTGTCCAAGAAACAATCAAAAAAAGTTTTAATAAAGATTAATGAATAAAGAAAAAATATCAATTTTAATTACTAATTTTAATAAAGAAAAATTTATAGAAGAGTGTATTTTATCTTGTCTAAGCCAAAATTATAATAATTTAGAAATTATAATAGTTGACAATTCATCAACCGATCAATCTATGGGCATAATCACAAAGTATTCAGATAAGCTATTTATTGTAACAAAAAAAAGAGACAGCCTACATTCACCAAAAAATCAAATTGATAGTTTAATTAAAGCGTTTAAGAAATCTACTGGAAATCTAATTTTATTACTTGATGGTGATGATTATTTTTTACCTAATAAAGTTTCTCATATTAAAGATATTTTTTTAAAAAATAATAATTTAGATGTCGTATTTGATGTACCAAGTATTTTAGCAAATAACAAATTCACTCGCTTAAAAATTAAAAAAAAGTATAATAAAAAAATATGGCCCACAACTATTCCAACTAGTGGAATAAGTTTTAAAAGAGTTTTTTTTGAAAATTGTTTAGAATTTAATTTACTTGATAGTTATCCAACATTAGAAATTGATTTTAGATTAAACTTTTTTGCACAAAGAATTCAAAAGAAATTTTTAACTATAGAAGAAAATTTAACCATTTATAGAAAAGTAAATGATGGGATAATGTCAAAAGTTAATTTTTTTTCTTACAATTGGTGGTTGAAAAGACTTCAGGCTCATTATTTTATTATTAAAGTTTATAAAAAAAGTGAATTAACCTATAAAGGAAATTATGATTTTTATTTAACAAAAATTACTGTTTGGTTATTAAATAAAATAATAAAATAATTTAATAACTATTATGCACTCACTTATAATTTTACTAATTTATTACTGGCTGATTACATTTTCCTTAGTTGGTTATGGAATCTTATTTAATCAGGTTTTTCTCAAGTCTTCAGAGAATGATATTGGTTATGTGGGATTTTATGGAGTTTTTATTCTTATACTCTTTTCATATATTTCAAGTTTTTTTATACCTCATACAGAATTATTTAACTCGATCATTCTTTTAATTGGCTTGTTAAATATTTTAATAAATAAAGAAAAAAATATTCTTAAGAATAATATAAAAAAATTATTAATTGTTTTTTTTATTTTAACTATATTCATTCTTTTAGCAAAAAATCATGATGATTTTCCGTATTATCATTTTCCCTACACACATTTATTGACTGAATATTCAAATATGATCGGATTAGGAAATTTTAATCATGGATTTAGAACCCATTCATCAATTTTTTATTTATCTTCCTTATTTAACTTGCCTTATTCTAATTATTTTTTACTACATCTCTCGCCTGTTTTTTTTATGGGTTTTGCTAATATTATTTTATACAATAAAATATCGTTATACTTTGAGGGAAAGAAGCCCTCATATATATTGTATTTATCGCTGCTTTCTTTTGTTTTTATAAATGTATTCTTTGTCCGCTTAGGTGAACACGGTACTGATCGTTCTGCAATGATATTAATCATTATTATAATTATTGAATTACTTTATTTAACAAATAAAAAAAAAATAGTTGATAAAAACTCATTTTTAAAAATTCTTATTTTTATAACACTCATTATTTCTTTAAAAACATTTTACATTTTATACGTATTATTGCTTATTCCTTTAATTTTTTATTTTAACAAAAATAAATTTTCTTTAATATTTTTCTTTAAAAATAAAATTACATATTTGTGTTTGTTTATGATTATGTCTTTATTAACTGTTAATTTTTTTAATAGTGGTTGCTTATTATATCCGGTAA
>Ga0222661_1000580_pt1 | contig 13033 bp, 12 predicted proteins | sample AntAcemetagen551_FD_179851 | JGI IMG/M metagenome (GOLD analysis project Ga0222661, IMG submission 179851) | Saline water microbial communities from Ace Lake, Antarctica - #551 | ecosystem: Environmental > Aquatic > Non-marine Saline and Alkaline > Saline | place: Antarctica: Ace Lake...
TTTTTTGATTGTTTGATTTTTTTTTTCAGATCGGGTACTAAATAATTAGTTTTTTGATTTTTATTTGTTGTACTAAATATTCTGCCAATACAGTACTTGCTGTCACTTTTTTCTAATTTTTTTATTATATATTTTTCTGCTAGTAGTTTTGTTTTACCATAATATGAAATTGGACTAGTTTTAGCTTTTTCATTAATATTATACTTTTTTGAGGAATACACATGAGACGTGGATGAAAAGAAAAACCATTCTATTTTATTTTTTTTAACTTGATCAACAATATTTTTAGTAGCTATATAATTTACATTATATGCTTTTTTTTTATTACTATTAACTACCTTAATTGGGACTATTGCTGCTAAATGAATTATTGCATTAAATTTTTTATTTTTTATCCATTCAGATATTTTTTTTTTATTTCTTATGTCTCCTTTAAAAAATGAATAGCTGTAACCAAATTTTGATTTAACTATTTCTCTTCCTAAACTTCCAGTACTACCTGTGATACCAATTTTTATTGACATTTAATTTTTGAAATATTTTATTTATATAATATATAGATAAAATGATTATATAAATATATATGAAAAAAAAAAAATTAAAAAAACCTTTTTTTTCAATTATTACTGTTGTCAAAAACGACGAATCTAATATTCAAAAAACTATTAAATGTATAATATCTCAAAATTATAAGAATTTTGAATATATTATAATAGATGGTAAGTCTGAAGATAATACTATTAAGAAAATCAATATATATAAAAAAAGAATTTCCCATATTCTGTCTGAAAAAGATGATGGTATTTATTTTGCTATGAATAAAGGAATCAAGCTAGCGAAGGGTAATGTATTATTGTTTGTAAATTCCGGAGATGTTATAACAAAAAATGCACTGTCTATCATTCATGACTTATTTATAAAAAATAATAAAATTGATTTTATTTTTGGAACTGTAAAACGAAACTACACAACTTCTATTATAATCAAATCAGGGTATAATAAAAAAAGATTAAATTATAACTTTGATTTTGCCACTTCTCATTCAACTGGTTTTTTTATTAAATTAACATCATTAAAAAAAGTAGGTAAATTTAACACAAAATATAAGTGTTCTGCAGATTATGATTTATATTATAGGGCTATAATTAAAAAGAAACTTAAAGGTATCTCCACAAATAAAAATAATATTATTGGTATTATGAAAAGTGGGGGCCATTCTAGCAAATTTAGTTTTTTTCAACATCTATTAGAGGAAACTAAAATTCGACATGATAATGGACAGAACATTTTTTTTATTTTCTTAATATTTTTAAATGCACTAATTAAGAATTTGTTTAAATAAAAATTATACATAAATATAAATTTAATTAAATTTTACTTTTTTATAAATTTGAATAATCAACTCTTTTGATAACTCTTTAATACTTTTATTAAAATTATTATAAATGGTTATGTCAGGGTTTTTTGGATATTCAGGTCTTATCTTTAAGCCAACAAGATTTTTTGTTTTTAGGTATAATTTTTTAAAATTTTTTAAAATTATCTTTTTTTGACTACTTTTAAGGTAAATTTCAACATAGTTATTTATATTTTTTTTATTTCGCTTTCTAACTTCTTCAATTAAAACACCACCAGCAAATAAAACATTTACTTTTTGATCTGTAATCCTTTGAAAAAGTTTTGAATATTGCATTCCTATTCTTTTTCTACCAATTAAACTATAATCTTTTAGCTCAAATATTTTTCTTATGTCATCACCATTAAATAAAATTGTATGTCCAAATTTTTTATTAATAGGATTAATTATTTTGTTAGCAATTGAAGTTTTTCCCGCACCTGGCAAACCTGTTATCCAAAATAAGATACCTTTTTTTTTATTTTTAATCATTTCTGTTTTTATTTATTAAATACGTACAATTTATATGGCATGTAAGTTATTTTCTTTAATTTCATAGACTTTATTACAATATTCAAGGGATTTCCTTCTATGTGAAATTGTTACTATGGTACGATCTTTATTTTTAAAAATTTTTTCTAAAATTTTAGTCTCTGTTAATGAATCTAATGCACTAGTTGCTTCATCTAAAATGATTATAGAAGGGTTTCGGTATAGAGCTCTTGCTATGCCCAGTCTCTGACATTGTCCACCAGAAAAATTTTGGCCATGTTCTCCAGCTAATTCATAAATATTTTTTGGTAAGTTATAAATATGATCATATAAATCCACAGTTTTTAAAATTTCTTTTATTTTTTCTATGTTAATTTTATTTAGATTGCTTTCTAATGCAATATTAAACAAGATACTCTCATCTATTATTGATACATTTTGCGGTACGTACCCCATCATTCTTTGCCAAGAAGATAAGTTTTCTTTTATATCTTTATTGTTAATATTTATTTTACCTTGTTGACACTCTAGCAGTCCACAGAAAAGATTTAAGAATGTCGATTTTCCAGTTCCAGTTTTTCCAACGATTCCTATTTTATCACCTTTATTTATTCTAACATTTATATTATTTAAAACTTTTATATTATTCGTAGGATATAAAAAATTAACATTTTCAAAGTTAATACTTTCAAAGTTAAAATTACTATCATGCAATTTATCGTTTTTTCTATTGTTCTTATTATTATCAAAATCTACTAATTCACTATAAATTAAATCAACAACAACTGAGTTATATTTTATCGATTGAACAGATTTAGATATACTAGAAATAGATGGCAATAATCTAGTAGCAGCAAAAAAAAATACTCCAATTATTATAAAAGTTTCTGAAATATTCTTACCAGTATTTAATAAGACAAGAATTAAAATTAAAAATGTTGACACTCCAACTAATTCCAAAATTAATCTAGGTAACTGTGTAACTGTGTCTTTATTTCTACCTGCTTTGGCGTTTTCTAAATTATGATAATGATACTTCTCTACAAAAACACTTTCTAAACCATTTAAAATAATTTCTTTTATACTCTTAAAGCTTTGTTGCAATTCTTTAAGTGTATGAGCTGAATGAAAATTTCTTTTCCTACCCCATTCCTTTAATTTTTCATTTGTAATTTTTATCAAAGAATATCCAACTAAAGAAATCAAGGCTATTGTTATTATTGAAGCTTGCCAATCATAAATAATTAATACTATACAAATTGAAATAAAAATTAAAATTTCAGAAATGAATTTAACTAATGGAAATATAATTCCAAAACTAAATATATTTGCTTCACTTAAAATATTTCTAATTAATTCTGATGAATTTTTTATTAAATGGAATGAAAATTTTTTATATAAATAATTTTCAAAAAACTTTTTAGAAATATCAGTAAACAATTTATGACTAAATTCATTTTGTATATGTATTAATTTTTTTGCAATAAAAAATTTCAAAAAATATACAAAGATTAATAAAAATAAAAAAAAAGTTAACACTTTTTCTTTTGATACATTGCTTAAAAAATCAAAATAGGTCGTATATTGTAAAAAAGTGTTTCCAACAAATATATTCAATATTGGTATTATAAGTCCAATACCAAGTAATTCAAAAATTGCTGTAACCAACGTTAAAGAAAGAATAGTGAATAGCTTTTTAATTTCCTTCCTTTGAAGTGGATATAAAATTTTTTTAATAAAATCTTTCAAAGTATAATTTTTAACATTTTCTTAGATACTGAATAAATATTATATCAAGTAATTTTATAAATATCTTTCCATTTTTTAGTATGATTTTTTCCTAACAATGTTCCGTCAGCATTACATGATTTACAAGGTCCAGAACATCTTTTTCCAGAAATTAAATTTTTTCTATAAGCTGTAATTGTTTTTCCAGTCCATATTTCAAATACTGTTTCTTGCATAATGTTTCCCATTGAAACTTTTCTTTGCCAATCTTGAGGGCACAAATATACATTTCCATTCCAGTCTATTAAACATTGATATGTTGGATAATAGCAATTTTTATATACTCCTACCTCTTCTTGTTCACCGGCATCAATTGTGCCCGCTCTATTAGTTAGCTTTACACCAAAGTCATTGAACTTATCATACCATCTATCTCTTAAAATAATTAGTTCTTCTGGCACGTTTGCTTTTTTTGTTAATTCTTTAAATTTTTTTATTTGTTCTGGTCCGTCATACATGCTTACTAAAACCTTACTGACATCAGAAATATAAAGCTCTTGTAAAATTTTTGAGGACAAAGCATCTCCATTGGTAACTACTTCTACTTTTGAAACATTAGATAATTTTTTGACTACGTAGGAGATATCCTTATGTAATAAAGGTTCGCCATATCCACTTAATGTTACTGTACCTTTAAATTCTATCTCTAGTAATTGATCGTGAATTTCATCTATAATCTTTCTTGTCATCTTTTGAAAAGTATCTGGAGCAATTTTTTCATCTACCTTTGGACAAAAGCTACATTTCCTATTGCAGACATCAATTAAACTTAACTCTATCCATGAAGGTATGGGAACGCCCTTATACATGTTTAAGACATCCACAAAATCAGATCTTCTTTCAATATTTTTTTTTATTGTTTCTTTTGGATCCATTAAATTAGTCTCGTGTCACTTGTTTTTTTAAATTTTTCATTTTTTTAAATTCAACTCTAAGTTCATCATATTCCATCATTTTTTTTTTCATAAAATTGACTGTTAAAATTGTTTTGGATGAGAGACCCTTTGGTGTAAGTAGGTACAGGTATTTCATTTTTTTTTTTGATTTTTCAAAATTTTGGATTTTAATTAATCCTTTTTGTCTCAATTCTTTGATACAATAATTTAATTTACCCAGGCTAAATCCTAATTCACTAGCAATTTCTCTTTGAGAAACATTTGGTTTTGCTCCAATTTTTCTTAACACGGCAAATTGATTTTCTTGTTTATTATCTAAATCGTTCATATTTTGAACATAATGGTTGACTTGCTTTATAGATGTTTTATTAAATTACACAATCAATTATTTTATTTAAATTAACAATTTTAAACAATTGAATGTCTAAAACTATTCTAAATGAAGGTTACATCAGAAATAATGACCTGTTCTATTATGGTAATCAAGAAAAAATTTTTACAAAAAATAAATCATATCTTGATTTATCAATGTGTGCCGGCTCAATATTACTTGGACATAATCATGTAGTCTTTAAAAAAATTATTAAAAACTATTTAAAAAAAAATATTTCAAATTTTGCAGCACCAAATATATATGCAGAAAAATTTTCTAAAAGTATAAAGCAATTAATACCAAACTCTGACAAAATTATTTTTTGTAACTCAGGAACTGAAGCTGTCACTAAAACTCTGAGAATAGTAAGATCTCTAAATAATAGACCAAAAATAGGACTTGTAACAGGAGGTTGGCATGGGTCTGTCGATCAATTATTATATAAATCAAATAAAGATTTAAAAGCAATTGAACTTTCAAGTGGTCTTCCAAAAGAATTTAGAAAAAACATAATCTTATTACCTTACAATGACCAAGATAAAACTAGAAAGATTTTAAAAAAAAACATAAACAAAATTTCTTGTATTATTACTGAACCTGTTGAAGCTAGTTTGCCCTATGAAGAAATTAAACAATATCTTAAATTTTTAGAAAATTATTCTAAAAAAAATAAAATTATATTAATTTTTGATGAAATGATAACTGGTATAAGAACAAATTGTTCTTCAGTACAAAAATATTTTGATGTGAAGGCAGATATAACTACTTTTGGAAAATGTTTTGGAGCTGGTTTACCAATAGGTATTATTTCAGTATCAAAATCTATTAGTGAGCAGTTAGAAAAATTAAAAACTAAAGTTTTTTTTGGAGGAACATTTTCTGGTAACTCAATGGTTACTTATGTGGGATATAATGTTTTAAATTTTATTAAAAAAAATAAATCAAAGATTTTTAGTGAAATAAATAAAAATGCAAAATTTTTTGAAAAAACCTTAAATGATTTTTTTAAAAAAGAAAAACTTGATCTCAAAATTTATAGGTTTCAATCTATGTTAAGATTGGTTTACACCAAAAGCAAATTAAATGATCGACTAGGAAGAGATTTTCTAGAAATAAAAAAAACAAATTCAATGTATAAATTTAAGAAGTATATAAAGAGTCAAAAAATATATTTAGCAAGTAATGGCATAATTTTTTTTTCATATTGTCACAAAAAACACCATATTAAATATTTGATTAATAGATTTAAGGCTGGTTCAGTAAAATATTTAAGATAGTGATGCAAAAAATTAATACTATTTGTTTGATTACATCTTCGATGCAAATCGAAAAGATATTGAATATTTACAAGAATTATATTATTGAAACCATAAATAAATACGGAAGCTTCACGATTATTAATTTTTGTAAAATTGATGATAAAAAAATACTTAAAAATTTAGAAATATTCAAAAATAGTGAAAAAAAGAAAATAAATGTATTTCAACCAAGAAATAAAGACGAATTTTTAAAATTTATAAAAAATAAAAATATTATTGCTTTAGATAACTTGGGTAAAAAATTTGAAGATTTTAAATTAAGATTTTTGATAAAAAAACCTAATATTCATTTAATACTCTTATTAGATATGGGAAATATATCTAACGAAGATAATTTTGATGGCTGGAACACTAAAAATAAAAATTTTATTTTTTTAAAAAAGATAAATAAAATTATTTATAGATTATTGATTTTGTTAAATTTGTTTCCAAAAACTCAATTTTATTTTGAATCCAGAAAAGAAATTTCAGAAAATTACATTAATAGTAAAATAAGAAAGGTTATAAATAAATTTTCTTTTTTAAATTTTTTAATTAATTTTCAAAAAGTGTACAAAATAAATAGTAGTGCATATGAAGATTGCATTAAATTTAAACAACAAAATAAAATTGATAATAAAAATATCATTTTTTTAGACGGCAACTATAATCATCCCGACATAACTGTCAGAGAAAACATTAATATAAAACTAAAATATTTTAAACATCTTGAAGCAAAGTTTTTTCTTATTGAAAAAATTTTTAAAAAAAAAATAGAAATTTGTTTACATCCTTCTTCAAACAAAAAAGAGTATCAGATGTTTTTTAAGAAATTTAAAGTTTATAAAGGTAAAACCAGAGAGAAAATTTTTCAGTCAGACATGGTATTATTTCATGAGAGCTCATCAGTAACAGATGCATTAATAGGTAAAAAAAAAATAATAGTTTTAGAAACTGATTTATTGGGTAAATATTTATCTAAAAGAATATCTTCTTATAAAAAAATTTTAGGGTTACCATCTATTAAATTAGAAGATAATATTGATTTTAAAAAATCAAATATCTTAAAAAAAATTGAATTGTCAAAAAAAAATATCAATATATTTGTTAAAAAAAATCTAAAATCAGATAATAATAACTTACCATCAAAAAAATTTATAAAAATAATCGATCAATTTATTAAAAATGAAAAATGAATGGCATAAGTTATTAAATAATATTAGTTATAAATTTAAAGCTTTGCCTCCTGAAACAATCGATCATACTTATGGATTTAGTCTCATTATTTTTAAAAAATATTTAATAAAATTAATAAGTTTGAATAGGAACATTTATATTTTTAATAATATCCTCTTTATTTTTTAGACTACTAAATCTTGATAAAGTTTCTAGGTATTCAAAGTTAGGTGAATTTTTAGATATAAGTTTTTTTTTCAACATGTATTTTGTTAATACATTTAAAAAAAAATTCTTTCCAAATGTTGAATTTTTATTCATAAATAATAATTCATTAACTATTAAAAAATTATTTTTATTACCAAATTTTAGATCATTCCATTTTTTATTTAGTAACTTTTTATATTCAATTTTATTTTTCCATGAATTTGTTAATGAATACCTCGAGTCTATTAAATTACTATTGGACGATATAACCTTAAAATTATGATGAATCATTTCAAGTTGAATGCTTCCATGTTTTGATATTGTTATGCATTTTTTATTCAATTTTGATATTAAGTTTCTGTTTAATATAGGTTCATCTAGGAATAAGATGTTTGGACTATTTCTAATTTTTTTTTTTAAAATTAAGTAAATTTTTTTGTCCCATTTAGCAAAAATATCCATATTTTTTTCATTATAAAAATTAGGATGAGGCTTTACTATAAAGTTAACTTTTCTTTTTCTTAATTCTTCTATTGTAAATATTAGCCACTCTAGCGTGTTTGTAAAACCATCAAAGCCATACCCTAACTGATAATCAGTAAATGAATGTGCATAAATTATATAATCATATTTATATAAATCTTTATATTCTTTGTTTGACCACTCTGTATGTCTCATCCACGGTAAATGATTTTCAATAGATCCATAAACCCTACTTGCAATTTTTTTAATTTGTTTTTTTTGTTTTCCTAATATTTTTTTTTTTTTAAAAGGTATCTTATATGTAGTCTCAGCATTTTTGTTTGTCGTTTTGATTATATTATTAGGGTAATGATTTGTATAAATTGTTTTTTTTTTACTCTTAAAGATATCAAAATATATGCCATTTAAATATTCAATATGATCAATATATACATATTTAAACTTATAATTTTTTACATAATAATTTGCTGTCTTGATTGTTTTTCCAATTATATAAACATTTTTAAATAGAGTATAAAAGTAATTCAAAACTGAAACATAACTATTAAAATTTCTATAGGTAATAGAAAGTAGTTTTTTACCAAAATTTACTTTTTTATATTCTAGCAATACTATTTTTTGTTTATCAAAGAACTTTCCCTGTAATAAATACTTAAAACAAATTAGCAAAAAAAAAATATCTGGAAATTTTTTTAATTTTATAACATCTATATTTATTTCTTTATTTTTTTTATTAATATCTTTAACACAGAGGTTTATGATAAGTTGATAAATATCGTCAGTATATCTTGTTGTTAAAAATAAATTTTTCATTATTGATAATTATCAATTACAATATTTTATAATAAAGTAAATACTTTTAAATAACATTAACTATTGATAAGTTTATATTCCTTTATTAACTTGTGTAATTTTTGTACATTTAAAATATCTTTATTAACATCACTCAATAGAATCAACACTTATTATTTTATTTCCATCGATTTAAAAGATAAGCAAATTCACTTAGTACATTTTCATAATTTTTTTTAAAAATATTTTCATCGCAAATTAATTTGTAATATTGATAGTTGTTTTCAACAATTTTCTCTATTTTCGAAATATCAGAATATATTTCTAATTGACTACAAAAATCTTTAGGTGATGTAATGTCGATATTGATCAAGTGATCATTTATTAAATCATTAGGTATCAAGTCTTTTGTGTAAAAGATTATTTTCTTGAAATAAAAAGACTCATATATTGGTAGATTAGTTGGGCCACAATAAGTTGGCATGACAACACCATTAGAGTTTAGATAAAGTGAAATAAGCTCATCATCAGTGATAAAGGTAAGAATTTTTATTATACTGTCTAATTTTTTTTTAGTTATTAAATCTTTTATGTATTTAAAATTTCCTTTATTTCCTCCACAAAAAACAAATAAATATTTTGTATTATTGTCATTTTTAAGAATTTCAGCAGCATCTATAATGTATTTATGATTTTTATGTGCCCAAAATTGTGCAGGATAAAAAATAATTATTTTATTGCTTGGTAATTTAAAATTACTAAATAAATTGTTATAAAGTTCTTTATCATGTTTATTTTCATTATAAATAGTAGGTAGCATTGGGATAAAATTTTGTGTAATTATTTTAGTATCATCAACTTTATAAAAATTTATTAAATCGTTTTTATTAGATTCGTGTGGAACTATTATCTTGAATGCTCTTGTGATGATTTCTTTAAAAAGTTTTTCTTTTTGTTCATAAACATTATTTGAATTATGTTCTGGAAACTGGCTATTTTTTTTATGATCTAAATCCCAAATATTGGAAATGAAGGCTATTTCTTTACAAAATTTTGACATTTGTGAAGGACCTAAAAATATAACTAAATCATATTTATTTTTCTTAATAAATTTATAGAAGGGATGGTTTATTTTAATTTTATTTAATAAGTCTCTAAAATAGTCTATTTCAAATAATTGAGATAAATAATTAGACAGTTTACTTATTTGAAATAACTTATTTTTTATATTCTTTTTTTTTAGATAAGTTTTTGTTTTTTTATGTGTGATAATTAATTCAAAATTAGATTCAAATTTTTTTATATCTAGTAATAATAAAGAAGCTTTTAATGATTGAAAAAAACCACCACCCATCTTGGGTGATCCTTCCAAATAAATACCAATTTTCATTTATTTCTTTTTAATATTTAATATATTTTTTAAACTTAATAAATTTTGCTCAATCGACATCTTAAAGAATTTTATTCTTTTAGATCTTAATAAATCTATTTCAGTTGAATAATAATTAATCATATTATCTATAGAATAAATTTCTTCATTTAATCTGTCAATATCTTGAATGATTTTTCCCACTGTGTTCCTATCTTTGAAATAAAATAATTCATTAAGCTCACTTTTTTTTAGTTTTTCCTCATTTTTTGAAAAAAATATAACAGGTCTTAATTTTGAAAAAGCATAAGTGTATGCAGTTCCTGAAAAATCCGTAACTAAAATTTTTGATTTTTTATAACTTTCTAAATACGAAGTGTTATCATCTAGTGAAAAATTAGATTGGTTCCTATATTTTTCATAGATATTTTTAATAACTATTTTTTTTTCTTTATTAATTAAGTCACCAGGATGTGGCCTATAAATTAATTTAAACTTGTCATTTCTTAATATTTCTTCGATTATAGAGTCTACAAATTTATCTAAATTATAATCTGTTAACATAGAAGAAAGTGTTGGTGCTAACAAAATTGATTCCTCAACTGAATTATTCTCTTTTAAATTTTTATAAACATGGTCTAATTTTAAGTATCCAGTATTAATTAAAGAAATTTTATTTTCGTTACTTTTTACATTTTGGTATTGATTAATTTTTTTTTTAAGGTCAGATATAGCAATATCAGAAGATAAAAATATATAATCATATCTAACCAATGTGCTAATTAATTTTTTTTCTATTTCAGGGTTTACCCAAGGCGCATCATAAATATCATGATTAATATAAATTTTATTTAATGACTTTGGAAATTCATAAACTACATAACTACTTAGAAAAATATCTATATTCTGGATGTATTTTAAATAACCAAGATTTAAAAAAAAAGCTTTATCGTAATTTTTAACTTCGTTAGATGAACCTTTGTTATAAGCTAATATTACATCTAAATTATTTTCTTTCCTTATCTCGTCTATTAATTCAAGAATGTTATTTTGATAGGATTTTACTGGGAAGTAAAAAAAAACTATTTTTAAATTATGATTAAATATTTTTTTAAAAATTATTAGCAAATTAATAAAGATTATCGATTTTATTGATAATAAAAACCTTAATAATTTTGATAAATTCAATTTCATAAATATTTTAGAATATTTCTTATATTCTATTTTAAAATGCTAATTACCGCATCCTTTACAAATTTTAATTCTACTGAGGTTAAACCTAAACCTGATGGCAAATAAAAACCATTTTTAGCTATAAATTCTGAATTTGGTAAATTTACACTTTTAAAGAAACCTCTATTTTTAAATACATCCTGTTTATGCATAGGCCAAAAAAACGGACGTGTTCCAATATTTCTATTTGTAAGCTCTTTAATCATTTCTTTAATTTTAATCTTATTATTTTTTTTTAGTACAATCCCAAAAACCCAATAAATATTTTTACAATATGAGAGACTGTTTGGTTGTAAAATAACATTCTTAATATTTTTAAAGTGATTGTAATAATAATTTCCTATCTCGTATTTTCTTTTAATAATATTATTAATTCTTTTTAATTGACTTAAACCTAAAGCTGCTTGCATGTTTGTATATCTATAATTCCAAGCTATATCATAATGATTAAATCGATTTTTTTTTGAGCCAAAACATAAATTTCGATAATCTTTAAATTTTTTGTTTAGAGTAGAATTATTTGTTAATAACATTCCACCTTCACCTGTGGTTATGTGTTTATTTGCATAAAAACTTAAAATACTTATATCTCCAAAACTTCCACATTGTTTTTTTTTATATTTTAAACCTAAAACTTCAGCCGCATCTTCAATTACATACAACTTATATTTTTTAGCTATTTTTAAAATCTTATCCATATCATTAGCTAATCCATATATATGCGGTATCATTAAGCACTTTGTTCTTTTAGTAATTTTCTTTTCGATATCTTCAATTTTTATATTCCAAGTGTCTAAGTTCACATCAACTAAAATAGGCTTTGCTGAACTTTTAACAATTGCCATTGCGTTAGATATGATTGTAAATGACGGCATTATTACTTCATCATTTTTTTTTAACCCTAAAGATCTGATTGCAATTTCAAGAGCAGCAGTACCACTACTTACAGCACATCCAAATTTTCTATATAAAAATTTTGCAATTTTCTTTTCAAATTCATTAACACTTGGCCCTTCAGAAGATATCCATCCAGATTTAATTGATTTTGATACAGATAAAGCATCAGCATTATTAATTAAGGGTGTATTAACTGGTATAAATTTTTTATATTTAGGCAATTTTATTTTCTATAATTTTTTTATCTTTACCCTCAACATAAGGTCCTTGTTTAACTTCAATAATTTTTGATTTTTCAAGAATTTTAAAACCATGTCCACCTTCAAAAAGTATTATAATATCACCTTTGTTTAATATTTTATCTTTATTAATATCAGAATTTTTATTGTCAAAAAATTTAATTTTTACTTTGCCTTCTTCTATTATAAGAACTTCTGTACAAAAGTTAACAATTCTTTTTTTTTTTAAATGAATATGAGACTTTATAATATGATTTTTTTTGTGATTTAAAAATCCTACCTGTAATAAATTCTTATCATCTGTGATAAAATCAACACCTTTTTTAATAAATTTTCTTTTTTTTTTTATAATTAAAGCATAAAGGGTTTTTTTATTTCTTATTTCTATAATTGA
>Ga0222661_1000599_pt1 | contig 12660 bp, 11 predicted proteins | sample AntAcemetagen551_FD_179851 | JGI IMG/M metagenome (GOLD analysis project Ga0222661, IMG submission 179851) | Saline water microbial communities from Ace Lake, Antarctica - #551 | ecosystem: Environmental > Aquatic > Non-marine Saline and Alkaline > Saline | place: Antarctica: Ace Lake...
TTTAAATAAAATATCAATTTTATTAATATCACTTCCTGCTTTTAAATAATCGTGAGAAGCAATAGATTCAAAATTGATATCCTTAGAATTTAAATTAAATATCTTTAGGGCCCTGTCAACAGAATCTGGAATTATGGGGTAAAGCATAAATGAAATTTTTCTAATCATTTCTAAAGAAGTATAAACTATTGTATTTAATCTATTTTTATCATCCTTTTTTTTCCAAGGTTCTTGATCGTTAAAATATTTATTTGCTTCAAATAATGCACTTACAATAAAGCTTATGTAAAAATTTATATTTTGTTTGTCAATTTCTTGTCTAATTGTTTTCAAATTTTCCTTAAATTTATTTAACATGACAAGATCTTCATTATTAAAATTTTCGATCTTTGGAACTTTCGAAAAACAGTTTTTTTCAGCAAATGCAGTAACTCTTTGACATAAATTTCCATAATTATTAGCTAAATCACTATTGATACAATCTTCCAGTTTATCCTGAGATATATTTCCATCATTTCCAAACGACACTTCTTTAATTAAATAGTATCGCAATGGATCAAGCCCATATGTATTAATTATATCTATTGGATCTAAAATGTTTCCTTTGGACTTGGACATTTTCTCTTCACCAGATAAAATCCAACCATGTCCATAAACTTTATGGGGTAATGGAATTTTAGCAGCCATTAAAAAAGCAGGCCAATAAACAGCATGAAACCTTAGAATATCTTTACCTATTAAATGAACAGATGCAGGCCAAAATTTTTTGAATAATATGTCGTTAGTGTCAGGGTAGTTAAGAGCACTAATGTAGTTAGTAAGTGCATCCAACCATACATATATAACATGATCAGGGTTATCTGGAACTTTAATACCCCATGAAAAAGCTTTACGACTAATAGATAGGTCTTTTAAACCACCCTTAACAAAACTAACAACTTCATTTTTCCGTGATTTCGGTGAAATAAAATCGATATTTTTTTCATAATAATCTAAGAGTTTGTCTTGCCATTTAGAAAGTCTAAAAAAATAAGACTCTTCCTCAATCCACTCAACTAATGAGCCAGAAGCTTCAGCAACTTTTTTTCCATCTTTGTCAATTATTTCATCCTCATTATAATAAGCTTCATCAGAAACGGAGTACCAACCCGAGTATTTTGATAGATAAATGTCATCATTTTTTTCAAGTTCTGCCCATAAATATTGAACTGTTTTTTTATGTCTTTCTTCAGTAGTTCTAATGAAATCTGTATTTGATAAGTTTAATGTTTTCGAAAGATCTCTAAACGTTTGGCTGATTTGATCACAAAAATCAAGGGGATCTACATTCTTATTTTCAGCAGCACGTTGAATTTTTAAACCATGCTCATCAGTACCTGTTAGAAAGTGAACATCAAAACCATCTATACGCTTAAAACGAGCAAAAAAATCAGCAATTATACTTGAATAAGCATGTCCCATATGGGGCTTTGCTGATGGATAGTAAATTGGGGTTGTTATATAGTAGTTTTTATCCATTTAATAATTTTGATTTAAATTCTAAAAATAAGCTTTCTTCATCAAGATTAAATTTTTCTGTATTATGAATTTTAGTAATAAAGATATGATAAAAATTTATTAAAGAATTCTTAGCGTTACTTAACTTGTACTCTTTTAAAAAAAATAATTCAATAAAGTTAACTAATAATTTTTTAACAAATTTATTTTTTTTATAATATCCATTATCGATTAATAAATTAAGAAAACTAACTAATGTATAATCCCTTAGATCTAAACTGTTTTCTTTAGAAAAGCTTATTAAGCTAATAATTTCACCTGGTGTGTTGTAATAACTAATTAAGTCATGGTTAATTAGATCAAATATATTTTCATTTAATATTTTATTTGCAATATGCATTGATTGATCAAAAGTAAAATTAATCTTAAATGTTAGACATCTTGATTTTAAAGTCGGTAGAATATATTTTTCATTATTATTAATTAAAATAAAAAATACATTTTCATTAGGTTCTTCGATAATTTTAAGTAACGCATTAACTGAATTTTTATTAAGATTCTCAATATTATCAATTAATATAAATCTAGCCATATTATTAAATGTAGATTTATTGGTATAAATAATCATTTCTCTAATTTGCGCGACATCAATATTTTTTTTATCATTTAATAAATCAATTAAATAAAAATTTGGATGTGAGTTATTTTTTAATAATTTAAAAGATCTATTTTCGTTATTAATGGAAAAATTATTAAGGTCGTATTTAAAATCCTCAGTATTTGACAAAATATAATTTACAATATGATAAGCCAAAGTCGATTTACCAAGGCCTTTTTTACCCGATAACAAGATTTTAGTGGGCATTTTTTTTTCATTATACAGTTTTATAATCTCTTTAAAAAAACAATCCATACCATGTAGTTGTGTGTTTTCTGAAGGTTTTAAATTCATATTCAAATTAAACTATCAATCTTATTTAAAATAAGTATTTCATTCTGTTTAATATTTAGGTTGGAATTAATTTTCATATATTTTTTAGGATTTTTTTTTAAAATTCTTATAAAACCTTTTTGCACCTTATCATAAAAATTAGTTTGAAATTTATCATATCTATTTAAATTTTTTCTTTTCAATAATCTACTTTTCATATTTTTTTTACTAACAGTATTCAAAAAAGTGAAGTCGACATTTATATCATTTAGTAGAAAATTATTAATATTTTGAATAAATTTAAGATTTATTTCCATTCCATAATGTTGATATGCAATTGTTGAATCTGAAAATCTATCAATTAATATAATATTTTTACCAATATTTTTTTTTATCAATTCAATATTTTCACTTCTTGCAGACAAATATAACAATAAATCTGTATATTTATTAAATGTAGATTTATTATTTAGTATAAGTTTTCTTATTTTTTCTGAATTTTTACTTCCTCCAGGTTCTCTGATTTTAATAAACTTTTTATTTTTTTTTTTTAAATATTTTGCAACATTGTTTATATGGTGAGATTTACCGGTTCCCTCTATACCCTCAAATACTATAATTAGTTTTTTAGACATTACCCCAAATCAAAAAATTAATTGATTCAATTAACCTAGAAAATATATTTAATTTTTTAACATCTTGAAAGGCAAATAAATTATATTCTTCTATAAGTTCATTTTTATAATAAACTTTTAGTTTACCCAAAACATCGTCTTTTTTGATAGGTGCTTGGATGGGGCCCTTATAGATAATCGATACTTTTAAAAATTTTTTACGGGCTTTAGGAATCGTTTTGTAAATATCAGTCTTAACATAAGCACCTACAGTTTTCTTTTTACCTAGCCAGACATCAACATTTTCTATTTGGGTGTTTGATTTTGCAATTTCAATTAAATCAAAGTTTGTTAGTCCCCAAGTTAATAGTTTAGAGCTTTCTCTTGATCTGTCATTTTTTGTGTCAAATCCACTGACAACAGCTATCAACCTTCTGCCATTTCTGTATATTGAAGAAGCTAAAGAATATTTTTCAACAGCTAAATATCCTGTTTTAATCCCATCTGCGCCTAAGTTTTTATATAGCAGAGGATTCCTGTTGCCCTGGCTAATTGGATCTCCACCAGTTCTATCCCAAGTGAATTCTTTTTCAGAAAAATATTTATATTCGTCAGGAAATTCTTTAATAAGATAATTAGACATAAGCATAATATCTCTAACTGTTGATACATTGTTAGTATTGTTTATTCCTGATGAATTCGCAAAATTTGTATTTTCCATGCCAATTTCTTTGGCTTTAGCTGTCATCATAATAGCAAATTCATCTTCTGTACCAGCAATACCCTCAGCTAAAGCAACACATGCATCGTTACCAGAAGCAATAATTATTCCTTTAAGTAAATTTTCTACACTTACTTCATCTCCAACCATTATAAACATCGAAGAATAACCCGCTGATGATAATCTCCATGCATTCTCGGAGATTAAAAATTTTTCATCAAGATCGAGATCGCCACTTTTTATTAAATCAAATGCAATAATAGCTGTCATTATTTTTGTCATAGAGGCTGGATATATAGATTTATCTGCATCCATCTCATATAATATTTCACCCGAAAAATAATCTTGCAATATTGCAGTACGTGCTTTTATTTCAAATGCAGCATTTGAATTAAAAGTTAATAGTACTGTTATTAGTATTGTTAAAAATTTTGTTTTAATCATTTTTTATAATCTCTAAGTTTTCAAATTCCAGTATACTTATAGCATTATATGATTTTTGTAGAGAATTAATGTTATTAAAAGGACCAAGATATACTCTATATTTTTTATCTGAAATTTTTTGGACTTTAGGATTTTCAATTAAGCTCTCAATCTTGATTCTGCTCAACATAATTAAGGCAGTATCATTGTAGTAAAAATCGGCAACTTTTATTGAGTAGGAAAACTTTATACTGGAGTTTTTTTCATTCTTTTTATTAATTAAATTTAAATCGTTAATAATGATGTTATTAACTGGAGCTTTAACAGCAACATTTTTTTCTTCATCATGAGTTTTTGCTTTTCCAGCTATGAAAATTGAATTTTCAAGTATTTCTAAAATTTCTACATAGGGCTCGTTTATATCTAAATTTAACTCTTCAGCTATTCTCTTAGATAATACAGCATTATTAAAGGAGGGATATTTGGAATTTTTACCTACGACTCCTATTAAGGATTTATTATTTAGAATATTTGTAATTTTAACCTGTGTATTAATTTTTAAATTTTTTTGAAATATTGTTAAGCTACGTTCGTCGATTTTTTTATTAACTATTTTTTGTTTATAAAGTTCTTCATTAAAAACTATTGCAAAACCCTTATTTGAGTATGCATTAATCATAGTAGATTGTGGCTTGTCCTTATTCAAAGTTCCAGTTGTACAATTGGTTAAAAATAAAAAAATAGTAATAAAGAAAATATTTTTACAAAGCATTTTCAAACTTATCTTTCAGTGTGCATACTGCCAGGCCAAATCTTAATGACCTATTCCATTGCAGTATTTTTTCATAATTCTCAAAAACTATATAAGCAGGCTCTAAATTTTCAGAATTTGGTATTATATCTTTATCAGGTGTAATGATTGACCCAATTAAATTGTTGTCTATAGCGTTGATATTTTTGTCTTTAATATATTTTTTTAATAATTTAAATTTATTTTTATTATGTAATTTTTTTGCGGAAGTATTTAATAATTTTTTTGGTACATTCTCAGTTAAATTAACTCTAATAAAACAGGGTTGATTTTTCTTCCATCCAATTTTATTTATATAATTTGCTGCTGATGCAAACGAATCTTTTATCGACTTAAGTTCAATAATATTATTTTCATCATAATCAATTGCATAACCCTCTATAGTAGACGGCATAAACTGAAAATTGCCAAAGGCTCCAGCCCAAGATCCATACAGGATATTGTGGTCAATTTTTTCAGATTCTACCAACTGAAGTATGGTAATAAGTTCACTTGTAAAGAATTCTGATCTTCTTTCATCAAAACTCAGTGTTGCTAACGATGATAAAATATCCATTTTACCCACGTAAGTTCCAAAGTTTGTTTCTATACCCATTAAAGCAAGTAATAAACTTTTCTCTACTGAGAATTTATTGTCAATTGAATTAATAAAGTTTTTATTTGATTTGTATAATTTTGTACCCTGTTTAACCTTCTGATCAGAAGATCTTTTAGATATATAAGTTTTTGTATCTTCGTAAAATTCTGGTTGAAAACGATCGTATTTTATAACCTTGGGTAAAAAAACAACATCATTCATTGCCATATCAAAAGTTGACTCTGAAATATTATTTTCTAATGCATGGATTTTAAAAATTTTTAACCACTTGTCAAATGACATGTCGCCTGAGCTAAATGCTACGTTTGTAAGCATTAAAAATAAAATTATAAAATATCTAATTATTTTCATATAAATCTTTTAAATAAATAAATACAGCAATCCAGATTAAAATGAAACTTACTAACTCTGTGATTGAAAAAGGCTCATTATAATAAAAAAAACCAAGTATAAATTGAAAAGTAGGTGTTATGTAGAATATCATGCCAGTTGTACCTAGGCCACACAACTCTACACCTTTAACATATAGAAATAGTGGAATTACGGTCATTGGTCCTGCCAATAATAACAAAAACATTAATGAAGGATTTGAAAAAGTAAAATCATTTAATCCATTTTGTGTAATTAGATAAAAACCAACTAAAGCAAATGGTAAAATAAAAAGACTTTCGATTAGAAGACCAACATCGGTATCAACATTTATTTTTTTTCTGAGTAAATTATAAAAGCCCCAACTTAAAGCAACAGTTAATCCTACCCAGGGTATAGCTTTAAAATTAGTAAAAATTAAAAAAATAATTGATACCAAAACTAATATAATTGAAATTATTCTTTTGGTGTTTAATTTTTCTTTAAAAAAGATAAAACCTAAAAAAATACTTAATATAGGCATTATAAAATATCCAAGACTTGCATCTATAATTTGATTATTTGAAATAGCATAAATCCAAACCGCCCAGTTTGTAAATATCAGCAGTCCTGAAAAAAAAAGTGTTATTAAATTTTTAGAATTTTTAATAATATTAAAAAAAATATTCCATTTTGAAAAATAAAAAGTTGATATTATTAACGTTAATGAAGTCCAAACACTTCTATGTATTACAACCTCAATATGGCCAGCAAATGATATGTATTTAAAATAAATTACACCAATCACACCCCACCAAAATGAACCTAGAGCTGTTAGTGTAATGCCTTTGTTAAGGTCGTTATTTTTCATTAAATTAAAAGAATAAGGATATAATTCATTAATTAAGTAATTTGTCTATTTTATTGTTGAATTAATAAATTATAATTATAAAACCTCACTAACGGAGAGATGGCAGAGCGGTTGAATGCACCGGTCTTGAAAACCGGCAAAGGGGCAACTCTTTCCTGAGTTCGAATCTCAGTCTCTCCGCCACTACTCATTCACATATTTATAATTTTTAAATAATTCTGTAACTTTATTGGGCTTAATTTCAATTGTTAGTTTCAAACCTTGATTAAGTTTGTAAAGATTTTCATCATCACAATCTAACAAATCACATAATAGAATTAACTCTTCATCTATTAATTGATCAATATATCTTTTAGTAAATGCACCTAATAACTTATCCATTTCCTTCGTGCCCCGATAATTTGCACGGTAGATGATTTTATTTTTTAAATCCTTTATATGAATGATCATAAATTTTATTATATTGTATCTACCATGAAAAATAAGAATAATTTTGATTATTTATTAGCTGACCTGACTAAATTGAATGGTGTGGGTAAGAAAACCATGGAAATTTTAAAGAAAAAAAAAGTTAATAATATTTTCGATTTATTATGGAGATTGCCAAAATCATATACGGACAGGACACTAGTAAGTAAAATTTGTGATCTTCAAATTGGTATAATTCAAACAATCAGAGTAGTTCCATTAAAGTATCAATTTCCAAGAATAAGAAATTTACCCAATAAAGTTAACTGTCTTGATGAAACTGGAAAAATTGATTGTATATTTTTTAATAGTCATGAGGGCTATGTACGAAAGATTTTACCTTTAAATGAAGAGGTGACAATTAGTGGAAAGATAAGCAATTATAAAGGGCGATACCAAATAATAAATCCTACCTATATTTCACAAGATAGTTCATTAATAGAAACCGTAGACAATAAGTATTCACTAACAGATGGGATTACAGAAAAGACTTATAATAAAATTATTAACCAGATTCTAAAAAATTTACCAATATTAAATGAATGGCACGACAAAGATGTGTTAAAAAAATTTGATAATGAAAGTTGGAATGAAGCAATAATTAAATTACATGATCCAAAAAATATAGAAAAATATAAAGCCAATTTTTATAAAAGATTGGCCTATGATGAAATATTAGCTTCATTTTTAGTTAACTCAGAAATTAGAAAAAAAATTAAAAAGATCAAAAAAGTTTCCAAGAAATTTACTGAAAAAGCCCATAATAATATTATTAATAAATTAAATTTTAATCTTACTAATGATCAAAAAATATCATTAAAAGATATTAATAAAGATCTAAATTCTAAAAGTAAAATGTTTAGACTTTTACAGGGTGATGTAGGAAGTGGAAAAACTATCGTTGCTTTAATCTCTTCGTTAAGCGTTATTAGTTCTGGCTTTCAAGTTGCATTAATGGCTCCTACTGAAATATTAGCTAGACAGCATTACACATTAGCAAAAAAATTATTTCCTAAAAATATCAGTATTGAATTACTTTCAAGTAAAAGTGAAAATATTGAAAAAAAGAGAATTGTGAAAGAATTAGAAGATAATAAAGTTCACATGGTTTTTGGCACTCATGCAATTTTTCAAAAAAAAATAATTTTTGCAAACTTGGGTTATATTATAATTGATGAGCAGCATAAATTTGGAGTTAGGCAAAGAAAACTTTTGTCTGATAAGGGAGGTGACAATTGTGATGTCCTTTTAATGTCAGCAACTCCTATTCCAAGAACTTTAACCATGTCTGTTTATGGTGATATGGATGTTTCTATTATTAGAGAAAAACCCACCAATAGAAAGGAAGTTAAAACTTACAGTAAATTAGAAAGTAAAATAGATGAGGTTATTAAATTTGTTAAAAAGGAAATTAAAGAAGGAAATCAAGTATTTTGGGTGTGTCCTTTAATAGAAGAATCTAAAAAATTAGATCATCAATCATCAGTCAATAAATATAAATTTCTTAGTGAATTGTTTCCAAATGATGTTGCTTTACTTCATGGAAAAATTGCAAATGAGGAAAAAGAACAAATATTGAATAAGTTCTTAAATAAAGAATATTCAATTTTAGTTTCAACAACAATTATAGAGGTGGGTATAGATTTTCCAAATGCCAATGTCATCATAATAGAAAACGCTAATAAGTTTGGTTTATCGCAGTTACATCAATTAAGAGGGAGAGTTGGACGTGGCGTAAAGCAAGCTAGTTGTATACTAATGTTTAAGTCCAATCTAAGTGTTAACGCTAAGAAAAGAATTAACATCTTAAAAAATTCAAATGATGGCTTCGAAATTTCAGAGGAAGATATGAAATTAAGGGGTTTTGGTGATTTACTTGGTTTCAAACAAAGTGGTGTAAAAAATTTTAGACTAGCGGATCCTATTCAAAATGAAGACTTGTTTTTGATGGCAGAAAGACAAATTAGAAAAATAGAATTAAAAAATATTAATATTGATAAATATAAAACATTACTTAAATTATACGATCAAGCTGATATAATTAATGATATAGTTTAGTTTTTTGGTTTTGAGGTTCCTGCTGAAACTATAAACTTTGATGCCTCTTCAAAGGTCATGTCCAGATAAATCAAATCTTCTTTTGGAATCATTAGTAGAAAACCACTCGTTGGATTTGGTGTTGTCGGAACAAAAACATTTACAAGATTAATATTTGTTTTAGCTTTAATTTCTCCAGTATTTTCTTTTGTGGCAAATCCTACGGCCCACGAGCCTTTTCTTGGATACTCAACTAACACAACACTTTTTTTATTGCCTTCTTGATCTCTAAATGAGTCAGTCATTTGTCCGATAGCAGAGTAAATAGTTCTTAGTATTGGCATTCTCTTGAATAGATCATCAATTATTTGTAAAAATTTTTTACCTATAAAAGTTAAAGAAAGTCCACCAACAACTGTAATAAAAATAATTGTTAATATTATTTCAATACCTGGAATGGAATAAGGAAGATAAGTATTTGGATTTAATCCAGCAGGCACTAATTTTGTTGAGAAGTTAATTAAGAATTTACTTAAATAAAGTGTAAATCCTATTGGAATTAAAACAATAACGCCTGTAAAAAAGTAGTTTCTTAATTTTAATGCTATTGATTTTTTCTTTTTGTCAGGCATAAGTAATTTATTGATAACTAGAGTAAATAACAAACGAAACTGCTAAAGTAAAAATTACTATTAAAATTTTATTGTTTAAGTTCATATATTTTTATAGTTATATAAATATCAAAAATTTAATAAAATGAATAGAAGAAAATTTTTAAATTATATTGGGTGTGGTTGTTGTGGTGCTATGATTCATGGATGTTCTACTGCACCTATTACACATAGAAGGCAATTAAAGATTATACCGGAGTCTAAGCTGAATGCCCAAGCAGCGCAAATCTTCGAAAAAGTTAAAGAAAAAGAAAAAATGAGTGATGATATAAAGACACTCAATGAAATTAAAAACATTGGAAAAAGAATGGAGCAATCAATTTCTGAGTATTTTTATAGAGCCGATATTGATGATCCCACTGTTAATTTTCAATGGGAATATATATTAATTGATAACAAGAAAGTTAAGAATGCTTGGTGTATGCCAGGAGGAAAGATTGCCATCTATACAGGCATTTTAGATGTAACTAAAAATACTAACGGTTTAGCTGCAGTAATGGGGCATGAAATTGCTCATGCTGTTGCAAAACATTCAGTCGAAAGAGCTAGTAGAGGCGCACTTTTACAAACAGGCACATCTCTAATTGATATTTTTACTGGAGGTAAACTTGGTCAAATAAATCAAGCTACAGGTATGAATACTGTAGGATTACTTTCTCAAATAGGAATTATGAATCCTTTTTCAAGAACGCAAGAGAGTGAAGCAGATTATTTAGGAATGATTTTCTCATCACTATCAGGTTTTGATATTAGAGAAACAAGAAAATTATGGGAACGAATGAAGGAAAGTAACAAGGGAAAAGAGCCCCCTCAATTCATGAGTACGCACCCCTCTTCTTCTAAAAGAATTAAAAATTTAAAAGAATGGGAAAATAACGTTATTTTAGATTACCCACCAATTACATTTAGTTAAATTATAATTAAATTTTTAATGGTGAGCCCTGATGGACTCGAACCATCGACCCATTCCTTAAAAGGGAATTGCTCTACCAACTGAGCTAAGGGCCCACATAGAAATTAATGAAGTTAAGATGGATGTTTTTTTTTATTTAATTTTAAAAAAAAACTTTTGGTGAAGTCTTCTTTAAAATTTTTAAATTTCTTTACACTTAAAAACTTAAACAATAAAAAAATATCTAAACTTAAATAATTTTTATTACCAAAAACCAATTATTTATTCCATAACTTGGTCAATTGCAAATATTTAAATTACAACTTATCAATGAATTCATCATGAAATTTATCAAATGTACCTTTTTTGATATTTTCTCTAATTGCTGACATTAATTCTTGGTAAAAATTGATATTATGAAGTGTAAGAAGTGTTGAGCCTAATATCTCATTCGTATTAAAAAGATGATTTAAATAGTTTTTTGAATACTTATCTAAGCTTAAATTTGAAAAATTACCATCCAGTGGTTCGTTGTCGCTTTTAAATTTATTATTTTTAATGTTTAAACGTCCATTCCAGGTGAAAGCGAGCCCCGTTCTTCCTGATCTTGTCGGCATTACACAGTCAAACATATCAATACCTCTCTTAACAGCTCCCAATATATCGGCTGGTGTTCCAACACCCATTAGATATCTCGGCTTATCCACTGGCATAGCTTCTTTAATATCATCTAATACATTAAACATTTCATTTTGAGTTTCTCCAACTGCTAAACCACCTATAGCATAACCATCAAAATCAATTTTTGTTAGAGCGTTAAGTGATTTTATTCTTAGGTCTTTAAATAACCCCCCCTGAACTATTCCAAATAATCCTTTGTGAGGATTTGATCCAAATGCAATTTTAGATCTTTCTGCCCAATATGTTGATAGTTCCATTGATTTACTAATAATATTATAGTCGGTAGTTTTTTTAGGGCATTCATCCATGATCATTACTATGTCTGAATTTAAACCTTTTTGAACTCTTATGCTTTCTTCAGGACTTAAAACAAACTTTTTACCATCAACATGAGAGTTAAAAATTGCTCCTTTTTCTCTGTCTACTTTATTTAATTTTGAAAGAGACATAACTTGAAATCCACCTGAATCTGTAAGTATGGGAAGTTTGCAATTCATAAACTTATGGAGACCACCAGCTGAAATTATTCTATCAACTCCAGGTCTAATCATTAAGTGATATGTGTTTGATAATATTATTTCAGAACCAGTTTTAATAACATCATCAATTAAACAAGCCTTAACAGTAGCTTGAGTGCCAACGGGCATAAAAGCTGGTGTTTGAATATCACCTCTATGAGTTTCAATTAACCCAGTTCTTGCAAATTTATCTTTTTCAATGACATTAAATTTAAAAATTTTTAATGCCATAAATGTATATGGATCTTATTTGAAGCTAATAATTTTATCTGGATCAGAAACAGACCCGTTATTATCTGAGGCACCTTTTTTAATTTTATCAACCAAATCCATACCTTCAATAACCTTACCAAATACGGTATATTGTCTGTCCAGAAATGAAGATTCTTTAAAACAGATAAAAAATTGACTATTAGCACTATTTGGATTTTGTGATCTTGCCATTGATAAGGTTCCTCTTTCATGGGGTAAGTCGCTGAATTCTTCCTTAAGATCTGGCAAATCAGATCCACCCATACCAGCTCTTTTTAGGTCAAACTCATCATTTGATGAATTACCAAATTTAACATCACCAGTTTG
>Ga0222661_1000604_pt1 | contig 12572 bp, 19 predicted proteins | sample AntAcemetagen551_FD_179851 | JGI IMG/M metagenome (GOLD analysis project Ga0222661, IMG submission 179851) | Saline water microbial communities from Ace Lake, Antarctica - #551 | ecosystem: Environmental > Aquatic > Non-marine Saline and Alkaline > Saline | place: Antarctica: Ace Lake...
ATTACCAGCTAAAGTTACTTTAGCAACTGGAGAATCAATTACATTCCAAGTAATAGTAGCTTCATCAGTTAATGTATCTTCTACATTTGCTACAGCACCTGAAACTGTTGTTAAGTTATTAGCATCTGCTGTAAATATTTTTGAAGCAGCAGTAGTACCTAATGTTGCAAGATCATTATAATTAAGTTCAGTAGCAGTAGAGGTTACACCATCTAAAATGTTTAGTTCTGTTGCAGTAGAAGTTACTACTACATCTTCATTTATTTTTGGTGAAGTTAAAGTTTTATTTGTAAGAGTATCAGTTGTAGTTTTTCCAACTAAAGTATCTGTTGCTTCTGGAAGTGTTAAAGTAAAGTTTGATCCAGCAACATTTGCTGTGGGAGATTTAACTGCTACATAATTTGCTCCATTGTCTGTATCTTCTAAAAATCTTATTTCTCCTGATTGAGTTGCTGCACCACCAACTGAAACATATCCTGCTGGATTAATTGCAACAGAACCATTTGCTAATGTTAAAACTGTATTTGTTGCTGTGGTAGCAATACCTACAACTGTTGAAGATGAATCTATAAAATTTACTGTATCAGTAACTTGATTAAAGGTTGCTAAAGTTATCCAAGCATCATTATCAGCATTACGCATATACCAATTGTTAGTATCTGTTTCATACCACATTTGATAAGCATAAGTTGTACTTGGTTCAGTAGCATTTGAGTTATTTGATACTATTGCTTGAAGTACATCATTTAAATCTGATCTGAAAGAGGGAAAGCCCTGATTCGCTATTACATAATCGTGAGTTGCCATATTTTATTCCTTATCATACTTGTTTTAATAATCAACAATATATTATACTCCTTTTGCCTGATAATCAAATGTTCTTGATACTCCTGAACCACCACTATTTTGAAAAGCAATGTTGAATCCAGTTGTTGATTTGCTTGTTATTGCATATTTATCTCCTGATGCCATATTTTGAACAGACAGTGTTATAGCAATACTATTTAATAGTCTAAATGCTTTAGGGTAAGTTACTGATTTTGTACCTGTACCTGATGCTAAATCATTTTGAGAATTAACAAATGATTCTAATCTTAATACCACGCCAACTGCTGTTACTATAGGTGTAGCAGTACCATTATCAGAAGTAAGTAATACTCTAAATTTAAAATATCTACCTGTATAATCACCAATGGTAAAATCTTGAAATGCTGAAAAAGTTGAATTATCACTTGAAACCGATATTTGAAGTTCAGAAGAACATTGAGTATTAGCATCACCATCAAAGTTAGATGGTTGATCATCAAAATCCCCTGATACAAAGTCAAAAATTCTAGCTCTATCTGTAACCTGTTGTTCTAATGTTGCTGTTATTTGTGTAGTTAAAATCGCACCAGCATCTATGGTATCAGAAAAAGCATAAGTACCTGATGATTTAACTGTAGCATTTTCTCCACCATCAAACAAAGTTTGTGTAATAGAATCAAAGTTACCTGGAACATCATCAAAAAGTTGATTACCTTTTAATACAATAGATTTAGAACCATCTTCTAAAAAAGATATTACAGTATCACTTGTTGTTCCTGAAAAATTAGGATTTTGATTATCAGTAATTAAATCTGTAAAATCACCAATAGTTGTTATTTGAGTAACTATTTGTGTAGCATTAACAGATACATTACCAAGTTTATCTACTGCTTTAATTAAATATGTGCCTGTTTTTGCAGGTACTACAATTGACGTTCCTGGTCTTGATAATTTTTTTACTAATACGATTGAGTTTTGCCATTCAGCATCACTTGTAGCTGGACTGTAATTTATTCTATAATGAGATAAATCTAAATCAGGTACAGGATCAAAACTTAAATGAGCTTCTTTTCCAACAATATTACATGCAAAGTTTTCTACATCTGCAGGTGGTGCTATTTGTCCAATAATAGTTCTACTTGCAGTTATTGAAGATGAATTTACACCAAAAATATTTACACCTCTAGCACGAATAGAATAAGTAGCTTTATCTATTACATTTAAAAACTCGTATTTAGTTCTAGCACCTCTACCAATTAATTTAAAAGTATCAGCAGGACTCAAAGCTGTACCATCAGCATCTGTATCTTGTTTTATTTCTACTTCAAATATATCTGTAAAGTTATCTGTAGGAGCTGTTAGTTCAATAACTAATTTTACAATTACAGTACCATCATTGTATGCAACCAGTTCATCAGTCAATGTTATTGCTTGTGGTGGTGCAACAGTTGTTGCATTTGGTAGGTTTGTTGCTTTACCACTTGATACAGTAGAATAATTACTATTTGTAAAATCATATACAGCACTAGCAGTTTCTCTAAATTCACAAGAAATAATTGGTATTCCCTCTCCTCCCATAGCAAATGACCAGTTTGTAATTTCAAAAGTTTTATTTGTAAATCCTAATCTACTATTTGTAATTTGTACTGTATCTCCAATATCTAATTGAAATGCTTTTAGGTTAAATGTAGCTGTAAAACTTATTTGTTGTCTTGCTTTTAATAATTGTATTGTAGATAACCTTTGAACGGTATGAGAAGAAGTTGTCATTGGAAAATTAAATTCTCCAAATATTCTTTCTGAATTATCTTCTGATTCAAATGTACTGTTTGTTAATATTGGATAATCTTGTGGTTGATAATTGTTAGCTGGTTCTGAATAAAGACCTTTTACAGCATTAAACAATTCTTTTTTAGATATTCTTGTATTTAATGTAATACCACTTCTAATATGTTCTTCATCTAAAGTTACACTTGGAGTTTCATATACTGCTGGTCTTATTTTAAATTGACCATTAGAATAAATTAGATGTCCAGCTATTGAAGATAACATATTTTCTATAATAGTTTTGGGTGATTTGTCTAAATTAAAAGTACCATTCATACTAAATCTTTTTTCTGTACCTGATGGATTAAGAATAGTAACATTTTCATCACAAGTATTTGCAACTGCTGTAAAGTTTGTATCGTTTATTTCAGTAGAATCTGCTTCTAAACCAAATCTGTCATTTAATAAATAATCTCTTATACATAAAGCTGGATTAGTAGAAAAAGCTGTTGAACTATCTCTTGGATCAAATACTTTTTTACCCTCTACTTCAAATGTTATATTAGGAACACCATTAGTATAAACATCTTTATCAAAATTTAATCTTACATATACATAAGATATGCCTCTTAACCTATGATTAGTTGTCCATTGTGAAATATCACTTACTAAATCAGCATCGGCAGATTGTGCGTCAGCTCCTAAATGTTTTTTTATTCTAGCTTTTCCCTCATATTGATTACCACTTGATGGAAAAAATCTACCAATACCATTAGAATCTGAACCATCTTGTGTTAATGGTACTTCATCTTCATTAAAAAATACTTTTGTTATATTATTTATTTCATGACCGGCTACTGTAATAATAATATGTAAAAATTCATTAGTAGTACCTGTTGATTCAGCATAAACCATAACACCACCAACTCTTGTTTTACCATATATAATTCTTTGTGGAGATACACCTGATTTAGCTGTAACCATTGTACCCTGTTGTAAATTTGTACCCATTTCAGGTATATCTAAACTAGGAGCTAATTTTTTGTTTACAGCACCTAATACTAATTGAGAACCAGCAGATATTATAAAAGTACCAACTAAACCTGCTGTTGTTCCTGAAAATCCTAAAGCACCACCTACACTCATAGCAGCACCTGAAGCACCTATTGCAGGTATTGCGGCAAATCCTGTAGCAACTGCAGCAACTACTAATGCTGTTTTTACTGTTTTACTTCCCATCTACTCAATTCTCCATGCTAAATTACAAGTATTTGTATTTCTAGTTTCTACACCATTCTTTGCTCTAAAAATACTTTTTTGTCCAATACATACACCTAAAGTTCCACCAAGTTCTTCATCAGTTTTTAAGAACACAACATCACCTCTTTGTGCATATACACAATCTATTTCTTTAAAATTATTTTCTTTAGCAATATCCATAGCAATATCTAATAAATCTTTTTTATTTAACTCCTGTAATATTCTTTTAGCATCTGTTAGCGATTTGTAATCCATATCAAATACTGTTTTTTTAGTTATTGTTTTGATTGCACCAATAACAAAATTAACACAATCAGATTTACCTCTTTTGAATTTTACTAATTGTTGTTGTTGAATATAATCTGATAGTTTCGTATCCCAATTTTCTATTCTCATTAAGATGAAGCTTTTCCCCAAATTATTTCTTTATCCTGTAAATCAGGAACAAACTCAAAACCTAAATCACCAGCAAAACTTAATTGTTGATCTTCATGTGTGTATCTTCTTTCTTTTGCTCTATCTAAAACAATTAATCTATTTTCTAAACTTAATTGAATTGAAGCTGTTTCTGGTCCTTCATCAATTTTCATTATATCCATTTTACCTTTAAACAAGGTATATACATCGGCAATTACTGATTTACTTGAATCAAACAAACCTAAATAAATACTAGCATTTCTATTTGTGTAATTTGCAGATAGTGCAGCTGATATTAAACTAGATTTTATACCTGTTAATCCTAGGGTTGCACCAATAGCTTCTACTTGATCGCTTTCTGATATAGCACTTACACTCATTAAATCACCTAAACCTGTAAAAGTATTTGATGAACCTCCAGCAGTCATAGTTATATCCCCATAACCATTCCAAAATCTTAATGTGCCTGTACTAAATTCTAATTCAGTAGCAAGAAATGGTCTTACAACTTGACTTATTACTGCATTATTAAAAGCTGTTGTTATAGTTCTGCTCATATTACTCCTTAATAATTATTTTTTTAATTGATTTTTTGCCCATATAAATTTCTATCTCTGCTTTAGATTTAATACATTGATATTGAACATTAGCATTATAAACTCTTTGAGCAATTCTTTTGCCTTTTAAACATTTTGACATAGACTCTTGTATTCTATGTTCTTTAATCTCTCCATTAATAATCATAAGTAAAGCTATTACTGTTTCTATCATTTACTACCACCTATGTAACCACCTATAACACCAATCAATCCTGTAACTGACATCTTCATTAATGTAATAACTGATTCATCAACAGGTCTGTTCTCTTGTAGTGCTACCCAATAGTCGCCAACAATGATTACACCCAAAAGTATTAACACACCACTTGTTATTAATAAGATAACTATATCTTTAAAGTTTTTAATCATAATACTTTACCTTTATTAATACCTTTTTTTATTACATATTTTTGAGTACCATTACCACCTATCTCAACTTCTTTTTTTAAATTTTTAACTAGATTCATTTCTTTGTTTTTTTTATGCAAAGACTCAATATAGTTATTTAATTTTTTTCTTACCCTTTCTGACATTTTTTTTGTTATCTCCATATAAATTTTCAATACCTAGTTGTACTTTAAAACAAACTTCATCAATCCAACCAAATAGTGCATATAATATTCTATCTATCATTAGTGCTCTCCTTTTCCATTTGCTCTTACTTTATCTTTTAATATTTCTAATTGTTGTGTCAGTTTATCAACATCTTTAATTAATCTATCTATATTTACCTTATTGTTCATCATAGCATCAACTCTTATTGTAAGTTTTTCTATTTCAACCAAACCATTCTCTATAAGTAAATATTGTTCTGCATCAGCAGGTAGTGTACCTAATTCTCCTCTTGGCCACTTTATTCTAAATTCTGTATTTTCATTAACATCAGAAATCATTAACTTACCATTTGTTTCAATAACATTAAGTCTTTCCATTATACCAAAATAACTCCATACTGCTATTCCTACTGCAACAATTATAGAAACTAAATTTCTTAAAGGTAACTGTATATTTGTATTTTCACTTACTTTCATTTTCTTCTCTTTTTGTTCATACCCATATAATGATCTCCAGGTTCATAATTCCACCTTTTACCATGATGACCTCTTATATCAGCATACCACATTCTTAATTTAACTATAATTTTTCTAAATTTTCTACTCATTGTGGTTCAGGTAATTTAAAGTCTTTTGGAGGTATTTTCAAACTGTTTTCTTTAGGAGGTAATAAAATTTTATCTCCCATTAAGGTAATATCTGGATTTTCTTTTTTATAGTCATCTTTTAAACCATCCCAAGCACTTCCAGAATCTTCTGGTCTATTGTTTGTTTCTGTTGGAGTAATACCTGTACACTTTGATACTAATAATCTAAAGTTTTCATTGTATGCAAGACTAGGATTGCTATTAACCCTACCACACATTTTCATTAATTCTAATTGTTGTTTTAGTTCCATGTTCTCTTGCTGTACTTGTCTAAATTCTTTAGTACAAGCTGTACCAATGTAGTGTCTATAAGTTACACTAAGGCGATCATTGTCACTATTATTATCGTAATTATTAGAAATAGAATTGTGTCTGTAATCATTATCTCGGTTTTCTGTTTCAATTCTAACATCTACTTCACCAGTTCTGCATGAGTTAGTTCCATTAGTTAAATATTCGTTTTTAGGATAAGCAGGTTCAATAAAAAATGCCATTAAACACATTGCTATAATTAATATTGCTGTAAACTTGTAGTTCATTGTCATTTACCATAAATCCTATCTGTTTAAATCCTTAATATCATAAGAGTGTTCTCTAACTTGATCTGCTAGAGTTCTATATAAGTTTTCTGCCATCTGCCAAGTAGCTTCAGCAGAAGAAAGTCTTGTATTCATTTCTGTAATTTTTTCTTCAGCAACTTTTAAATCTCTTTCAAGATTAACAATATGTAATTCTGATGCGTTAATAGTTTGAGTTAAATTTAAAACATATTTAACAGAAGTAAATCCCCCAACTACTATTGAAGCAACTACTGGTATAAATATAAAATTTTTTTTTAATAAGTCTGCAAAGTTCATTATAATGCCTCGGTAGCTGATAAGGTTATTCCATATTTACTCACCTGATCTGTATCCCACCCAGTTTCATTATTATCTAATCTCATTATTGTTTTTGCATTTGTATATGTAACAGTTGCGTCATTAGCAATTGTTTCTATACCTTGTCTTAATGCTGGTTCTATTTTTACATCTGCTTCACCTGAACCATTAGCAGTTACATCTTCTGTAACCATGTATAAATAAGAACCTATTTGTATATAATCACCAGCTTTAAATACATCAGCTCTACTAGCAGTAAAACCATCTAAAGCTACCTGATTACCTACTTGACTTGCTCCATTTACTCTAACAGTCCCTGTAGCTGTTCCTTGTATGGTTTTTCTGTCTTGATCGCCTATACTAAATGTACCTCGTCTACCTCTTAACTGTAAAAGAAAAGCTAATACAACTGAAGCGTTTACTTTTAACATTGGAGGGAATTTAATTTGTGTTGTCCAATATTCACCCTCATGTTGAACAATTTGATCTTGACCTGTAAATGGTGATGTAGAAACTGCTACAGTTCTAACTATAGAAAATCTTTGTGTTTGTACCCCAACAACAGTTGGAAATGTCAATGGGTACGATGGTGTAAATACTGCCATAATTATTATCCTCCGAATGCCTTTGCAAATTTACCACCTCTCAATTTAGCGTCTGCTACTGCTGATATAGTTGATTGTTGGATAGTTGGCAACATATTTGCTATTTCTGATCTAACTGTATTAGTCACACCTAAAGCAAAATTTAAGTTCTGTGTTATATTAACACCTCCTCCACCTCCACCCATCATTGATCTTGTATCTGCATTATTTTTAATTACACCAGCACTTCCAGGAACAAATAGCTCTGGTCCTCTTTCACCAACCATTCTAGGAACACCTGATTGTTGTACACTACCACCTGATGCTGTACTTCCCATTGTAGATGATAAATCTCCAGCACCACCACCACTAAAAAAACTACCAATAATATTTGAAAGACCACCACTTCCTGATATTCCCTCTCTTATAGCTTTAGTTATTCTATCCATTACTAAAACTTGGAATAATGTTTTTTGAATATCTATTAATACTTCTCTTAAAATATCTTTAAATTTTAAAGCACCTGTTTCACCTCTGGCAAAAGCATCAAATATTTTATTACCAGTTTTTTCAAATGTCTTTGCTACACCATCACCAACACCATCTAGAGCTTTTTGTATATCAACTAATCTTTGTGTTTTTTCTGCTAAAGCATCTATATTTGCTAATTCTGATTCTATAGCATTATCTATAACCTTTTGATCTTTAATTTTTTTTGATAAAAGTGCGTCTTCTATCTTTCTTGTCATAGCAAGTTTTCTTAACTCTACTTCTGTTTTACCTAAATCTTCTATTTCTCTTTCAGAAGCTAATAGTGCTTTTGCACTTAAATCTTCTTGTAGTTTTGTTAATTTAGATTTTTCTTTTAAAATTTCATTATTTCTTTTTTCTATTCGTGCTTTGCTCTCATCATTTTTATTTAGTTTTTCTTTAATAATTAATGCTTTTGCTTCTAAATTTGCTATTTTTTGTTCTATTCTAAATGTATCTTCCAAGCTAAATTCCATAGCTTTTAAATTTTTAGTTTGTATTTCTATTTGCTTATTAATACCTGATAATTGTTCCTCTAATTCAATTTCATTTAAACCTCTTAATTTTCCTTCAAAAGTACCAAATAATGCGTTAAGTCCTGACATTAAACCAGTTACAAGTTTAAGAACTCCTGCTGTAAGTGCGTTGTTTTCTATAAATAATGTAAATTCTTCGTTAAGAGTATCCATTTGTCCAGCTAAACCACCTGCCGCTTCTTTACCTGTATCTTCTATTTGACCTTTTAAAGCTGATAATAAAACTGTTTGTGCTTTAAGTTTTTCACCTACAAAATCTAATGTTTTAATTTGTTCTTTTTGATCTTCAGTAAAAGAAACACCAACTCGTCTTAATGCTGATAAACCTATTTCAGGTTCTTCTAATGCTTTACCTAATTGCATTGCCGCACTTTTAGCACTACCAAATCCTATTTCAGCTAAATCTTGTGATAGTTCTAAAGCTTCTCTAAATGTATCACCAGTTATTGATTTAAAAGTTAATAATATACCTGCCGCATCTCTAATTTCCTGTGTACTAGCTAAAGTATTAATTCCTATGTCTTGTGCTAGTTCTTCTATTTCTAATAAAGTTAAACCTGCTGAATGACCAGTTGCTTTTAATATACCCTCTAATTTTTTAAATTGTCTTTCTGCTTTAGAAGCGGCACCTACAGCTTTTCCTAAACCAAATGCCAAAGCCGCAACTGTTAATGTTGCTACTGCTGTTTTGATTCCAACATTACCTATAATAGTTCCTAGTGAAGTAAGTCTACCTGCTACTGGTCCTAATGGTCCTTGTATTGCCGCTATTGATTGAGAAGCTCTTCTAAATTTATCTTGAAATTGTCCTGCCGCACTTCCAGCTTTTTTAGTTGCTTTGGATACCTTTTCTGTATTTTTTTTAACTGTATCTGTAGCTTTCTTAAACTTTCTTTCAAATTCTTCTGATTTAGTTCTTAATTCTACTGTTATTGTTGCTTGATTTGCCATTAGTCAGGAAATCTCCTCATTAAATCATTTAACTCATCCCTTAATACTGGTTGAGCTTTTTTTCCTTTATTTACTTTCATACTGTAGCCCTCCATAGCAGACATAAATTCTTTAACACTACAACCCCAAAAGGTTTCAGGTGTCATATGGAGAAATCCTAATCCAATCTCTAGATAGTCTTGGATGGGGTAATAGCTTCTTGATTCTCCACCTCTGCTTTTGGGGAGTCTTCGTCTTCCCCAGCAAAGATTGTACCTAAAACTTCTCCTGCTGTTACTGCAGAAGTTGTTAAACCAGTTTGTATTATCATATCACCAACTGCAACATGTGTATACTTACCTTTTGCTCCTAATAGACCCTCATGCAAAATAACCGATATATCGCTTAAAGAGAATTTTTGTTCTGCAATTGATCTAGCTACATCCATTACAGACTTCCCTGTTCTGTGTTCTATATTAACTATATTGTCAAAAGTAAGTCTAAATGTTCTTTCTTTATCACCAAACTTACGACTGATTTCACCCTTGTATTTGTTCATCATCATCTCCTAGTGCTTTTTTTAGTTTTTTCTTTGTTGTTATTGATTTTTTCAACTCTCCATTGCTATCTTCTATACAATGAATTTCTGCTCTACTTTCAAAAGTAACTAATTTTTGCACTATAAGATTATCATTTCCATTAAGAGTTATTTTATCTAATGGACGACAATCAACATCTTTATTACATTCAATAACTATATATTTTAATTTAGTTACTTTTATAAATCCATGATGTTGATCGCCATTTAATTCAAAGTTTATCACTTTCCAACCATTTGTCCATTCAACCATAATTACGCATCTGTGTAAATTATTGTATTGTGTGATTCTAATGTTACAGAATATGTTTCTTCACCATTATACTCACCAGCTCTTTCGTAACTTGTTATCAAAAATGCACCTTTAATACTTGAACCATCACCAAAAATTAAATCATAATTTTGTATTGCTCCATCAAACGCAAAACCTCTTAAAGTGTTTTCTGTTGATGAATCTGTGAATACTCCACTTGCTGATATTGACATACTTCTAATTCCACCACCCTGTAATAAATCTCTTGCTTTATCATTTCCACTTGTAACGAATGCGTTTGAATCTTTAGTTGTAACATCAACCATTTCTCCATTGATACTCATAGATGTACTTCTTAGTCCACCAATTGTAGCTGGAGTTCCTGTGCTGTTGTCTTTTAATAAAAAGCTACTTCCTTTTTGTACTGCCATTTTATTTTCTCCTTATTTATTTTATTTTAATTATCATAAACTATAGCTCTAAATCGCTGTAAACCATGCGATGTCAAGCCATCATTTTCTTTAATTACATCAGAAAATTCAAATCTTAAATTAACAAGACTTGCTCCTGTAACACTTAAACTACTCTCATGTAACAAAGCATAAATTCTGCTCATAATTTCTTTAACTTCCTTACTTCCTCTATACCTTGAAAAAGTATGAATGACAAGAGTATGTTCATTACCTTGTAGTGTTTTTGTGCCATTATCTAAAGATGTTTCCTCCCCTACCTTTACATAGGGAAAAGCTGTATTTTCAGGAACGAAATCATACACATCTGTAACTAAATTCTGTAGAGTAGAATCACCATCTAAAGCATTAAAAATTGATTTCTGTAGTTCTAAACTGTGATCACTCATTATTTACCAAACTTATCTAAACTTTGTTTAATTTTTTGAAATAATATTTCTGCTATTTTAGGTTTGCTTTTTTCTGAAGCTGGAAACATAAATGGTCTTGCTAACATTTTACTTGTTCCATATTCTAAAAATTTACTGTATGATGCTTCGCTTCTAACCTCTACAAAATCTTTTTGGTCCTTAACTCTTATGTTACTTACTAAAAAACCTGTATCACTTGCTGGTGCTTCTCCAGGTGCTGATGCTTTATGTGTTCTTGTTGGGTTATATTTTTTATAAGTTTTTCCTGATTTAGCACCTTGTTGAATACTTCTTATAGCTTCACCTCTAATTAATTGTCCACCACCTAGTAATACTTCTTGCATATCCTTCTCTAAATCTTCTTTTACTTTTTCAAGAGCTTCTACTGCTTTTTCTATACCTGTAAATTGAAACTTAATATTCATTAATTACCTACATTTTCTGTTGCTACTAATTTGATATATCTATCATACTCATTGTCATTCTCTATACTTTTAATATCAAATGTTCTTGAATCAAATAATATTCTCATAGCTGTTGATATGTTTGCTCTATATCTAATTGTAAATTCAAAATCTTGTGGATTATTTATCTTTTCACCACCCTGTTCATTAAATACTTGTTTTGCTGATTTAGGTTTAATTTGTGCAAAAGCTGTAATAAAAGTTGTATTAGCTCTAGTAAATCCACCATATGCGTCTGCAGACAATACATTGTTTTGGATAGTAATTTTGTTTCTTAATTTACCTACAGGCGAAACACCACTCATGCTATCCTCCTAATATACTGTTTAATCTTTGTACTTTGTATGGCTGTAATAAAGCACCTATTGTGTAAGGTATTGCATTTACAGATAAACTTGTAACAGCTTCTCTGTTTTCATAAAGATGTGTAGTCAATAATTTAATTGCTTGTACTATTGGTTCAGGGACATCACTTGCTCCACCATAACCAGTTACATATTTTATTTCATATGCGTTTGCATTTCTTGTTTCTGATACTGTAGGCCAACTAGAACCTGTTTTAAGAACAACTCTAGCTTGATCACTAATTGTATCTACATAATAATTAGTTGCGGCAAAGGTTGATGCTGTATTATCATTATCATAATATTTAACATGAGTAACAGAAGTTACTGGAGGTTTAGGTAATACAATAAAATTAGAATTGTACTCTAAATCAGGAGCTGTAAATATTCCCTCTTGTAATTTAATATCACTATAGAAAGGTAGTCTATCTAAAAAAAGACTTAATGTTTGAGTTGTAATAGCTCTATTGATATATGTTTCTATTACATTTTGTGAAGCTTTAATTAGTTCAGCAATTAATGT
>Ga0222661_1000611_pt1 | contig 12504 bp, 14 predicted proteins | sample AntAcemetagen551_FD_179851 | JGI IMG/M metagenome (GOLD analysis project Ga0222661, IMG submission 179851) | Saline water microbial communities from Ace Lake, Antarctica - #551 | ecosystem: Environmental > Aquatic > Non-marine Saline and Alkaline > Saline | place: Antarctica: Ace Lake...
CAGACAATTACATAGAGGCAAATCCAATGGTAACGCCAGCCCATATTGTTCCTGAATGGTATCTACTACCTTTTTATGCAATCTTGAGGTCAGTTCCAGATAAATTAATGGGCGTAATAGCAATGTTATCAGCAATTTTAATCTTAGTAGCACTGCCGTGGTTAGATACTTCAAAAATTAGGTCAGCTGTATTTAGACCTCTTTACAAACAGTTTTACTGGATATTGGTAGTCGATGTATTAATCCTTGGTTACGTAGGTGCAATGCCAGCAGAAGGTTTGTATCTATTAATTGCTAGAGTTGCCACGGCTTACTATTTTATACATTTTTTAATAATTTTACCGTTATTGGGATTTAAAGAAAAAACCATACCTTTACCTTTAAGTATTACAGAGCCAGTACTTGGAGGATTCCCAATGGCTTCAGCTGTTAAAAAAAAAGAAAGCTTAAATTAATTTAGTGAAAAATACTTTTAAAATAACATATTTAATAATTTTCTTCTTAATAGGGACTCTCCAGGTTAATGCAGCAGAAAAAATTGATCTCTTAAAAACAGATTGGACTTTTAAAGGATTATTTGGAAAATTTGATAGAGGTTCACTGCAAAGAGGATATCAGGTATACACTGAAGTTTGTGCATCATGTCACTCAATGAAATACGTTAGTTATAGAAACTTATTTGAGCCAGGAGGACCAGAGTTCACAGAAGATCAAGTAAAAGCTATAGCAGCAGGTTTTGAAGTTACTGATGGACCAAATAGCGATGGTGAAATGTTTGTTAGACCTGCAAAGTTATCAGATAAGTTTGTCAAGCCTTTTGCAAATGTTAAAGCAGCACAAGCAGCAAATGGAGGAGCTTATCCACCTGATATGTCGGTATTAGCAAAAGCAAGAACTGGTGGTGTAGACTATATTTACTCAGTGCTTCTAGGTTATGAAGATCCGCCTAGTGGAGTAATTCTTGATGATGGAGTTTATTATAATAAATATATGTACGGAAATAAAATTAAGATGTCAGAACCACTATCAGATGGTTTAGTTGAATATAGTGATGGCACTACAGCATCTAAAGAACAAATGGCAAAAGATGTTACGACATTTTTAATGTGGGCAGCTGAACCTCATTTAGAAAGCAGACACAAGATGGGATTTAAAGCTATCTTATATTTAATTATTTTAACTATTCTAGTTTACTTTAGTATGAAGAAAATTTGGTCACGTATTGAATCTGAAGTTTAATATATCGCCATCTTTCACAATATAATCTTTACCTTCAAGTCTCATTTTTCCATTTGTCTTTGAGTTTACCCAGCCATTATTAGCAATGAAATCCTCATAAGCAATTGTTTCAGCTCTTATAAAGCCTTTCTCAAAATCAGTATGGATTTCTCCAGCTGCCTTTGGAGCGGTACAGTTTTTTTGGATTGTCCATGCTCTAGTTTCCTCTGGACCTGATGTAAAATAAGTATCTAGTTCTAAAACATTATAGCCTTTTTGAATTAGCATATTTAAACCAGTTCTTTTTAATCCAATCATTTCCATATAATTTTGTTTTTCTTCATTTTCTAACTGATTAATTTGATTTTCAATATCAGCTGAAACTATTAAGGTATTTTTCTCCCCAAACTTTGAGATGAAAGTCTTCGTATAATGATTGCCATTTTGAACGCTTGCTTCATCAACATTACAGACAAAGATTTTAGGTTTTAAAGATAGTAAGCCACTTTGGTTTAGGAGTTTTTTTTCAAATTGGTCGTATAGGATTTGGATATCTTTAGAATTATTTATACAATCTGAGGCAACTTCTAATATCTTTAACTGCTCCTCATCTACATTTTTTTTATTATTTTTTTCTAATCTTTTTTGAATCGATTCAAGATCTGCTAACATCATCTCAGTTTCAATAATCTCTAAATCTCTTACAGGGTCCACTGTAGGGTTTACATTTTGAATATCATCTGAATCAAAGCATCTTATCATATGTATTACTGCATCAACCTCTCTAATATGAGATAGAAATTTATTCCCCAAACCTTCGCCTTTAGAGGCACCCTCTACAAGTCCTGCAATATCTACAAATTCAATTGTAGTACTTATCTTTTTTTTTGATTGAGATATCTCTACTAATTTATCTAGCCTTTCATCTGGAACGGGGACAACACCAACATTTGGTTCAATAGTACAAAAGGGAAAGTTAGCAGCTTGTGCCTTGCTAGAATTTGTTAGTGCATTAAATAATGTCGATTTACCGACGTTAGGCAACCCAACAATTCCACACTTAAAACTCATTATTTATTATTTACTGTACTTGCAAATAAATCTAATTTTTTATCAATTAATATAGTCATTGAATTAATAATATTATTTGTGATTTTTTCTAGCTGTAACATTTCATCCTCATCGAAATCTTTTAACACATGGTCTGAAACGTCAGCTTTAGTTTTGGGTCTTCCTATTCCAATTCTTACTCTTGAGTAGTCTTTTCCTATGAATTTATCTATAGACTCAATTCCATTATGCCCCGCACTAGATCCTGCAAATTTTGCTTTTACTTTTCCAAACTCAATATCAAGATCGTCATGAAATACTATGACATCTTCAGCATCAATTTTAAAGTATTCAATTAATTCTCTTATGCAAATTCCAGAGTTGTTCATAAAAGTCAGGGGCTTTATTGCATAAACTTTTTTACTTTCAATATTTCCAGTAGTTAAGAGTCCTTTAAATTTTGGTTTCTGTTTAGATAGGCCAAATTTTTGATTAAGAGCATCAATCAACTTAAAGCCAATATTGTGTCTATTATTTTCGCTATTGGGTGTGGGGTTTCCTAAACCTACAAATAGAAGCATAATTTTTTTAGATCGTATCTAGGAATTTTCACTATAATAAATTTATTATTTTTTTTCTTCAGGAGCTTTTTTATCTTCGCCTTCTTTTTTATCTCCATCAGATGCAGGAGATGCATCTTTACCATCTGCTGCTGCTTCATCTGTCGCTTCTACTTCAGCTGGTTTTTCTGGCTCTTTCATAACAGTAGGAGCGGCCAAAGTTGCAATTACAAAGTCACGTCCAATAATTGTTGGTGTAACACCTTCCTCTAGTTTAACTGAAGATATTTTAAAACTTTCTCCAATATCAATCCCATCAAGGTCAATTACAATTGCTTCAGGAATTTTTTCACTCGGGCATTTTAATTCAATTTTTCTTCTAACTATATTTAGCACACCACCTCTTTTTAGACCTGGAGACGTTTCATGATTAATGAATTGTACAGGGACTTCTATTCTAATTTTTACGCCTGAAACAACTCTAAGAAAGTCAATATGAGTTGGTTCGTCAGAGACTACGTTATACGTGATCTCTCTTGGTAAAACATTTTGAGGTTTACCATCTAAGTTAAGAGTTATAATATTTGATAAAAAGTTTTCTTTTGCAATTAAAGTTTTAAGAGTTTTTTTTAAAACAGTAACCTTTTGATTTTGTTCTGTTCCACCGTAAACTATACCCGGAATATTCCCAGCAAGCCTTAGAGATCTAACATCTCCTTTGGATTTAGTATTTCTAGTATTTGCTTCAAGAGAATTCATAAAAGAAAGCTTTCTAGCGCAAGTTTCTCAATAACTCAAGATAATTATTTAAATAAATCAGATACTGAAGTTGAATTAGAAATTCTTTTAATTGCTTCCCCCATAAGGGTTGAAATAGGTAAAACTTCTATATTTTTAGCTTTCTTTATTTTGTCTTGATTGTCAATTGTGTCAGTTATTACTAATTTTTTTATAACGGATTTTTTAATTTTATCTATAGCTTCACCACTTAGAACACCATGAGTTATGTAAACATAAACTTCTTTTGCCCCTCTATCTTTTAAGGCTTGAGCAGCATTAACTATGGTTCCACCAGAATCGATTATATCATCCACTATAATACAAGTTTTGCCTTTAACATCCCCTATAACATTCATGACTTTTGATAGACCTGGTTTAGGTCTTCTTTTGTCAACGATAGCAAGCTCGACACCTAAAATTTTACCAAGAGCCCTTGCTCTTTCAGTGCCACCAACATCTGGAGCAACACAAATTATATTTTTACTTTTAATGTTCTTTTTAGCGTGTCTTGCAAAAATTGGAGTAGCAAACAAGTTATCTACAGGAATGTCAAAGAAACCTTGAATTTGTCCTGCATGCAAGTCAACAGTAACAACTCGGTCAGCACCTGCTTTAGTAATGAGATTAGAAACAAGTTTTGCAGATATAGAAGTTCTAGGTACCACCTTTCGGTCTTGTCTAGCATAGCCAAAATAAGGAATGACAGCAGTGATATTTTTAGCTGAAGATCTCTTTAACGCGTCAATACACAAAAGTAATTCCATTAAATTATCATTTGCAGGAGAGGAGATTGATTGAAGTATAAAAATACTATTACCTCTAATATTTTCATTAATTTCTATATAGATTTCCCCATCAGAAAATTTTTTAATGCTAGAGTTTACAAGCTTAGTTTTTAAATATTTTGCAATATTTTTACTTAAGGGTTTATTGCTATTTCCAGCTAATAATTTCATGGGATAATGTTAGTTAATCACAATTATTGAAATATTTCTACCATAATCATTCTCATTGCGGCTAATAGATCTTCGCGCACTAAAAAAATTATTTTTGATATTAAATGTATCCTTATTGATAATATCAATTTTCTTAATATTTAAGCTATTTAATTGAAAGTGAATATATTGATTTAAGCTAAAGTAGTTTTTATCCTTATTTTTTTTGAAAAAAATTATATTGTTTTTATCTTTTTTAATAAATTTTTTTATAAAATCCTCTTTAACCTCATAATTATTACTTGAAATACAAGGACCTATAGCTGCAGTAATATTTCTTGATGAACAACCTTTTTTAATCATAAATTTAACGACTTTTTTTACAATATCTTTATAGGACCCCTTCCATCCCGCATGAATAGCAGCAATCATTTTTTTTTTATCGTCATAAAGTAATAGTGGCGCACAATCAGCTGTTAAAATAGCTATTGGTGTGTTTTTCCTATCAGTGACTAGCGCATCACCTTCAAATTTATTATTAAGTTTTGAATGCATGCCTATATAGTGAAACTTATTGCTATGAACTTGGTTTAATAAGATTATTTTTTTATTTTTATTGTTGATTTTATTACTTACGGTTTCAAGATTTTTTAGTATATCTTTTTTATTATCAGAGTAGCTCGGTCCACAGTTCAAACTTTTAAATATACCAGTAGATTTCCCACCCAATTTTTTGAAAAAAGCATGTTCTATGCTTTTAAATTTAGATAATTTTTTTGATTTAATCAGTTTAAAACCCTAGTTTAAATTTATTTTTATGATTTGTTATAAGCATTACTTTAAATAAATGACCCATCTGACTTTCATTAATTAATCTTTTAATTCTAAAATAAATATCAGCCTTTTTACTAAATGGCATGTTTTTAGATAATATTTCAGCCCTATCGAGTATGCCAAGTTTTGTTAAGAATTTTTTTTGAGTGGTGGAGAGAGAGGAGCAGCCGCCCATTTTTTTTATAATCTTATTAATTAAACTAAAGCTTAAATTATAAGTTATATCTGAATTTCTAAAACCTTTTAGAACATCACAGTATTTATGTTTAGAAACTGCCTGAAGAGTGTTTTTCATTTCTTTTTCGAGGTACGCATAATCTATTATTAAGATTCCACCATTATTAAGTTTAATATTCTTAATTATAGTTTGTAAGTATTTTGTAGCGAGTGGAGAATACTCAACAAACATTTGTTTATAGGAAATTTTAAGTTTTATTTCTTTTTCAAATTTTTGCATATCAAATGGAATATCTAAATATTCTAACTTTTTATCATTGACAAAATTTACATGTCTTTCGTACCATTTTTTTTCTTTTTTTAAGAACTGTTTAATAGGTAGAGCATCAAAGAATTCATTAGCGATAAAAATACCTGGAAAATTATTTAACTCATTTAAATTATTTAACCATTTAACCTTTGCATCTTTAATCTTAGTTTTTTGTATTTTTTTAAGTAATTCACTTTTCTCTAATATATTAATTTTACAAGAATTCTTGAATTGAGGAAACTTATTGAATGTATTAACTAATACCCTCATCATTTCTCCGTCACCAGCCCCCAGTTCAATCAAATTAAACTGCTTAGGACAACCTAGCTTTTCCCAAAATGAAATTACCCAGATAGCAATCATTTCAGAAAATAATATGGATATATTAGGCGCCGTTATGAAATCACCACTCTCACCAAATGGATTTCTCTTCATATAGTAGCCATATTTTTTATTATATAGAGATTCCTCTATAAATTTATCTAAGGTAAATAAATCATTGTTTTTATTTTTCATTATTTTTTAAATAAAATAAGAATGTGCCAGTTATTAAAAAAAGAACACTTATTAATTGACCTAGCGTTAAGTTTAAAATTAAATAACCAATTTGAGGATCGGGAGATCTAAAAAATTCTGCAAGAAATCTAAATAAAGAATAAAAAATTAAAAATAAAGCTGATATTTTTCCTGGACTTTGTAAATAATCTTTCTTGGAGAAATACCAAAGTAAAAAGAATAAAATAATCCCTTCAAAAAAAGCTTCATATAACTGTGAGGGGTGCCTTTTAATATTATCTATCAATACAAACTGTACAGACCAGGGTAGATCAGTTGCCCTCCCAATAAGTTCTGAATTTATAAAATTTGCAACTCTGCCAAAAAAAATTCCAATTGGTGCTGATAGTGCCACTAAATCTAGGAATATAAATTGATCAACCTTATGTTTTTTTGAAAATAATTGCGATGCAACAATAACGCCAATTAACCCCCCGTGAAAAGACATTCCTCCATTCCACACCATTAGAATTTCAACTGGGTTTTCCAAATAATATTTTAGATTATAAAATAATGCATATCCAAGTCTTCCACCTAAAATTATTCCTATAATTAGATATGTAATAAAATCATCAAATAGGCTTAGTATGTGCTGGTCACTAATTAATTTTTTTTTACAGTATGCCCATCCCAATATAATTCCAATAATATAAGCCAATGAATACCATCTAATTTCCAATGATAAAATTTGAAAAGCTACTGGGTCAAAATTATTAATAAACATTTTTAAAAAACTGAGTATAAAGTATATTAATTTTTTAAATGTATATATGACAAAATCAAAATTTGTAATTGATAAATTAGCAAAATTATTTGAACAAGGACTAATTTCTTATAAAGACTTAAGTTCTGAAATAATAAATGTTTTGAAATCAAAAAGAGATGAAATAGTTTTTAAAATGAAATTAACAAGCAAAGAAGAAACTGATATTTTAATTAAAAGAGTTGAAAATCTTGAAAAAAAAATAGAAAAATTAGAAAAAAATAAATTAAGAAAAAAAACTACAAAGGTAAAAAAACCTTAACTCTTAAACCATTTAGTGGAGATTTTTCTAATACAATATTCCCTCCATGTGATTTTATAATATCTGACGTAATGGATAACCCAAGACCAACACTAGATTTTGAATCTCCTCTACTTTTATCAAGTTTATAAAATGGCTTGAAGACATTTTGGTATTCATTTTTGGGAATGCCGATCCCATCATCGTCAATAGTAATTATTATATTATTATTCTTTTTGGATAGATTAATATTTATTTTATCTGCATATTTAATTGAGTTATTAATTATGTTGTTTAAGGATCTTTGAATTAAATTTTTTCTGCCATTCATATAAACTCTAGGAATTAGCTCTTTAGAAATTTCATCATTGCCATATTTATTTATTGTACTCTCTATTAATTCCGAAATATCAAACATTTCATTTTTTTCTAAATAAGATAAGCTAGTAAATTGCAGGTACTCATTAAGCATTTTTTCCATTTCATCTATATCCAAAGACATTTTTTTAGATAGCACCTCATCTTTAATAAAAGATAGCTGAAGTTTTAGTCTTGTTAGCGGTGTTCTTAGATCGTGGCTTATGCCTGATAACATTTCAGACCTTTGATTGAGATGTCTCATTATCCTTTTTCTCATTTTATCAAATTCTAAACCTGCCTGTCGTATTTCCAATGCACCAGAAGGCGTAAATTTATCAATATTTTCACCTCTACCAAATTTTTCAGCAGCTTTGGCAAGATTAATAATTGGTCTTGTTTGATTTTTTAAAAATATTATTGCAATAGATATCATTAATAATGCAGGGAGGGTTATCCATAGCGCAAACATTCTCGCGGAAGTACTTGCAACCCTATCCTTGGGAATAAAAAACTCAAAATAACCATCATTATGTTTTATATTTATATGAAGTAGGTCTTTATAGGCTGTGGTATCAAACCAATAATTTCCAATACCAATATTGGATTTTAATTCCCTCCTTAAAGTCCTGTCAATTGGGCTAAACCACCTATCTTTTAATTGCTTATCAAATAATTTGTCATTCTTGTACTCAACATTGAGATCTAAATAAATTGAAAAAAGGTTAGATAAATCGTTATTATTATACTTACCATTATCATAAGCTGTAATAAAAGTTTTCATTTCGCCGACAAGTGCACGAGTCATACCCTTGTTTGTTTTAATCCAAAGACTATCAAAAAAAACGATGGTTATAATTAGTTGCAAGATAATAATGGGCACTGCTACAATTAGTAAAGCTCTATAAAATAACCCTCGTGGTAATAAATTTTTTATAAATTTACTCAATCCATAAGACATAGCCTGCACCCCTTAAAGTTTGTAAATATTTTGGATTTTTAGGATCGGTTTCAATTTTCTTTCTTAATCTGGTAATTATAACATCTATAGATCGTTCTTTATCTAGATCAATCAGTTTTCCAATAGCCTCTCTTGAAAATGTTTTACCTGGATTATTAATCATTTTTTCTAAAATAATTTTTTCAGTATTATTTATTTTGAATTCATTTTTATTTTTAATAACTAAAAGTTTATTTAGATCAATTTTAATATTATCAAACTCAATAATTCTTTTTTGAACATTTTTTTTAGTTTTATCAAGAATATTTTTTATTCTTAATATAAGTTCTTTTGGCTCAAAAGGTTTGGGTAAATAATCATCAGCCCCTATCTCCAAACCTCCAACTCTATCTTCTGCCTCACCTTTTGCAGTTAAAAGAATTATGGGTGTATCGATTTTAGATTTATTATCTTCAATAAATTCTAAACCACTTTTTCCAGTCATCATTACATCTAAAACAATTAAATCAAATTTAATAATTAAAACTTTTTCTTCAGCATTTTCTGCGCTATTTGAAGTGGTAACTAAAAAATTATTTTCATTAAGATATTGCCTGACTAAAGATCTAATTCCGTCATCATCATCTACTACTAAAATGTGGGCTATAAAATCATTCATTAATTATTTTGTTTAAAACATTGTCAAAGTTAAGAACTTGATCTGAATTTGAATTTAAAAGAGCATTATAAATTCTTTTTTTTTGTGAAGAAAAGATCTCATCAAAAATCTTTTCGCCTTTTTCATTTAAAAAAATGTGCTTAACCCTTGTGTCTTGTTGATCTTTTTCAAAAAAAATAGTTTCAAGCCTAATCAAGTCTTTTAAAACTCTGTTTAAACTTTGCTTGGTAACTTTTAGTTTTTTAAGCAGTTCTGAAATTGTAATTCCTTTGTACATTGATATTAAGTGCAATACTTTGTGATGCGCTATCCCAATTGAGTATTTATTGAGTGTTTTTCTAGCATCTGTAAAAGACTCCCTGTAGCTTATAAATAGCTTTTCAATCAATTGCTTTAATTGTGTATCTTTTAAATATAAAAGTTCTTTCATTATGGGTAAGTTATATTGACATATTATAGATACAAAGATAATTTTAGAAAAAAATTTAAATTATTTCACACATGATACCCTACGACAAAAGATCTGGTAAAATCTGGTATAATAACGAGCTCGTCGATTGGGCTGATGCTAAAATTCATATTTTAAACCATGGACTGCATTATGCAAGTTGCGTTTTTGAGGGTGAAAGAGTTTATGATGGTTCTATATTTAAGTTAGAAGAGCACACTTCAAGACTTTTTTACTCAGCTAAAAGAATGGGTATTATAATTCCATACTCAGAAGCAGAAATAAATAATGCATGTAATAAAATTATTTCAGTTCAAAATATAAAAGATGGATATGTAAGACCAATGGCCTGGAGAGGTAGTGAAATGATGGCGATCTCTGCACAACAAACAAAAATTCATGTTGCAGTAGCAACTTGGGACTGGGGTTCATATTTTGACCCAAAATTAAAAATTAAGGGTATTAGATTAAATATTTCAAATTGGAGAAAGCCACCGCCAATTACAATACCTTGGGATACAAAAGCATCGGGTCTTTATATGATTAATACTCTGTCAAAACATGAGGCTGAACAACAGGGATATACCGATTCTTTAATGTTAGACTACGAAGGAAATGTTGCAGAAGCAACCGGTGCAAATATTTTTTTTAAAACTGAAAGTGGAGAAATCCATACTCCAATTCCAGACTCTTTTTTAGATGGTATAACAAGAAGAACTGTAATTGAAATTGCAAAATCCAAAGGTATTAAAATTCATGAAAGAAAAATTAAACCAGAAGAACTTTCAAGTTTTGTTGGTTGTTTTTTAACTGGATCAGCCGCAGAAGTAACGCCGGTTTCATGCATTGCCGATAATCAATTTAAAGTTTGCGAAACTATAATTGATTTAAATGAAAGTTATCAAGCTTTAGTGAGAAAAAAATAGATTATTCATTTTTTACTATCTTCAGACATTGCATGGTCAATGCCTTTTCTTAAATACTCATAACCAGTATATAAAGTTAAAAATGCTGAAAGCCAAAGTAGAATTATACCAATAGTTTGAGCGTTATAATCTTGAAAGTTTAGAATTTTGTTTCCAGTTTCACCAGTAAGCAGAAGCGCTATAGCAACCATTTGTAAAAAAGTTTTTAATTTTGCCAAATTAGTTACGGGTAGTTTTATTTGTCCTCTAGCTAAAAATTCTCTTAAACCTGAAATCAGTATTTCCCTTGTAAGTATTATAATTGCAGCAATAACTTCGTAATGTTTAATTGTTCCACTCATAACAAGCAATATAAGTGCAGTAGCAACTATAATTTTGTCAGCTATCGGGTCAAGTAATTCACCCAACTTAGACTCTTCCCCCATCATTCTTGCTAACATCCCATCCAAAAAATCAGTAAATGAAGCAATTACAAATAATACGCATGCAGTTAAGTCTCCATAAAAACCTGGAAGATAAAATGCTAAAACAAAAAAAGGAACAATTATTATTCTACCAATTGTTAATATATTAGGAATTTTTTTAAGCATAATTATTCGTGAAAGAAGTTATATATCTTTTTTGCAACTTTTTCTTCAACACCTTCAACTGATTTAATCTCATCAAAACTTGCAGATTCTACTGATCTAGCAGAGCCAAAATGGTTCAATAGTGCTCTTTTTCTAATAGATCCAATACCATCAATTTGATCTAGAAGGGATTTTGTAATCCCTTTCGCTCTTTTTGCCCTATGAGAGGTGATGGCAAATCTATGTGCTTCATCACGCAGTCTCTGCATGAAGAAGAGGGTGGGGTCATTCTTATCAAATTTAAATGATTTTCCTTTGTAGAAAAAAGTTTCATCACCGCTATTTCTTAATTTACCTTTAGCAATAGCAATCATAGGAAGATCATGTAAGCCAAATTCATCCAATACTTCTTTGGCAGATGAATATTGACCTTTACCACCATCAATTAATATCAAATCAGGGAGTGTTAAGTAATTTCCCTTTTCTAACATTGCCCTTTTAAATCTTCTTGTAAGAACTTCTTTTAACATTGCAAAATCATCTTGTTCAGCACCTTTTGTCTTAATATCGAATTTTCTATATCTTTTTTTAACAAACCCTTCATTTCCAAAAGTAATCATAGCGCCCACACTATTGGTTCCTGAGATATGGCTATTATCATAAACCTCAACCAAGTTTAGGCCATTTTTAAGATCAAATTTTTTAGCCACGCCATCAAATAAATTTTTATTATTATTTGTCTCATAAATTTTTCTATTAAGTGACTCTTTGGCATTTTTTTCTGCCATAGCGACAACTTTAGCTTTAGTTCCTTTTTTTGCGATATTAATAGAAATTGTACTACCTTCTTTTTTGCTTAAAGTTTCTTCAATTAATTTCTTGTCTTCAATTTCTGTATTAATAATTATTAATTTTGGAACATTTTTATTTTCGTAAAACTGCATCAAGAAAGAAGACATTATTTCAGATACGTCTTGGTCAGGATCATGCTTTGGAAAATAAGCTTGGTTGCCCCAATTTTGTTTGGATCTATAGAAAAATACCTGAATACATGTTTTGCCAGATTCTTTGTAGGCAGCAATTACATCAGCATCAACTAGATTGGCTTCATTAATTCTTTGTGATGATTGAATTATATTTAAGGATTTAATTCTATCTCTAA
>Ga0222661_1000622_pt1 | contig 12258 bp, 9 predicted proteins | sample AntAcemetagen551_FD_179851 | JGI IMG/M metagenome (GOLD analysis project Ga0222661, IMG submission 179851) | Saline water microbial communities from Ace Lake, Antarctica - #551 | ecosystem: Environmental > Aquatic > Non-marine Saline and Alkaline > Saline | place: Antarctica: Ace Lake | collected...
AATTGGAGTGATGCTCAAGTTCAGTTATAAGAATTTCATCTCCTTGTTCTAAATACTTTTGTCCAAAAGTATTAGCAACGAGATTAATTGCTTCAGTAGCACCTTTAGTAAATACAATTTCATTTTTATCTTTAGCGTTAATATATTTTTGAACAGAAGATCGTGTATTTTCATAAAGATTAGTTGCTGCCACAGCTAAGTAATGAACACTCCTGCCTGTATTTGAGAATTCATTAGTATAAAATTCATTTACTCTATCAATTACAGATTGTGGTTTTTGTGATGAATTAGCACTATCAAGGTAGACGAGATCATTATTATGAATCTTGTTACTAAATATTGGAAATTCTTTTTTTATGTTAGATATACTCATTCTGTAATTCCTATCATGTCTTTAATTAAATCTTTAATTTCTGAGTCTGTAATTTTTTCAACTGCGTCTAGTAGAAAACCATTAATTAATAATTCTTTTGATTGTTGCTGACTCAAACCACGAGACATTAAATAAAATATTGCATCCTCATCTAAATTTCCAGATGTCGCTCCATGAGAGCACTTTACGTCATCAGCATAAATCTCAAGTTCTGGTTTTCCATCAAATTCAGTATTCTCATTTAATAATATAGCTTTACTAAGTTGATACCCATTTGTTTTTTGGGCTTTTGAATCAACATAAATTTTACCTTGATAAATACCTTTTGCATTGTCATTTAAAACACTTTTTATTAATTGATAGCTTTTTGTATTTTCAGCTAAATGATTAATATTAGTTTTGATTTCATGATGTTGTGAATTTGTTAAATTTATTATTCCATTAATAAATGCTGAGCTATACTCATCATTTAAATTACAATTAATTTCATTTTTTATGAATTTAGACCCAGTCGAAAAGATAAAATTTTCCGATATACTATTTTTCTCTAAATTAATATTATTATAGGAGTATTTAATATTAGAATTTTTTTTATGATCAATTTTATAATTTTTAAGAATAGCCTCTTGTGCAATATCAAAATTTTGAACTGTATTTATAAAATTATTTTCTGAATTATCATCAAACAAATTTATAAGTTTCAAACTGCTATTTTTTTCAAGAACAATATCTGTTTTCAAATTGATCGCTGTTGACTTAAGTTCTTTGGTTGTAATATTGTATATAATTAAAGGCTTATTCAATGAATAGCTCTCTTTAACCGTTACTCCAATATAGCTAGCAATAAGAGCATTATTCAATGAAACTAATGGGTTAACTTCTTTAGAATTTTTATTTTGATTTAAATCGCTTGTTATCAAAACTTTGGAGTCATCTTCAAAGCTAAAATCAACTTTAGAAATTACTCCATTAAGAAAAATTATCTTATTGTGTGCAAATTTATCAATAAAGATACTTTCATCAATCTCGTCTAGTTCTAAGTCATTATAGAAACGTAAATTTTGAATATTAGAAGAAATTATCTGATTCAAATCTGAAAATTTCCAATCTTCCACTCTTTTGTTTGGAAAACCATTCACCATAAATTGATTAAAGTTTTTTTTTCTAGAATCTATACTTTCCTCTGAAAGTTTTAAACCTTCAATCACTCTATCAAAATCTATTTTTAGTTGCTCCATAATCTAACTTAAACTTTCGTATCCTTTACTTTCAAGTTCTAACGCAAGTTCAGACCCACCAGACTTGACTATTTGTCCATTAATTAAAACATGTACAAAGTCAGGTTTTATATAGTCTAGTAGTCTTTGATAATGAGTAATAATTAAGAAAGAACTGTCTTTACTTCTTAATGCATTAACACCTTCTGATACAGTTTTTAAGGCATCGATATCAAGACCAGAGTCTGTTTCATCTAGTATCGATAGTTTTGGGTTTAATATCGACATTTGTAAAATTTCATTCTTCTTTTTTTCACCACCAGAAAATCCTACATTTAATTGTCTACTTAGAATTTTTTCATCAAACTTTAATTCTACTGCCTTTTGTTTGACTAATTTTAAAAATTCAATTGCATCTAATTCTTTTTCACCTTTTGCTTTCTTGATTGCATTTAAAGATGTCTTCAAAAAAATGTTTGTATTTACACCTGGAATTTCTAAAGGATATTGAAATGCTAAGAATATTCCTTTATGTGCTCTTTCTTCAATTTCTAAATCTAATAAGTTTTCATTTAAATATTTAACCTCACCACTTACTGAGTAACCTTTTTTTCCTGAAAGAACATTAGACAGTGTGCTTTTACCAGATCCGTTTGGACCCATAATTGCATGAACTTCTCCAGGCTTAATATCTAGGTTTAAACCTTTTAATATTTCTTTATTATCTATTTTTGCTTTAAGATTTTTTATTTGTAACATTTATCCAACGCTCCCTTCTAAGCTTATTCCAACTAATTTTTGTGCTTCTACCGCAAACTCCATTGGTAATTGCTGTAATACCTCCTTACAAAACCCATTAACTATTAAGCTAACAGCTTCTTCTTGATTTAATCCTCTTTGGTTACAATAGAATAATTGTTCATCACTAATTTTTGAAGTTGTTGCCTCATGCTCTATATTTGAACTTGAGTTTTTGTTTTTAATATAAGGAACGGTATGTGCTCCACACTTGTTTCCCATTAACAGCGAGTCACACTGTGTGAAATTCCTTGCATTATCAGCGTTTCTTGCAATATCCACTAACCCTCTATAAGTGTTATCTGCAAAACCAGCCGAAATACCTTTTGAAATTATTTTACTTTTTGTATTTTTTCCAAGGTGAATCATTTTTGTTCCTGTATCTGCTTTTTGGTGATTGTTGGTGATAGCTATTGAATAAAATTCTCCGACAGAATTATCTCCTTTTAAAATGCAGCTTGGGTATTTCCAGGTAATTGCCGAACCAGTCTCAACTTGTGTCCATGAAATTTTTGAATTTTTTCCCTTACACAATCCTCTTTTAGTAACAAAATTATAAATCCCACCTTTACCATTTTTATCACCTGGGTACCAATTTTGTACTGTTGAATATTTAATTTCAGCATCATCTAATGCAATTAACTCTACATTAGCAGCATGTAATTGATTTTCATCTCTCATTGGTGCTGTGCAACCCTCTAGGTAACTAACATAACTTCCTTTGTCAGCAATAATTAATGTTCTTTCGAATTGACCTGTCTCTGTAGCATTAATTCTAAAATATGTTGAAAGTTCCATTGGACATCTAACACCTTCTGGAATGTAAACAAATGAACCATCAGTAAATACTGCAGAATTTAATGTTGCAAAGTAATGGTCTGATAATGGAATTACTGATCCAAGATATTTTTTTACAAGTTCAGGGTGCTCTTGAATTGCTTCAGACATTGAACAAAAAATTATTCCTTTTTTGTTTAACTCACCTTTAAAAGTTGTTGCAACAGACACTGAATCAAATACAGCATCTACAGCTATACCATTTAACCTTGCCTGTTCTTGCAATGGTATTCCTAGTTTTTTATATGTTTCAAGTAATTTTGGATCCAACTCATCTAAACTTTTAGGCTTATCATCCATACTTTTTGGTGCAGAGTAATAATAAAGATCTTGATAATCTATTTTGGGATATTTTGGTTTTTGCCAATTTGGCTCTTTTAATTGTTTCAACCTCTCAAAAGCTTTTAGTCTCCAATCCAACATCCATTTAGGTTCTTTTTTGATGTTCGAAATAAATTTAATAACTTCTTCATTTAACCCTTTAGGAGCTCTTGTATTTTCAATATCAGTTGAAAAACCATATTTGTAATCTTTTAATTTTTCTATTTCTTTTTCTCTAGCGTCCATTTTAATTTCTACTTTCTGAGGTGTTACTTATAAGATCTTCTAAATTTTTTTTTTCAAAGAAATAATTGATGTGTACTTCTAGTTCGTCCCACAAGTTGTGAGTAATGCATTTTGATGTTTTGCTGTTGCATCCTTTTTTTGATTCTTTTTTACATTGAACAGTTTTAACCTCTTCATCAACAGCATTAAGTATATTTGCTAGCTTAATTTCAACGGGCTCCTTATTTAATATATATCCACCATTGGTACCTCTAATGCTTTTGACTATGTTGTGTTTTTTTAGCTTTGAAAATATCTGTTCTAAAAAATCTAATGATATGCTTTGTCTTAAAGATATATCTCTTAAAGGTACTGGATTGACACTATTAAACTGAGCTAAATCAGCTAATGCCATTACTGCATATCTACCTTTTGATGTTAATTTCATATTTACCCTTGTTTGTAGGGGTTTTTTATACATACCTGACTAAATTAGTCAAGTATAGATTGCTTAAAAAAGTTAACATATTGTCGCTTAGTTATGATAGATGTATTTTTTTTTGAGAATAATAATCAATAGCACTTATGGATAACAAAATTGTAGAAGTTTTTATACCTGGACCTGCCGGAAGAATGGAAGCCAAGTATTATAAGAGTAGTAAGATTACATCACCAATAGCCTTAGTATTGCAACCTCATCCTCAGTATGGTGGAACAATGAATAATAAAGTTGTTGTAGATACATTTCATACATTTATGGAAAATGAATTTTCAGTTTGTAGAGTAAATTTTAGAGGCGTTGGAAAAAGCGATGGTGAGTTTGATAATGGTCAAGGTGAATTAGCCGATGCAGCAGCAGCATTAGATTGGTTAGAGAGAGAAAATTTTGATAATTCACAATGTTGGGTTTCAGGATTTTCTTTTGGATCTTTAATAGCCATGCAGCTACTTATGAGAAGACCAGAAATAAATAGATTTATTGCTATATCTCCACAACCAAATGTATATGATTTTTCATTTTTATCACCTTGTCCCACATCGGGCTTAATGATTTATGGTAAAAAAGATGAGTTAGTTCCACAAGAACATATTGCTGATCTAGATAAAAGATTAAGTGCTCAAAAAGGTATTAACGTTGATTTTCAAGCAATAAATGATGCTAATCATTTTTTTACTAAAACAGAAGATGTCTTAGTAAAAAGCTTAGACAAATATATTAAAAAAGAATCTGCTTTATTTTAGTCTTAATAATTTTTAACTAAAATTCCACCCGTACAAGAGTTTTGTACATTGGTAGTTTTGGGATATGAAATTTCTTTTTTAAGCATTGATCTAATTGCAAGATAAGCAAAAGCCTGGGACTCGATAAAATCTCCATCAATTTTGTAATCATCGATTACTTTTAAAGAAATATTTTTTGGTAATCTTTTTCTAATACTCTTTATTAAAGATAAATTCTTTCTTCCACCTCCACAAACTATTATTAATAATTTTTCATTTTCTTTAATTTTGATTGATCTCAAAATTGATTGATAAATTATTATCGCAGTAAAATCTACTAATGTTGATAAGCCATCCTCATATGAAAGACCTTTCACAAAACTTAAATCAAAATCTTTTATATCAAATGAAAGTTTTTTTTGATTACTTATATTATCAAAATTATCAATCGCTTGATTTAGAATTACCTCACTTGTTTTTCCAATGTTTGAGGCTTCTCCATTTTCATCATATTTCATTTTCGTGTGTCTTCTGACCCATTCGTCTAAGAGACAATTGCCTGGACCTACATCAAAACTTTTTAGGTCTTCATTATTTTTTGATATAACAAGAGTAATATTTGCAATACCTCCTACATTTAAAACACAAGCTGGTTTCTCAATTTGATTCTGATTTACAAGTAAGTTGTGAAAGATTGGGGCTAATGGAGCTCCTTGACCCCCGTTAAGAATGTCATTTTCTCTAAAGTTATAGACTACGTCTTTTTTTAAAAGACTTGATAATAAATTACCGTCTCCAATTTGTTTTGATATTTTCTCCTGAGCATTATGAAAAATAGTTTGACCATGAAAACCAACTAGATCTACATCTATTCCTGGGTGCTTTATAATTTCTTTACTAATTTTGGCGTGAAATAATGTAATTTTTCTCTCTAGCTCACTAATTTGATAAGAATTAGCTGTTAGATCTTTTATTGAATTTATATTATCTCTTAGGTTTAGTAAGTCTGAATAAATTACCTCATCATACTCAAAATATTTGTCAAATATGGTCTCATAGTTATTTTCACCGTCAGATCTAATAACTGATGCATCAACCCCGTCCATAGATGTGCCACTCATTAACCCTAAAGAAGTATAAAATTTTTCCATTCTTATTTTTTAAGTAAATATTGTATATTGTAGATAACATATTTATGAATAAATTTTTAAAAGAATTTAAAGAACGAGGTTTTTTTTACCAGTGTACTGGAGAAGAAAATTTGTCTCAATTATTAGATAAAGAAAAAATTAGAGCTTACATAGGTTTTGATTGTACTGCTGAAAGTCTTCATGTTGGTAGTTTGCTTCAAATTATGTGTCTTAGATTGTTACAAAAACATGGCCACCAACCAATAGTTTTATTAGGAGGCGGTACTACTAGAATAGGTGACCCCTCTGGAAAAGATAAAACTAGAACAATTTTATCTGAAGAAGAAATTGAAAAGAATATAAATAATATTAAAAAAATTCTAAAAAATTTTTTAGATGATGAAGACCCAAAAACAAAACCTATATTTGTTAATAATTATACTTGGCTCAAAAATTTAAATTATATCTCTTTTCTAAGAGATATAGGAAAACATTTTACGATCAATAAAATGTTGAGTTTTGATAGTGTTAAAATTAGGTTAGAAAGAGAACAATCATTAAGTTATATGGAATTTAACTATATGATTTTACAAGCTTATGATTTTTTAGAATTAAATAAAAAAGAAAACTGTATGCTTCAAATTGGTGGCTCAGATCAATGGGGTAATATTGTTAATGGAGTTGACCTTATAAAAAGATACTCAAACAATCATGTTTATGGTTTAACGACACCTCTTATTACATTGGCATCAGGTGCAAAAATGGGGAAAACCGAATCCGGAGCTGTGTGGCTAGATAAAAGATTTCTTTCAGCATATGAGTACTGGCAATTTTGGAGAAATATTGATGATCGAGATGTATTAAAGTTTTTAAAAATTTTTACAGATATTAATATTGATGAAATTGAAAATATTAAAAATGATAATATCAATGAACTAAAAATTTTACTTGCTAATAAAGCTACATCTATGCTGCATGGTGAAGATGAAGCAAGAAAATGTGAAGAAACAGCAAAAAAAACATTTTCTGGGAATTCATTAGGTGACAACTTGCCAGCCATTCAAATTAACAAACAAATGCTAGATGATAATATAAACATTCTAGATTTGGTAATTTTATCTAAATTAGAAAAATCTAAAAGTGAAATTCGAAGATTAATTAAAGGGAATGGAATTAAAATAAATAGTCAGGCTATTTCTGATGAAAAGTTTTTAATTACAGAAAATTTATTCAAAGATAATTTAATCAAGCTTTCTCTTGGTAAAAAAAAACATATTAAAGTTGAATTAATTTAGTTCTTTTTAATTTTTTCTAATGTTCTTATTATAAACCTGGGTGTTAAAGTTTTAATTGGATTTACTGTTGTGGATAGTTTTTTTGGAGATCCTTTTATTTTAAAACTTACACCAAAAACACCTTCACCCGTTTTTTCTCCTATCAATATTTTACCCAGCAGTGGAATTGAGGCTATGGATCTATTTATAGTTGTTGCAGGAACTAATGTTCCTCTCAAGCTAACCAATTTCTTTGATTCAATATACCCATCCATTAATATAGAAATAGCAGGTCCAATTGCATACATTTCTTCAATCTCAGTAAGACCTTTTTGACTTGAATATCGCATTTCAAAATCAGTAAATCTTATTCCCTCACCAGTTAAAAGATCTGCAATTCCCTGAAGAGATGCTAGACTTAAAAGCTTAGCAAAAACAGGTACTTCTTTAACTTTAAAATTATCAATAACCAATACAGAATCGGAAACACCATCTTTTTTAATAGAATAAAAATCTAGATTACCTTCTTCAAATCCTTTTATGAAACCGTATCTTTTAATCAGAGGTTTTGGGTAGTTTGAAAAGAATTTTGTAATAGTTTCTTTTTGCTTATTAGTTTCAATGGATAAATTCATTTTTTTATTGTTAGAAAAAGTAGACTCCAGGTTTAATTTATTTAATTTACTTTCTTTAAAAGTAAAGTTTCCAAATAAATTTTTTGTGTAATCATTTTTGTTTATATAAATTGTGTCTATTTTAATATCAAATTTAGAATTAAAATTGTCAAAAATTGTAAAACTTTCATTATTATCTATACTATTATTAATGAACTGAGTTGCATCAAAACTTTTGCCTTTTATAGAAAAATTAATTTTATTTCTCTTTAATTCTACTTTATTAAGAAGGTCATTTTTATTTCTATAATCAAGCTTAACGTAATCTAAATCTTTAATTTTAAAATTTTTACTGAACCACAAGTCTTTAAATAAAATTTGATTATTTTTTTCTGTTATAGAAATAGTTTGAAGTATTAATTCTTTATTTTTTTTATAAATCCCTTTTAATAAAATATCCGAACTGTCTCCTTTTTTCTTTTTGTAATCTAAAAAATTTATTATTAATGGATTGTTTTTAATATTAATCTTTGTATCAAATGCTATTTTTCCATCATTATTAATAATACTGTAAGATAATTGATCGAGTTCATCTCCAATGTAGATATCTCCCTCTCCTTTAATATCCAATATATCTTTTGTTAATTTAATTTTAATCTTATGATCTTCAAACTTAACTTGTTCAGTATAATTGGGTAAAAAAGTTTTTAAATTAAGTGGGTTTTTAACTATTTTAAAATTTTTTAGGTTTAAGTTTGTTTCAAGTTTTAAATCATTCAATTTTAAATTTTTGTTCATGTTAAAAGAAAAGGTATTTATAGAGTCGAAATCAATCTTTTCTGTTTCAATAGTACTCAGTAAGTCACCAAGTATAGGTTTTAGTTTATTTATATCAAAATTTTGCTGATCATTTATTACCTTTCCGTCAATGAAAAATATATTTTTCTTTTCTTCAATTTTAATTAAGGGTGATTTTAATTTTATACTATTAAGTTCTGTTTCTATTTTTCTTAATGTTAATTGATTTTTACTTATATCAAATGAAAGGTTTAAGTTTTCAATTTCTACTTGGTTAAAAATATTAAATTTTGCTTTTTTAATACCTCCATTTATTTGATAATTGTTTTTGATTTCTCCATCTAAATCAAATGTAAGATTTATATTTGCATAAATTAATCCTGCTTTAGTTATGTTGTCTAAAACAAAAAGTTGTGGTGATCCTTTAACTATTCTTGTTAACGAGATTAGATCTTTAATTTGAATTTCTTTTGTAGAAATTTTTAAATCATCAATAGAAATTTGATTACTTATAAAAGATTTTAATGATATATTGGTAGTAATGTCACTTAAATCTAGACTTTTATCTTCTAATAATATTTTGGGATTTTTTATTGAAATATTAATACTGAAATTCAGCGGGTTTAATAAATAATTAACCTCATTTAATGAAAGGTTAATTTTTTTATTAATTTTTGAAATATTCTTTATAATTTCATTATTAAACTTTTCAGTCTTTATTCCATATATACTTAAGTAAATGACAATAGCAGCAAGGGTTATTATTAATATTATAAGAAATTTAATTATTTTTTTCATTATTTCACTTTATATAATAAACTTTCTAAAAAATCATCAATCTCACCATCTAATACCTTGTCGGGATTTGAGCTTTCAAAGTTAGTTCTATTATCTTTAACCATTCTGTAAGGGTGAAGTACATAAGATCTAATTTGATGACCCCAACCAATTTCTGATTTAGAAGATTCTACTGTTTCACTTTCTTTTTCTTTTTTTTTCATTTCAAAATCATAAAGTCTTGCTCTAAGCATATTCATGCAGGTATCTTTATTTTTATGTTGAGACCTTTCGTTTTGACATTGAACAACTATTTTAGATGGTAAGTGAGTAATTCTAACAGCGCTATCAGTTGTATTTACATGTTGGCCACCTGCACCACTAGATCTGTATGTGTCAATTCTCAAATCTTTTTCTATAATTTCAATATCAATATTTTCATCAACAACAGGATAAATCCAAACACTAGCAAAACTTGTGTGTCTTCTTGCACCCGAATCAAATGGAGAAATTCTGACTAATCTATGAATACCAGACTCAGATTTTAACCATCCAAAAACATAATCACCTTCAATTTTAATTGTTGATGATTTTATACCAGCTTCATCACCTTTATGTTCGCTTATCAACTGTGATTTAAAACCCTTTAAGACAGACCATTTTAAATACATTCTCCTCAACATTTCAGCCCAATCTTGACTTTCAGTTCCTCCTGCTCCTGCGTGAATTTCTATGTAACCATCAAAACTATCAGTTTCACTGGATAAAAAGCATTTTGTTTCATTTTTTTTAGCTAATTTTTTTAGATCTTTAATATTTTCTAAAACTTCAGCAATAATTGTTTGGTTTTTTTCTTCTAAAGCTAATTCATTTAACTCATGCAAATCAGTTAAGGAATTAACGGAGTTATCATATGATTTTATTAATTCCTCATATAATTTTTTTTCTTTAATGATTTTTTGTGAATTTGACTTATCTTGCCAGAAATTGTTCTCTAGCATTTTTTGATTATTTACCTCTAATTTTGAATGAATATTATTTTTTTCAAAGGTACTCCTTAACTCTTTGATTAATTTTTTTTATTTCTGATCTGTGGTTTAAATATTCATTTTCCATTAATAAAATCTTAATATATTATCATTTTTTAATCTATTATTAATATCTCTGTTTAATGTATTGTCTATTTCTATATTTTTATAAACCTCAATTATAGTAGATTTGCTATCTATCCCAGCTTTCTCACCCGTTATAGGATCAATAACCCTCATTAAAATATCATCAGCAACTTTAAATGGTCTTGCATCTTCTTTTTTAACTGCATTTTTTACAAAACTTTTAAAAATTGGTAATGCCGTTTTTGCACCAGTCTCATACCTTCCTAATGATTTTGGGTTATCTGAACCTACATATACACCTATTGCAAGTTTTGAGGTAAAACCAATAAACCATGTGTCAGTGTTACCATTAGTAGTGCCAGTTTTTCCAGCCAAGTCTAAATTAAGATCTTTTAAATTTTTTCCCGTTCCATTCTGAACAGCGCCTTCTAGTATTGAGGTCATCTGATACGCTGTTTGAGATGAAAAAATTTGAAGAAATTCATCTTCTATTTTTGGGTAATTTTTGCTTAAAAAAGATATTTGATCACAGTTTACACATTTTCTTTTTTCATTATTAAATATTGTACTTCCTTCACTATCTTGAATTCGATCTATCATTATTGGTTTTACTAATTTTCCACCATTAACAAACGAAGAATAAGCCGATGTAAGCTTTAACAAGGTTGTTTCGGCTGAGCCTAGTGAAATAGATAAAAGTTCACTTGGGTTATCATAGATACCTAATTGTTTTGAAAAATTAACTATTTTTTTCAAACCCAGGTCTTGTGCAATTCTAACCGTCATTAAATTTCTAGACTTTTCTAGCCCCATTCTTAGTGTTGAGGGTCCATAAAATTTTTTTCCATAATTTTCTGGTTTCCACATCTTTAAATCATATCCTTGCTCCAGAACTAATGGGGCATCTAAGATCAAAGTAGATGGTGTATAGCCATTTTCAAGTGCCAATGCATAAATAAATGGTTTAAACGCCGAGCCAGGTTGTCTTAATGCTTGGGTTGCTCTATTAAATTCACTTTTTTTAAAACTAAAACCTCCACTTAATGCCAAAACCCTCCCTGTAAAAGGATCCATAACAACTATACCTCCATTCACTAATGGTAATTGTCTTAAGGTAAATATATTGCCGCTTGTATTCTCCACATAGATTACATCTCCAACTTTTAATATCTCATTAAATTCTTTTTTAATCCACGAAATGCTTTCATATTGAATAATCCCACTCAATTTATTCTCTGTTTCAATTTCTATAGAAAATTTATCAACTTTTTTTACTATTGCTAAATTCCAATTAATTGATTTTTCTAATTTAAATTTATCTAGTTTATTTTTCCAGCTTGTTATTTTTTGTTCCCTCAATAATGGTCCACGCCAACCTTTTCTTTTATCATAACTAATTAAACCTTCTCTTAAGGATTTTATGGCAATTTTTTGTAAACTTAAATTTATTGGTGTGCTTATATTTAGTCCTTGTTTGTAAACTTTATCAAAACCAAGTTGATCAACAACATCTTTTCTAATATCCTCAACATAATAACTCGTGTCTTCTGTAAAAGTT
>Ga0222661_1000644_pt1 | contig 11966 bp, 12 predicted proteins | sample AntAcemetagen551_FD_179851 | JGI IMG/M metagenome (GOLD analysis project Ga0222661, IMG submission 179851) | Saline water microbial communities from Ace Lake, Antarctica - #551 | ecosystem: Environmental > Aquatic > Non-marine Saline and Alkaline > Saline | place: Antarctica: Ace Lake...
CTCCTATAAATTTCATTTGCGTTACATTCACTTTGTAAGAGTTCCGGAATAACCTCTCTATCATTAATAATATTAATAATATTTGCAAATTTTACATTAATTAAAAGTTTAAAAATCATAAAATTAATAAAGTTCAATTTATAGATTATTATGGATGGAATATTAGCATTACTTATTTGTAGAGATATAGTGCCAGATTTTGAGACTGCAAAAGTTGATTTTAATAAAGTTTGAAATTTAATAGTTTCATCTGAAATTATATGAATATTTTCAATATTAAAATTCTTAACTGTTTTGACGATAAAATTTTTATTTTCGTGAGTTGCATGAAATACAAATAAATAATCCATTGATTTATTATTCATTAATTTAACAAAATTAATTAATATAGGTAAAAGTACTTTGACTTCTGAACTTCTACTACCAGGAAATAAAGAAATAACTTTTTTATCTTTTGATATTAAGTTATCTAGATCTGTTTTTCCTTTACTTAAATTTTCAAGTAATGGATGCCCCACAAAGGTATTTTTAATGTTCTCTTCATCAAAATATTTTTTTTCAAAATTAAATAATAAAAGAATGTGATCAATAAATTTTTTCATTTTTTTAACTCTATTTTTTCTCCATACCCACACTTGTGGTGCAACATAATGAATTGTTTTAATGTTTTTATTAATTTTTTTAACTCTATCAGCAACTCTGAGAGTGAAATCAGGACTATCCACGGTGAATAAAATATCTGGTTGAAACTTAATTATTTCTTCTACAGTTTTATTAATTCTTTTTCTAATTTTAAATATATTAAATAAAACACTAGTAAAACCTAGATATGTAATTTCTTGTAGATTAAAAATTGACTTAACACCTAGTGATTGAAGGTAGGTACCTCCAACGGCTAAATATTCAATATTAGGATTATTTTTTTTTAGTTTAGAAATTATTGCTGACGCTAATTTATCTCCCGATGGTTCACCAGTAACTATAAATATTTTCTTCATATTATATTAATAAAAATTTTATTCTTATTTGCAAATTTAATGCACTTTGCTTTGTCTAAAAAAATATTTTTATTATGTTTTAAGACAATTCCTTTCAGTCCAGCCTTTTTGCAATCTTTTAAAGTATCAAATCCAATTGTAGGTAAATCAATACGTAAATCTTGTTTTAATTTTGGAAGTTTTATTAGAATACCTTCCTTTTTTTTATCAGGCTTAATTGCTTGAAGCATTTTTTTAGTTCCTGTAGTGGTTTCAGTTTTAAGAATTTTTTTATCTCTCATAACTAATCCCTGAACATGATTGTGAGCATTAAGTTTATTAAGATAAAATTTTCCTTTTTTAATTTCAAATAGATCAGTTTTATTAGGTCTTGTTTTTGTATAATTACCTTTTTTTAACGAAAGCTCAGGATTGAAGGTTATTGAACTAATTACATTAATTTTTTCTTTTTTTAATATGTTTATTATTATTTTAATAATTGCTGCATCACCCAATTTTGATGCTTTTATTATTTTTGACAAATAATAAAAACCTTTAATATCCATTCTTAAAGAAGAAAATTTTGGTTTATTAATTTTTCCTGCAAACAAAACCTTTTTACACTTATATAGTTTCATTAACTTAATCATTTTACCAAACTGACCTATGCTAATTCTATTTGATTTTTTATTACTCTTAAAAATATTTTTTTTAGATAGATCAATTATAAAATATTTAACTTTTTGTTTAACAATATTTCTTAAAATTTTATTTGGAAAATCACTGTCACCAAAGATTAAACAAATCATAATTTTATATTTTTAAATTTTAACTTGAATGAGGAGTACAAATTGGTCTTTTCTTGTCTTCGTTTATAAATTCAATAATATCATTAACTAAGGTATTATCATTAAATTTATTATTAAGGTTGGCTAAGTTTTCTGACAGATTATTTGTTTTAAAAATTTCTTTGTACGCTTCAGATAAAGATAATATCTCTTTGTTTGGAATATCTTTTCTTCTTAAGCCTATTAAATTTAACCCTTGTAATGCACATCTGTTACCAAAAGCCATTCCATAAGGAATGACATCCTTAACAACACCACACATACCACCGATCATAGCCATTTTACCAATTCTAGTAAATTGTTGAACTGCTGAGTTTCCACCTATTATAACATTGTCTTCTATATGTGCGTGACCACCTAAAGGTACGTTATTGGCTATAATAACATTATTACCAACAAAACAATCATGCGCTATATGTGATGAAACCATAAACAAACAATTGTCTCCAATTTTAGTTTGTCCTCCACCACCAACTGTACCCGGGTTGATTGTAACGTACTCTCTTATCTTGTTATTATTTCCAATAATTAAGCTAGTTTCGTCTCCATTATATTTCAAATCCTGAGGATCATTTCCAATTGATGCAAATGGATAAATTACATTCCCCTTACCTATTTTAGTGTTTCCACTAATATTTACTTGTGCATGTATTTTTACATCGTCATCAATTGAAACATTTGGACCAATGACTGTATAAGCTCCTATACTTGCTTTAGAAGATATCTTTGCTTTAGAATCAATTACTGCTGTCTTGTGTATCATTTTATCTACTTTCTCTTATAAATTTTTTAAAATCTTTTGCTGGATACCCCATGACTTTAGAGTTATCAGGGATGTCTTTAATGACACCGCTACCCCCACCAATTTGAACATTATTACCAATTTTTAAATGACCAGAAATACCTGCCTGACCTCCAATCATAACATTATTTCCTAAAATACTACTACCTGCAATTCCAACTTGTCCAGCTATGATACAGTTGTTTCCAATTTTAACATTATGAGCAATATGAACTTGGTTATCAAGGTATGTATTTTCACCTATCATAGTTACGGATAATGACCCTCTATCAATTGTGGAACCACATCCAATTTCACTATTTTTTTTAATATGAACATAACCTATATGGGGATACCTAAAATTTTTTAAATTTATAGGAATAAAACCAAAGCCTTTTTTTCCAACTATAGAACCATCAAGAATGTGGACATTGTCTTCAATGATTGCATTTCTAAGGATAACATTCGATCCTATAAAGCAATCATTTCCAATCTTAACGTTATTTTCAATTAAAGTATTATGACCAATTTTAGTATTTTTACCAATGATCACATTATTACCAACCAGAGTATTTTTCCCAGAAATAATTCTTTTAAATTTTTCATCGATATTGAATAAATCATAATTATTATTATCAGTTATTGAGTCTGGGTAAAATTTAGCTGTAATTATAGCTGTTAATAAAAGAATATTATCACAAGATATTTTAATACATTCGTGTGGAAGTAAATCAAAAAATTTTTCTTTAGTTATACAAGCACGAGCTTTGGTATTGATGGCTAAGTCTTTATATTTAATGGAATGAAAAAAAGTAATATCTCTAAAGGTTGCTTCATTTAAATTTTTGACGTCATGAATTATAATATTATCGTTTGATAGATTTTCAAATGAGAATGGATAATCAATACTTGCATCAAATATATTAGATATTTTAAAAGGACCGCAATTATTAAAAAAAGGATTATTCATTATTATTATTTTATCAAAAATAAAAAAAAAAGATTATCAAGAAATATTGCTAATTATTTCTTGTCAACAATAGTTGCTGACCATTGAGCATCAGCCATTTTTTGTTCACCTACAAAAGCTTCACCTTTATACTTCCAAACTCTACCATGAGTTCTAACAGCCTGTATTTTAAGTTCTAACTTGCAATTAGGTATAACTGGTTTTCTAAATCTAGCCTTGTCAACACCCATAAGAAAAACTAATTTATTATCATAAGTTTCTTTATCTAATCCGTGAGCTGTCAATGCTGCAGCTGCTTGACCAAAAGCCTCAACAATAAGAACACCTGGCATAACTGGATTTTCGGGAAAATGTCCCTGAACAAAAAAACTATCCGTTTTAACATAAACAATAGCTTTGGCAGAAGATAGTTTTTCTATATCATGAAGTTCATCTATTAAAAGCATTGGCTCTCTATGAGGTAATAAAGCGGCTATCTGTTTTTTATCTAGGAATTTATTTTCCATTTATTTAATTTTAAATTCAGAAATATTCTTATTAATTATTTCTATAATATTATTTGTAATATCTAAATTATTCCTACCAACAACTATATCTTTTTTTTGTAAAATTATAGAAATAGAGTTATCTTCTGAGTATTTTGCAATCAATGGATTAATTAGTTTTAACAACTCTGTAGTGTTATCAATTTTTTTTTTCTTAATACTTTTTAAGATTTTTTGACGGTTTAAATTATAATCAGTTATTTGTGATCTTAAATTACTTACTTTTTTATTGAATTCATCAGAATCTAAAATATTTTTTTGAGCAATAATTTTTGCTTCTTTATCTTTTAGTTCTTCTGCTTTTTTTTTAAATTCCGCTGAGTTAACTTTCTCAATTTTAATAATTTGCTTTATAAATGAAGAGCCAACTTTAGTTGAGTTTAATACTTTATCCATGTCTATAAAGGAAATCTCTGAATTGGCACTAGTGAATATGAAACCAAACAAGACTGTAGAAATTACAATAAGATGAAATTTAAACATTAGAATGTGGTTCCAAGATTAAATCTAAAAGATTCTGTAATATCATCATTATTTTTAGTTAATGGTTCTGCTATTACAAAGCTTAAAGGTCCTACCGGAGTATATAAATTAATTGCAAGTCCCACTGACGATCTAATCTTACTACCATCAGATAAACTTGAGCTATAATCAATTCCCCAAACATTTGCTGCATCCATAAATATAGAAAAATCAACCTCATCAAAATTTGGGAAGATTTGAGGCAACGTTGTTGCAACGTTCATAGCCATTGAATTATTTCCCCCTACATGATCTGTTCCATCTTTTGGTCCTATCTTCCCTCTCTCAAAACCTCTTAGTTTACTCGCTGGTAAATATAATCTTTCAGATAATTTGACATTCTTATTCGATAAAGAATTTGCAGTTGCGACATAAAAAGCAAATGAAGCAACATTTTCATTTAACCATTGATTGTAAATTTTGTAATTGTAGCGACTTGTTAATGAATAATTTTCACTAATTAAAGGAACAGATTGAGAAAATTTACTTTTAAATCCATTGGTAGTTTTGAATCTTTGATTTCTCATATCATAATCTAAATTATAATTAAAAAAGGTATCAAAGTAATTTCCTTTTTGTTTTACCATAGATGCTGAGGCTGTACCGTCAGTCTCTAATTTTTCAACATATGATGAAATTCCTAAATTAAGAAATAAATTATTATAATATTCAAATCCTGAACCAACAGAAAATCCTACTTTATTAGATTTATAACCAAAATCTTTCAAGCGATCATAAACACTACTTTCTAAAGAAGCATTTAATGATTTATTTGAACCATGGTAGTTTGGGTTATTCAATGATAGCAAACCTTTAACAGAACCAGTGCTAAGAGTTAAATCTGAAGCAAACTCTATTCCTCTACCTAAAAAATTATTTTCTTTAACATTAAAGGCAACAGTTCCACCATCGGAACCAATACCTGCGCCTGCACTTATTTCTCCTGTAGGTTTCTCAACAACCTCAATATTTATAATTTTTTGATTAGTAATAGATCCATCCAATACTTCAGTGCTGACTGTACGAAAAAAATTTAGTCCTTTTAGGTTATTAATAGATTTTGTATGTAGTAAATTATTAAATGGATCACCCTCATCTACTATTAGATTATTTCTAATCACATCTTCACGAGTAATATTGTTACCGAATATATTAATTTTTTCTACATAGAACTTTTCAGATTCCTTAATAATAAAAGTTAAGTTTATTAAATTATCAATAATTTCTTCATTAACTTCAGATGTTAAAAATTCATATCGGTTTTCAAGTGTAATTTTATCAATTTCATTAAGAATTTTATCTATAGAGTTTAAAGAGTATGCTTCACCCCTAATTTTATCAAAAATTTTATTAAGTTTTGAAAAATCATTTACGTCATAATCTATAGGAAGTTTTAGAGACAGGTCGTTAAAAATAAATTTCTCTCCTGGAGAAATGTTGTAAATAAGTTCAAATTCATCGCTACCCAAGTAATTAGCAAATGTAGATTCTATATTAACATTGTAAAAACCATTATTTTTGTAAAAGTTATTTAATAATTTTTTGTCAAAATTGATTAAGTTTTCATTAAGATATTTTTTGCCGGAGATAAATTTCCAAAATTTATATTCTTCACTTATTATTATACTTTTGAGTTTACTGTCTTTGATTTTTTTATCTCCAATGAATGAGATTTTTGAAATTTTCGCCTTTTTTCCAACATCAATAGCATAGGCTAGATTAACTTTATTTTTTTTTAGGTCTGTGACAGTAGTTACTATTTTTGGAAAATAATAACCCTTATCCTTCAACAAATTAATCATTCTTATTTCATCATTTTTTACTTTCGCGATATTAAATGAAGATCTATCTTTCAGGGTTTGTATATCACTCAATTCAGCTTTTAAACTTTTTGATTTAATACCATTAATGAGTACGGATTGTATTATTGGATTTTCAATTACAGCAATTTTTAATACGTCCGTTTCAATTTTAATGCGAATATCTTTAAAAAAACCAGTATTGAATAATTTTTTTAAAATTAAATTTAATGAATTTTCATCTAAAAATTTTTTATCAGGAAGTTCAGAAAAAACTATAATTGTCTCGTCAGATATTCTGGAATTTCCATCAATTTTAATTTTATTGTAATTTTTTGAATATGTAGCTGAAATCTGAATAAAAAAAGAACACAGTATAATTAAAAGAAATCTGATCATTGAAAGACTTATACACTCATAGAGTTAATTTTCAAACTTACATAATTAGATAATTTGTTAATTTCATCTATATTTTTTGGTTTTATATGCTTATATTTAATAAATTCTTTTTTATTTAGAATTTTTAATAAATTATTTGAAATATCTATAAACTTTATTTTTTTTTGAATAAATAAATTCACTAAACAATCATTTGCAACAACTATTACAGTTTCAAATAATGAATCAGTATCTTTAAGTTTTTTTATAATTGATATTACAGGATATCTTTTTTGATTAATTTCATGAAGATCTAGTGTGTTTAATTTCTTTATATCAAGTTTGTTTGAGATAATCTTATTTTCAAATTTAGGATAAAGTGAATTAAAAATTGGAATGGTCATATTAGTATCGTGTATTAGAAGTTTAGTTAATCCATTTTTAAATTTAACCATTGCATGAAGGTATGATTGTGGATGAATTAATATTTCTAATTGATTGTATTTAAGATTAAATATTTTTTTTGCTTCTATTACTTCAAAAACTTTATTCATCATCGTTGCAGAGTCTATGGATATTTTTTTACCCATTGACCAATTGGGATGAATTAATGCTTTGTTAAGTGTTATATTTTTAAAAAATTTTAAAGGGTATTTTCTAAAAGGACCGCCAGATGCTGTGATGTAAACTTTTTCGAGATTTTTACTTTTTATATCATCAATTAAAGAATAGATAGAAAAGTGCTCGGAATCTATTGGCATAAATTTGGTGTTAAATTTATTTAATTGTTTTTTAATCAAATCCCAACCACATATTATCGATTCCTTATTTGCTATAGCTATAATTTTTGTGAATTTAATTATATTTAAAGTGGGCTCTAAACCATCAAAGCCAGAAATAGCACTCATTGTATAGTCAATATTTCTATTTTTTAATATTTTTGATAAAGAATTAAAATCATTATAAATATTAATATTCTTATTTTTTAAAATTTCTTTGGTTATAAGGAATGACTTCTTGTCAGTAATAATAACATTTTTGACATTAAAGAATTTAATTTGTTTTATTAATTTTTTATAGTTTTTATTTGCAGTAAGTAATTCTATTTTAAATTTTCTTTTATCTTTTTTTATAATATTGATTAGAGAAATGCCTATAGATCCTGTTGACCCTAAAATAACTATTTTTTTCATTTTATATAAAATTTAATAATGCAAATCCTATTGGAATTGTAAAAATTATTCCATCCACTCTATCAAGGAAGCCTCCGTGACCGGGCAATATATTGCTTGTATGTTTGACTTTAGCTTTTCTTTTTAAAAAGGAAATACACAAATCCCCAAGTTGAGAAGTAAGAGATATTAGGATTGTAACTAAAGACAATATTAGAAGATTATGATCTGCAAACACATTACTAAAAAAAGGAATTAATGATAATGATAAAACAAAGGATCCAATGGACCCAGATACAGTTTTGTTAGGGCTTATTTTTGTAAGTTTTTTTCCTTTAAAAGTTTTACCAAATAAAAAACCACCTATGTCAGACAATATCGCTACAAGTATAGAATACAGAATATAAATATTTAAATTTGAATGATAAGTTTCAATATAAATTAGAAAAAATATTAATAACGAAAAATATAATAAAGAAGTAGATTTATATAAAAATCTAAAGAGTTTACCTTTGATTGAATCTTTTTTAATTATTTTAGATATTAAAGCATAAAATTCTACCCAACAAATCATAGCTATAATGATCAATGAAATAATCATTATAAATGAATAAAAATACATTAACATTAGCAATACCGATAATATTAATGATGTAATAATTCTTTTTTTTAATTCAGTGCTCATTAGATGGAACCAAAGTTTCTTTTAATACTTGTAAATTTAGATAATATTTTTCTAAAATCTTTTTTTTTAAAATCTGGCCATAATTTTTTTTGAAAAAAAATTTCCGTATATGCTAACTGCCAAAGCATAAAATTACTTAATCTTTGAGTGTTGCCAGTTCTAATCATTAGATCTGGGTTAGGAATATCATTGGTAAATAAATTTTTATTAATATTTTTTTCATTTATGCTAATATTCTTTTTATTAATTATTTTTAATGCATTTATTGAACCATAATTTAAAGCTACATTAACCTGTATTGCGGTATTTTGTGATGTTTTTTTTTCAGATAATTTGATTAAATTTTTAAGAGCTGATGGTAGTTTATTTAACTCCCCTATAAATCGAAGTTTTATATTTTTTTTAATTAATTCATCAATTTTTTTTAATAAAAAATTCTCCAATAAATTAAATAGATAGTTTATTTCTTTTTTTGGTCTTTTCCAATTTTCAGTTGAGAAGGCGTAAAGAGTTAAATATTTAATTTTTTCTTTAATACATTCTTCAATTACAACTTCTATTGTATTTAAGCCTTCTCTGTGTCCTAAATTTCTTGAACCTTTATGTGTAATACCCCATCTTCCATTACCATCCATAATGATGGCAACATGTTTAATTGGGTTCATATGGTCATTATTTCTTTTTCTTTAGTTTCAGCTTTTTGGTCTATAGTTTTAATATGTTCGTCTGTAAAAGCTTGCACTATTTTTTCATTTTTTTTTTCATCATCCTCACTAATTTCTTTATCTTTAACTAAATTTTTTAATTCATCATTAGCTTCACGTCTTATATTTCTTATAGATATTTTACATTTTTCACCCATAGACTTAATTACTTTTTTAATTTCTGTTCTTCTCTCTTCATTCAAATCTGGAACAGGTAACCTAATTAATTGACCATCTATTTGAGGGTTTAAACCAAGCTCAGACTTTTTGATGGCAGAATCTACTAATGGTACGTTATTAAGGTCCCAAACTTGAATATTAATTGTTCTTGGATCTGGAGTTGTTATGCTAGCAACCTGATTTAATGGCATCACCTGTCCATAAACATCAACCTTAACAAGGTCTAGCATTGAGGCATTTGCCCTTCCAGTTCTTAATGATGTTAATTCTTTTGAAAAAACCTCAATGGTTTTATCCATTTTTTGGCTGTATGTTTTTTCGTTAAACATTTATTCACCTATTTTAATTCTAAAAAAATCATTAATCTTTAAGTCAGGAATGTTAAGCTCTTTTACAATATCTTGCACTTTCTTTTTAGGCTCCATAACCCAGGCCTGTGTTAACAAGGCATTTTCTTCTTTAAATTTACTCATTTTACCTAAACTAATTTTTTGTGCAATCTCCTCTGGTTTTCCAGAGCTTTTCAGCTCCTCTGTTACAAGGTCTTGTTCTTTTTGAAGTATATCCTTATCAATTAAATCTGAACTTAAAGCCAAAGGATTAGATGCTGCAATATGCATTGAAAGTTGTTTGCCGAAAACTTTAACGGCATCGCTGTCATTGGAAGTCTCAAGTGACGCTATAACTGATAATTTAGATAAATTATCTTTAATTATAGTGTGTAAATAATTAAAATTTTTAGCACCTGATTGATTAAATGTCTTAGCTTTACCAACTGTTATTTTTTCACCCATTTTTGCAATTAATGAAACAAGGTTATCTTCAACAGTTTTACCATTTGACATATTAGATTTATTTAATTTATCTAAATCAGAATCAATTTTATTATTTAATTCACTTAATTCTTTAGCAAAAGAGACAAACTCATCATTTTTAGCAACAAAATCAGTCTCACAATTAAGCTCTAAAACGGAAATCTTATTTTCATCTCCAGAGGTTGCTATGACACCTTCTTTGGCGTCTCTAGACATTTTTTTAGAAGCTTTGGAAATACCCTTAACTCTTAAAATTTCTACCGCTTTATCTAAATCCCCACCAGATTCTTTAACTGCTAGATTGCAATCTTTAAAACCAGCACCCGTTGCTTCTCTGAGTTGTTTTACTTTTTCAATATCACTCATATTAATTCAACTTTTCCTTTTCTTTTTTTGAAAATTTAGCATCTAATTTTTCTCTATCTAATTCTTGAATAGTTTTAGTAGATTTTTTATTTACCTTAACATCTTCAACTTCTAGTTTTTCTTCTGTTTTAGATGGGGATGCTTTTTTTGCATTTTCAATAGTATCTTTAATTAGATTGCAATAAAGATCAATTGCTCTTCTTGCGTCATCATTGCCAGGAATTGGAAAGTCAATTCCATCTGGATTTGAGTTACTATCTAATATTGCACAAATTGGAATACCCAGTTTAGATGCTTCTGCAATAGCTAAAGATTCATAGTTGGTATCAATAATAAAAACTAGATCTGGAACTTTTTTCATTTCAGCAATTCCACCTAGTGCTCTTTCTAGTTTGTCTTTTTTGACACTCATTTTTAATAGCTCTTTTTTTGTAAAGCCTCTATTTTCAGCTACAAGATCAGCCTCGTATTTCTTCATCTTTTTAATTGATCCAGAAATAGTTCCCCAGTTAGTTAACATTCCACCTAACCATCTGTAATTTACAAAATATTGGCCAGTTTCTTTTGCTACTTCTGCAATAGCCTCTGATGCTTGTTTTTTAGTTGATACGAAAAGAATTTTACCGTTATTAACAATAGTATTGTAGATTTTTTCTAAAGCTACATTTGTTAATTCTAATGTTTGAGTTAAATCAATAATGTGAATTGAATCTCTTTTGCCAAAGATATATTTTTTCATTTTTGGGTTCCATCTTAAAGTCTTGTGACCTAAGTGAACGCCTGCTTCTAATAATTGTTGGATAGTTAGACTTGGTATTTTCATATTTATTCCCGGTTAAGCCACCACAGTAATTTCCACTTAAGGACCGGAGGTATAAAACCACAAACTGTGTGAGTGTTAATTTAATTTAAGAGTTATTTACAAATTATTTGTAAAACAAACAAGTCTTTTTTACCTAATAATGGTAGAAATATCATTGTTTCTTAGGATATTTATGGCTTTTCTGTCAATAAGCCGTTTATTTTTAAGTTTAAAGCTAATATCGTTTTTTTCATCTTTAATATTAATTTTTACTTCTGTTGTACCCTCTTCATTTACTAAATCAGATATTTTACCGATGTCTTTAACAGATTTAATACTGAATATAATTTCATTAACAGGTTTATTAAAAAGATCTTTAAGTGAAGCTATTTTTTGAACATTTATTCTTTTAAATCTACTTT
>Ga0222661_1000646_pt1 | contig 11937 bp, 20 predicted proteins | sample AntAcemetagen551_FD_179851 | JGI IMG/M metagenome (GOLD analysis project Ga0222661, IMG submission 179851) | Saline water microbial communities from Ace Lake, Antarctica - #551 | ecosystem: Environmental > Aquatic > Non-marine Saline and Alkaline > Saline | place: Antarctica: Ace Lake...
TTTCACCAATTCTTGTGTAAAACTTGCTGATATAACTAGCAATGTTAGATTTACGCGCAGATGTTATTATATTATGTATTTCTTTGCAATGATTTCTGGGATCTTTATCAGATTGAAAATATGGACAACACGTAAAAATATTATTATTTAGGTTAGCATTTACCTCTTTTGAGGGTAATTGTAACATTGCATCGGTTATATTTTCTCTTAAATTAAAAGAATTATGAAACATATCGTCCATTAGTTTAGATTCCCATTTTGGTGGTTTGATAGTTGTGGATAAATTATATAAATACTATAATCTCGCTAGTTGTTGTGAACATTTCCCGTAAACAAATGTCCAATCCTTGGTAACTGCATTTGCACGATCATTAAGAGCGTTAAATTGTCCCGAAAGAATATTAGTTGGCATATCCATTAAGACTTTATGATCATTATAACATGCACTAATATAACTTTTGGCTGTTGAAGGAGTACCAAATATCTTTCTGGGTGGTTTTTTTAGTTCAATACCATTTGTTGCCATAACAAATTCTAATATGTGTTCTGAATAGATTTCTTTATCCTTTTCGATGAACATGGTTATCTATATTTTAAACATTCTGGATAGATTTGGATCAACAATATCAGTATCAACCATTGCATGGTAAACTAATCCTGATCCTTCATCTAATGTTTGTGGTTTTATTAAGTGTATATCACCTTCAATATGACTCATATTACTCGGAATTGTAAGAAAATCAGTGATTTGTTTATTAGTTAACACTTTAACATTTTCATACCCAGGGTATTTGTTTACATCCGTAATAACATCTCTAGTAACTGCAGAAATTCCTGATAAAGTTCTGGTAATAATAGGTAAAAACTTTGTCCACAAATCTTTTGTAACTTCGATTGTTGATTTTGTAGATAAACGAAATCCAGTATCATTAACTATCTATTCGTGCTTTTTTAGGTGTCTTTTATTAAAATCATCAGGAATTTTCATTTCTGATACGACAGAAATATCAATATCAGATGAATACGGCGAAAACCTTTTTAATGATTGATCTTCCTTGATTAATCCATATTGAAGTAATAGTTCATCCAACATTTTAATTGCAGAACCACCAAAGTATGTAATTGCTTTGCTATTCACCAACTTATCATCCCCTTTACCATCGGAATTTACATGAAAGGTTTGTGTATCTTTAATTTGAAAAATAATATTATCAGTGACTTTCTTTGTTGGTAATATACGGTCTGTTGCATCAGGAATATAAGCTCCATCTCCATCTCCACCTACAACTCCATCATCATATTCAAATATGATTTCTGCAGGACCTTCCCATTTAAAATGTTTACTTAATTCCATAAATTCACTATAAGCTTGATTGTATATTGGAAAGATTCGGGGATCATTTAGATATGTATTAAATACAAATCTATAGTGACCATGTCCCCAAAAAAGGCGATTCATTCTAAATGCTATTTCATCCTCTCTCTAACTCATATATATATATATATATGAGTTAGATAAAAATCAAACAAAAAGATCCGTAACACTACGATTACTTCGTGTACCCGCGCTTGAAATATGTAATGGACGTGGCAATGGTAATGGTTGCGATCCATGATCACGTTGATATGTGAGTTCCATCTAAATATTACTTTCGACTCTGGGTATAATATCCATTAATACTTTCATGTTAAGTTCAGATAATTGTTTATCGATGGATTCTGGTAAATGTTTTGCATGTTGCAAAAACATCGATCTCATGATAATCAGAAGTTCATTATCACTTTGTGATTGTGCACTAATATCATATCCTTTTCTATTTTTGACCATCTTTGCAATTAAGTATTTGATATGATTAAGGTTTGTTTTACTAAAAAACTTATCACTTAAGGGAGATCTAACTTGAATACTCTTTAAAATATCACGATAACTGTTGTTTTGCTCGTTAGAATAGATTTGATCGTTATCACGTGGTTCATCATATAGAGGAAAGTCTCCATATCTCTGAGCAAATAACTAATCATTATGTCGTGATTCTAACCAGTTATTTGTAAATCCAGTAGGTGCTGTTTGATTTAAATATGAATAGTTTCGGCATTCTTCACCATCACTTGGTCCAGATGCACCACCTATCATGTCATTTGTAGATGTTTTGGGAGCAATTATTCTATTTAGAGAATCCTAGGCATATTTCATGGTAGCAGTGATGTTACTTGATACCTAAGGTGTATACTTTGGTAACACATATTTGGTAATGATGTAAATGATAAAGATACCAACTACAATATGAAAAAGTTGCATATAATATCAGCAATAAAAAATGACGAAGGGTACTAACTAATCAATGAGTTTAAATATTGTAACCATTGAGACATCAGTTGATGTCTTAACACAGATTCATCATCTTTATGTACAACGGTTTAATGATCCGGTTTACTTAACCCCTGGTGATCCCAATACTACACATTATTATTTAACGTTTAATAGTCGGGTTACTGCTTATTGTGATTTTAAACAGGAACTTGAATATGAAGGTACCAAATATAATAATACAATATGGGATCTGTGTAGATTAGATGATAATCAATATAAAGGACATGGACTTTTACTGTTGGAATTAATTTAGAAACAAAGGATGATTAAATTAAATTTGTTTACCACTCAGTCTAAACTTCAAAATTACTATCAACAAAATGGTTTTGTTTCTATATTAGTAACTGATTGTTCATAACAAGTTTTTGGATAATATATATTGAATAATCTTGTGAACTTGGTTGTTGATGTCATCATATTGAATTTCAATCTCAGAATCAGATGGTGTTTCGAAAGGATCATTAATACCTGTTAATTTGATTTCACCTTTACGAGCACGGTTATATAACCCCTTAACATCCCGTATTTCACAGATTTCTACTGAGGTGTTGACATAAACTTCAACATATTTGCCATATTTACTAATAAGATCACGATTGTATTCGCGATCTTCACGATAAGGAGCAATATTAGCGCAAATAACAACACCTCCATGTTTAACAATTTCACTGGCAACATAGCCAATACGTCTAACATTAGTTGATCGATCTTCCTTGCTAAATCCAAGTCCCTTAGATAAATTTTGACGAACCACATCACCATCTAATAGTGTAATTGGACGAACAATATTCATATGTTGACGAAGCTCTTGTTGAAGATGTTGTGAAATTGTGGTTTTGCCACTGCCGCTTAAACCTACTACATAAATACATAATCCCTGTTTATTGGATACACTCTTTCGTAATTCCTCAACAATTTCAGGGAAACTAAACCAGCTAGGAATCGGTAATCCTTCACGCAACATTCTACGTTGTTCAGTACCACTTATATTTCTAATGGTTGGTTTGTGTTGGTCTGGAACCTAATCGATTGCCATATATTCATTTAATCCTTCAACATATACAATTAGTTTTGATTTAATGACTTTGATCTTGAGTTCATCTTTAAGACTTTCGATTAATTGGTGTGCACCATATGGATCATAAAATGGTTTACCTGCCATATTTTTACAAGAAGGACCTGCATGATCACGCCCCACTACAAAATGTGTAGCACCATAATTTTTACGTATCAATGAATGCCATAATGCTTCACGTGGTCCAGCCATTCTCATACTTAAAGGTAAAAGGCTTAATATCGCAGTATCTGGTTGATAATAATTAAGGAGTTTAGTATAGCATTTGACTCGAGTAAAATAATCGATATCACATTCTTGTGTAACGCCTACAATAGGTTGTAGTATTAGTTTACTGTCTTTACCAGCTTGTTTAAGTGCATATTGTGTCAATTCAAAATGTGAACGATGCATTGGATTGCGTGTTTGAAAGGCAACTATAGGTTTATCTTGCCAGTTTTTGGCTTTTATTAATTGTTTAACTTCCTCGGGTGTCATTCGATGCTATTGAAAATCGCAATGAGGAATTTCTCTTAATTTAGTTACAGGTCCGCCAATGTAGTAAATTTTACCTTGATTCTATCTCTTTTTTACAATTTGTGTATATGGGTGGTTACCATCACCGTAAACTTTACTACATTCTTTATCTAAATCTGGTTGATATACATCTTTAACTTCTATTGTGGCAATGGGTAAATTTGTTTTATCACATAACGTAACAACATTATCTTTACCATTAATTGCATCAATTTCCTGTTTAGTTACAGGTAATACAATGGGCATAGGCCACAAACTACCATCTGATAAATGATTATTTTCGATTACAGAGTTATAATCTTGTTGTGTTAAAAATCCCGTTAGTGGCGCAAAGGATCCATTCAATAGTAGTTCAAGATCACACATTAGTCTGTTATCAAGTACGAGTCTCATTATATCTTTAATAATAAAATTCATCTTTGATTCAAACACATCACACAATCAACAATATAATGAGTTTAGAATTGGATAATTATTATGTTAATCAGCCTGATTATTGGAAGCTTAAACACATTAGAGATTTATTTGCTAAGGGTACTACATCAAAATATTTAATTAATTATTGTGTAGAATATAAAATTAACGTTAATAGTTACATTAAGGCTGAAGATGGAATCTATTTACCATTACTGTATTTTTGTTGCTGTTCAAAACCTCCTCATGATTCCAAAGAATCGCATTATGTACCTTATTATAAATGGTTAATTAAATAGGGTGTAGATGTCAATAAATTGCCTGATGTAATAGATGGCAAACAACAAACAAACCATGCAGATCATATATTATTTTAGTGTAATAGTATTTACTGTAAAAACTTGGTTAAGAATGGGGTAACTCTTGATAATTTGGATAGTGAAACTCGTAAAAAAGCACTAGTACGTAAATTATCATATGGTAATACCTTGCGTATTAAGCAATTAATTAAGTTACAAATTATAAATCCCCGTGAAATAAAACAATTAATCAAAAATCATTCCGAAATCGGATTTAAATTGATTTAGATGTGTTGTGATCGAATTTCATTGATTATCCGTGCACCTACACTTGAAGAACTTGATTTACCCACACGTAAACAACGATTAAATAGCATGACCATGCAACAAAAACGCGATCATGTAGATGTCATTATAGAAAAGTTAGTTGATGCATTTAAGTTTCTTAAGTTAGATCCAGAAACTAAACAAAACAACTAGGAAAACACATTGTTTTAGATGTGTTGTAATATGTATTTATATCAATTAATTGAATTATTTAGTAAGCAAATGGGTGACCAACGTTTTGCGGTCTTAAAATAGTCAGCTAAGCTTGTTTATCATGAAGATTATGATAAAAAACTAGTTGCATTGACTAGATATTTGATGAATGATGGTAATTATGCAACAACATGTAAATTATTAGGTGTAATTCCTGATAAGCGGTTGGATTTTATGTATTAAGTAAAATCCAAATTTATATGGTGTAAATTATAATGGATACAAGACATTGGGGACGTTCCTTTTGGACCACATTATTTGCAACCGCACTAGAATACCCAGAAAAACCTGATCTACAACAATAGCATCACTATAAACGTTTCTATGAAGAAATAAGATATGTATTGCCATGTGATACATGTAAACGGAGTTATCGTCACAAATGGCACAAAGTTCCAATCAATCCTTTTTTAAGAGGTGGTAGGTAGTCTTTGTTTTCATGGGTGCTTAAAATTTATAATTTAACTAATTTAGAACAGATAAACCCAACATTAACCGCGGCATAGGTTATGTTAAAACACTTTCCATCAATGACAGCAACTGAAGCTAATCTATATGGACAAACAGTTGCAAATGCACCTAATACATCACAACTTGGAGGTGGAAATGGAGTTGGGACTGATTTCCAACTGGATCAGGATAAACTAAAGAAAATCTTAATGGTTGTTGGAATGACCGGTCTAGGTTACTGGGCAATTAAGAGGTTTTTAAAATGAGGTATGTATCATTTAATAATAAAAAATGATCACCCTAGAAAAAATATTAGGATGAACCGAGAAATTAATAGCAATTTCTACACAAAGCGTATTAATACAGATAACCAATCAATTATGTTTAGAATTCCTGGTGGTTTAACAGATGGTAAAGAATATGAATAGGTGCTAAATTTTTTGAGCCATCATGGTAATCGACCAGGATTTAAATGGATTATTAATGAAACATCTGTTAAACTATCAGGAGAGATTGAGTTTAGTGTGACAGAATTACCAATTACAAAGAAAAAAGTGTTTCGTAAGAGTGCATCAATTGGTGGTCATTAAATGATTTAATTAATTGCTACGCCACCAAAAGGATCGTTATATGGCAATGTGATAATGGGTTGATTATCTGCTTGATTAACTAACTTTGCAGTTGCTGTTGGTAAATCCTCAATATCAACTACACACCAATACATATACTGATCAAACCATTGATCAGTCATTAACAAGTGTCCAGGATCCTCAGTATTAGTTACACCCCATGAATTTTCGATACGCCACTTTAGTGGTTTACCAGATTCATCAAGATCAACTCCAACTACAGTCATTGCATGTGTTGGTAACGATTGCTAAAATTGTAGTGCATTTTCTTTATCCATAGCAATTGAAGTATTAAGTACAGCATCATAATTAAATAATTCGGGTGCTAAAATGCCACGGTTATGATCAAAACATTTACCAACATCACATGCAATCCATGTGGCTTTGTTAGTTTTAACACGATTGATCATAGCCTATTTGAGATCATCTAATTCAACATTATACCAAACTCTGGGGTGACCATTAACTACATTTCCCTAATGTTCTGATTTATATCTGCGGAATTTGTTTTTCTCTTTTCGTGGATCATGTGCAATCATGATTTTACTTGAAACCTTTGCAAGAGGATCAATTAAATCATGGTAGAATTGTAAGGGAGTTAGTTTTTGCCGGTGAAATTTGCCACGAGCTGAATCTCCTGTTGATCTTTCGCGATATTCCCATGTAAACTCGGTATTTGGTTTTGGGGGGACACCCATGAAGTTAACAAGAACTTTGTAAATTTCTGGCATAATTTTAGTATCTTTAAATTTTCTGACTTGTTCTGGCGTCATTGCACGTTTTCCTTTAGCATTGCTACGCTTACGCATTTCAACTGTGGCAATTGAAATTTTTTTTAGTAAAACACTATTCATTTCTTTTGTACACATAGTGTTATAACACTCATCAAATTTGGTGATAGGCATTGCACCATATTTGCTTATAATATTAACAAAAAAGGGCCAACATCCACCATCACATATGGCTCCAAGATCATTGCTAAAAAAAGATGATAATACTGGAGAAGTAGTGGGTTCATCACGTAATTCAATCATCTTTTCAAGGAAAAAGTTGCATCGTTCGAATTTATCATAGAAAAACAAGTAAGCATATGATAATTCAAAATCTCTTGGTAGGTTTAATGCTGACATTAATTTGAGTCTAATAACGTTTAGTGCTGCAAACATCCAGCATCTACCAGATTGCTATTGATTAGATGGATATGGTTGAATAGTTAGTACATCTGAATATGTAAAGTTGAGCTTTTGCAGAAATTCACGATTCATTGCTAAATATTGTAATGGTAGATTACTTAGTGTACCACGTAGTAATTTGTTAGTGGGATCCTTACTGTATTTTTTATGCATTGAATCAGTTGATTCATCGCTTAATTCGGTTCCTTCTGGTAGTGTGCGTGATCGTTTATCATCGAGTAAACGAGCTACAGTTTGTTCATAATTTGATTTAAGTAGAGAAATAAGCAATCCTAAATCAGGATCAATCTCTTCAAACTTTTCAAACTTTTCAAACTGGGGCGGATCAGATTCCTCCACAACGCGTGGTTTTTTAGTAATAACTGTAGTTGAACTTGAACCAGTTGATTCCATCTGTTGTCTACTGCGCTTTCGTGTCATGTATGGCATTAATGTATCTTTATACAATTTCATTTTTTTCAAAGTTAATGAAAAACTTCCTTTGAAAGCAATAAAATTCACAGGTAGCGAATTGGACATATATGGTCAGATATTTTGGTTTCCATTAGATTGTCAATAAACAATGTATTACTTTTAGTAAAGGTTAAAACACCATCATCGTAAACAATATAATGATCAAAGCAATCAACTATCCCAAACTTGGGTTCCATCTGGAAAAATAACAGCTGGTTGATCATCACGATGGCGTTTTCCACGCTAATACCAAAATTGAGTTTCATCTGATTACAGCAGGCTAGTCGCCATCACGATGAAGTTGACCACGATAATACCATTTTTTAGTTTCATTTGCTTCAATTATTGCTGACTAGTCATTATAACTGTGAAGTGCTCCTGTAAGCTTATCTGATTCAATCTTAATTCCTCTAGTTTGATAAGCTCTTCTAATATGTTTAATAACTTTGGGTCTTTGTTGACCCAGTTGCTATCCTAATTGAGAATAAAAGGGTGTGTTACAAGTTGAGCATTTGGTAAAATTACTACCGATAACTGTTTGTAAACAATCTTTACAATATTTACCAGCACTGCAACAGCCAAAACCAATTAATTTCCACTAAGTAAATTCCTGTAAGCAAACGCAACAGGTATCTATTAAAACACAAAGTAGGGTGATCAATTTCTTTGTTTCAATGTATTATTGTTTTGTATTTTAATAGTTGTTTAATAAAAGGTATGTCCTCTTTAGTAAATGTTATAACACCATCATCGTAAACAATATAATGATTAACACGATCAATTTTACCATTAAGATACCAAATACGAGTTCCATCACTATATATTACTGCAGGTTGATCGTCATCCCTGTGCTTTTTCCCATTCTAGTACCAACCTCGAGATCCACCTGCGAAAATTACGGCAGGCTTATCACCATCACGGTGATGTATCCCATTCTAATACCACCACTAAGTACCATTTGGTTGGATTATTGCAGGTTGATCACCATCACGATGAACTTCTCCATGCATCATTTTTTAGGTAAATGATTTTCTAGGAATTTAAGTCCCCCTCTGTCCAATTGTGGCTATGTGCAAATGAATACATTTTACCAACATGAAAGTATTCATCCTTTAAATCTTCTATTGTGCCGCCTTTTGTAAAAATCCATTCAATAATGTTAAGTTGTTGATTATAGAATGCATATCTGATGCACTCAGATTTATTATAGGAAAAATCCACATTGTTGTTGCACAAATGTAACCATTTGGCCATTTCCAAATTTTTCAGATCACCACAAGCATATCTTAATGCTTCATATCCATGTGTATGAACATCAATCTTATCGTTTATATTAAATAACCATTGCGCTAACTTTAGCTTATTTAGTATACATGTACACCTAAAAATATAACAATTACTATCAGTTAAGTCATAATTGTTGAGAAGGATATAGTTTTTAAACTTAACATCTTCATTATTGCGTAAAAGAGTTAACAATTTCATTTCCATCTGATTTTTGGTATAAAAATACAATGTGTGGTGATCAATTTTAGATAAAATATATATAATAAACATAATGTCACAAAAAACTCAAGCGTGTATGTTAGGTACTACAAGTTTAATTGTAGCCTGGGGTAGTGTTATACAAGCAAATAAATTTTATAAGGCTCGTAATAATGGTAATACTACTGATTAGATTGTTAATGGTGGTGCAGTAATTGTTAGTGTAATTGCTGCAGTTGCATTAGGTACTCTTTCTTGGAAACTTTCAAGTGAATCAAGTGAACCACGTGAACCACCATTAACGGTAAAAGAATCTAAATGTGATTAATTTAGGTAGGATTAATATAGATGAGTCGTGAAATAATCAAATAGGATGCATTAGTTTGGTTGAGGTAGTAGCCAAATTAGAGTGTGGATAACTTTGTTACTGGTATATGTGATCTTGATGAGACAGACGAACCAGGTAATATGGGTAAATACCTTAATTTTTTCAGAGAGGTAACCTAGTTAGTTCTTAGTAAACTTCATCCTGATGGGTATGCTGTATTTATTTAGACTGATCGTAAATATTAGCGTCAATGGATTGATAAAAGTCATATTATCTCCAAAATTGCTCGTGGTTTTGATGTACCTCTCAAAATGGTATGGCATAAGATTGTGTTGCATCGTGGTGTAAACCGTACAGATTTACACCGTCCAACATATGCTCATATGTTATGTTATAGTAGAAATGGAACAACTGGTGAGGCGACTCCTGATGTATTACCTGTAAGTACTAAATTGTATAAAAATGGAACCCCTGTTGGGGCGGCAGAAAGTGCAATTAAGTTTATTAAGCGTTATAGTAAGTCAGGTAAAACTGTGGTAGATCCTTTTGTAGGATAGGGAACTATTCCAGCTATTGCGAATTATCATGGGTTGAATGCAATTGGTATTGATATTGATGCAAAGTAGGTGGATATTGCAAGAAAAATGATATATCATGGATCGAATTAAGATGGATTTTGTAGGTATTAACACATCAGAAGATACATTTGCGCGTTATGTAAGACCGAAAGCTAAAGTTATGGAGCTTTCGATTAAACGTACATAGTTAACAAATATAAATGAAATTGCTAAGGTATTAAAACGTGCAGTAAAACACCTTAGTAAATTTATTGGTAAATTTCTAAATACTATGTTAGTACAGAAAAACTTAAGTTTGGCTGGACAATTTACGGGTGAATAGGTTGATGAAGCCATTGAAAAGTACGTGGCAATTTATGTAACATGTGGTTAGTGTTCTAATCCTGAAACTGTACTTGATATAGGTACAAAAACATTGATATGCAAAGCATGTGGATATATAACCAAGATAGAGACCGATTAAGTTTGCGAAATAACGATTAGAGTACTACTACATCACACTAGAGAATGGATGATGATTTATACATGTCTAGATCTGAAAGAGACTGGTTAACAGAACAATAAATCGAGTTGTTGGTTTTGTTCTAAGATAGAATAGGGAGCGCCTTTAGATGATTCGCTCATTAATATTGATTGATCTATGGTTACTAGCATTTTTAGTATATTAATATTATTAACCATTGCTGCTAAGTGTGCACAATTTAATCCATTACTTTGATCTTTTGCAAATGGATCCACTCCTAACTCCATTAATTCAACTAGATTAGTTGAATCTCCCGTTAATACAATTGCCATTGGAGTGTTTAAATGTGTGATTTCTGCAGGTAACAAATCTAATCCTGCACTAGAACCAACTGATTCTTGTTCCATAAGAACCTTGATAAATTGGCGATCATAAAACTTATTGGGTAAAAACATATCAGTGTTGATAAACTGTTCATGTTTCAATAGGATTGATGTTGTTTTTTCGAAATCTCCTTTGATGGCGGCAATCAACAACATTTGTTGATCATATTCACGTTCAGCGGATTCCAAACTATCTAATCCAGCTGATACAGTTTGATGTGTACTTGAGCTTGGTGGGTAAAAGAAATTTAAGGTGGATTGTCTTCTACTATTATTAATAACTTGTTTATATACAGCAAAATCAAGTATATCGCATAGTTCAGTATGATTAAATGTATGTTCAGTTAAGGGGTCGACTGCCTTACCTGATACATAAATTGTCTACCATAGGGTTCTAATATCGTAAATTTGCACTTTAAATCGTTTCCCAGCTAATTTGGATCCAGTTGGTAACAATCTGCGATAAGCATAGTTGGGATCAAATGGTTCTTGTAGAATCATATCGATGGGCTATAATTCACCATAATCGTTTTCTTCGCGTTCCCATTTAATACAGTATCTATAAAACCTCTAAATGATTATGGTAGCTCTGTGTAAGTTTTCCATTATATTGATAAACTATATTCATTTTTCCATAGCTAAAACTAGTTTTAGTAAATCATTACATTTAACACATTTAGCTCCCTTTGAATGCAAATATATAATGATATCTAGATCTGAATCGGTGCATGCTTTTGTAACTCATTTGAAAGTTTTGCAT
>Ga0222661_1000653_pt1 | contig 11846 bp, 23 predicted proteins | sample AntAcemetagen551_FD_179851 | JGI IMG/M metagenome (GOLD analysis project Ga0222661, IMG submission 179851) | Saline water microbial communities from Ace Lake, Antarctica - #551 | ecosystem: Environmental > Aquatic > Non-marine Saline and Alkaline > Saline | place: Antarctica: Ace Lake...
TAGTGGGATCCCATTAAGTTTAGGAAGAAAAACGATAATTCTGGACGACACCTCAAGTTTTTATCTAAAGCCGATAAATACGGTTGCCGATTAGGAATGATTAATGATTACGAATGGATCAATAATGCAATAACATACGCAGATCAATATAATGATAAACACGATGTTTACTTCCAATCAACACCACAACGATCAACTGATGATCTAGCAGTTAAACATAAACCCAAACTTAAACTTAAACTTAAAACTAAACCTAAACTTAAAATATCATCAGTCACACCAACACAAAATCCATCATAAAAATTTTACACGTTTTTCTTTTATTTACTTTTAATTTAATACAAAATTAAAAGTAAAATCACCATTCTCTATGTACTTATATAGATATACTTATTATTTATAAATTACATGTAATTTAAATGATGGTTTGAAATTATTTGAGTTTGCATGAGTAGCAAGGAATACCTGTCTTTGAATATTGTTGCTTCATATCTTTTGCAAACTTATTGTAATCTGGATGATCCTCAATTCTACCCATTAATGAGGGATTCTTACGAACCATTTCTTGCACCATCTTCTAATACATTGGATTAGTCTTAATCTAATCACGAACTACCTTACCCAATAACTTCTAATACTTTGGATCAGACTAATAACCACCATCATTTGCCTAATTAACAATCTTAGCCAACTATGGATCACTCTAGGCGCTTGATGTCAAAATACTACGAGCTAATGCCTAAAACTAAGGATCTGTCTTTACACGATCCTTTACCAATTTAGCAAGTTGTTCACTATCTAACGATTTTAATGATATATCACCACTCTAAAACATAGCCGTACATTTAGCCGATTGAGCTTTGAGATCATTAAATTTAGTCTAATCACCACCATCTACATCACTCTTATTAATCTAGTTTAGTTGTTGTGCTAACTTTTGGGTCTCAGGATGAGTCTATGTTATAGTATTACCATTTAAGGTGGCAACCTATTGTACAATCTTTTGATACTCTGGATTATTACTCAACTACGATTTTGACTAAATAATTGCATTAATCGTATCACCACTCATTCCACTAATATTAGAATAGATATCTGTTGCCATCTAATTTGTCTTTTGAAGTTGCTACATAGTTGTTTCATTATAGGACTTCATCACCTCCTTAAGTACATCTTTAAACAATGGATTCTCACGCAACTATTCAATGTTTAAATTCTTAGCAATGTTGGTTGTTGCCAACTTACGGGCTGCTTTAAGTTGCTTAGCCATCTACGCCAAATCACTGCCATTCTAAACACCAGTTACCGCCTACTACATATTTGCCTTAGATTTAATACGCTCCTCTTTCAACTATGCCAAAGTTTGACTAGTTTGCTTCAACTAACTTTCCAATTGTTGATAATCTGGATGAGCACGTACTGAAGGACCCTATTCGGTTTCAGCCGATTTCAGACGTTTCTCTAAAACCTACCGTTCAGATGTAGCCTTTTCTTTAAGCTGTTTCATCTAATTAAGTTGTCTCTTTGTCTCCTCCATCTATCGTTGAAACTTAGTGAAATCAGGATGTTGTTCCAACTTAATATCATCTGCACTTGAAGCTGGGGGTATAATCTTATCCGTTCTAGTGTATTTATAAAAGTCCTTATGGGTACGAATATCAAAATCATTAACACTCTTATTTTTACATGTAAATGGCGCCATTGGTAAACACTTTTTACCCTGACGATCCTTATCTGTTGCATATTTTAGCAACTCTGTACTCTTATTAAGTTTATTATATAACTTTGATGCAAATGGACCAAAACACAACTTTTGCAACTTTTTATCACCCTTTTCTGCACGTGACTTATAATCACGAAACATATCTTCCAACTTACTAGTGTTACCATTTTGATAAAGCTCAACCCAATCACTATGTGCTCCAAAATCACTAAAAGGATTACTTACACACCCAGCATCACGCCATAACTTCATGATTTGATTACGTACTTTATAATCAGGATGACGACCCATTGAATCAACCACCTCATCCTTACTCAATGCAAAATTACTAAATCTCAAATCCTTAATTTTGCCATCAAATGGACCCACTACAATTGGACTAACTGTATAAACTGGATTACCCGGCAATACTGCCGAATCACTCAAATCACCATTAATATATACATTTTGCGTTGTACCTGTTATTACCACCGCAATATGATACCAATTACCACGTTTAATCGGGGTTTTAACCTTTTTAACACCATCACCATGTGGCGCACCACCCACATTAGATACAGGTGCACTAATATTATTAGCTGTTGGCCAAAAGTAAACCGCCGGTGCACGTTCATTATCATTATTACCCTTTTGCACAATTCTATCCCACTTTTTAGTACCCTTATCATCACGATCACTAAACATCCAGAAAGTAATACTACTCTAATCTGTCAATTCTGGTAGAAAATGGGGTTCAACACGAGTTTCCTTATTAGCATCAACTGTGCCTCTCATAATATCTGCTGTAGTATTATTCGCATTATAGATACTTTCATGACGAACATTTCTTTTACTAATTGCATAATTATAAACCTTAAACCCATCAACTTGGAAATTTGCCCCCAATGCACTTTCATTTGTATTACCTGGCTTTCCAAGGTAAATAGGCTCCTTATTATGAACAGGTTTCCCATTTAAACTACTAGTCCCACCCGAACGACCATTAATATACAATATAACCTTTGGCTAAGTCAACTTTTTCGATAATTCACCCATATATCTCATGTTTTTAACCAAATCAACATCCCAACTATTCTTTATAGCACCACCAAAGTTATCACCAGATTTAAGATAATAATATTCTTTAGTAGCTGGATTTAACACATAACAACATGTAGTAGGTCCATCTGACGGTTTTTTATTAAATTCACCATATAACCAACCATTTGCAGGGGTAATACCTGCATCAATTGCCAATGCAATATGATTCCAATGATCATTTACTAATTGTACTGATGAATCAATCTACAAATAACCATCCTTTGATGTCTAAATACCCGCACTAACCACACCATTATCCAAGAAAATATGAGGCGAAGGAACATCAGTTGCTTTCATCATAATTGTACGCTTACCGCCATTATTTCCTGATGGTTTAATAAACATACTATAACTCACACTACCTCCCTATTTTACATAGGGCACATCCTCATTATAAACAATACGACTCTATTTTTCAGCCAATGTAATCGGGGAATTAATTACATCACTACACACTGGATTTTCCATTAATGTCGAATAATCTACACCCTTACCATAAACCTTAACTTCTCCTAAATGCAAATAACCCTTAATACGCTACTAAATTCTAACAATACGACCAATACGATTAATACCACTAATCGTATACTCTTTCTAACTGTTAGTCTAGTGCTTAGATAATAGGGGTTTATTGTTTTCATTCATAATCATCACATCAAAGTTCTTTAATCTCTCCTAACAACAATCAGCACGATTATGTATTACTATCTTTTCAATATACACTTCCTTTGGAAGTTTTACCTACCACCACGAGTTTTGCTAATACTACGTATGATTAAATGTCATCTAATTACCATCAATTGCATTAACTGCCGAATAATGACCATAATTACTAGATTGAGTCGCCTACCCACGTCTAGCCCAATCAACATTCTAACCCTAACCATAACTATCATATATTCTAAATTGACATGATGCATCCTTTTTACTTGATTGAACTGCTGAACTACCATTCTCTGGGATGCAAATATATGTTTTTCTCCATGTTTTAAAGTAAAACATATCACCATATGTCATTGCATTTCCAGATTTACCAGCCACCTCAGGACTCTCAATCATAAATGTTTCCAAAGATTTACGATTAACCGTTTGTTTAATCGTATTATCACTACCAGCACCAACAAAATTATTATTCCATGTCTTTAAATAAACCGAATCACCAAACTTAACTGGACCACGATTACCTGGTCCTTGAGGCTCATTTGCATCCTCAATCACAAAATATTCCCATGCCCAACGACGTGGAATATCATCTGGCGAGTTAAGTCTACCACTAATATCAACATTACCGTTTTTATTTCCCCTTATAAACGCATTTTTCCAAGACCATACCGTTACAGTATCACCATATCTAACCAAACGAGTGTTATCTGCACCACCCAACTACTATGGCATACTAAATCCTTCTAAATTTATCATCAATCCTTCAGTAACTAAACTAATAACCGCAAATGCAACTACACCTACAATGATAGAGTATGTTAATCCCATCTTAAAATGGTAATGAAATGCAGCACCAGCTACTAAACCTAAAATGAGGTTCGAAATAAGCATTATAATATATGTTTACCAAAAAAAGTTATTACAATTCACACATTGCATCTTGATTCCCATGATTCAATTGTACCCATCGATCCAGCAATAAAATAAGGATTCAACAAATCTGGCTTATTATACAACAATTCAGCTCCCATCTTATTACCCTTATCATCACAAGGATAAATTATACCACCCGCCACACTCAAAATTACATCTGATGCAGCAGTATCCCACTCCATACAAGGAGTAATTCTAGGATAATAATGACCATTACCTTCTGCAATCTTCATGAATTTTAATGAACTACCTGCACGAACAACTGTATTCTAGATTTTACATTCACGAACATCCTAAACCGATTTAACAATACGTGCAATAACACCTTGAGTAGCATCATTCGAATGAGAATTAGATTGCAAAATACACAAATCTAAATCCATCGGATCCATCGGACAAATTTTAATTTGTTCAAGACTTGATTGTTCCAAGTTCAAATTCAATCTCAAACGCCACGCTTTATTTGTTTCTACATCTGCATAGTAAATTGTATCTCTAGTTGGTACACCAACTACCCCCAATACAGGACGATTTTTATGAATTAACGCAACATTAACCGTAAATTGACCATTACCTTTCAAAAATTCCTTAGTCCCATCAAGCGGATCAATCAACCAAAACCATTCCCAATTCTTACGTATTGAATAATCAACCTGTTTATTTTCTTCACTAATAATCGGAATATCTGGTGTCAATTGCCTTAAGGAATCCACTAATATCTTATTAGATGCCAAATCAGCAACTGTTAACGGTGAATCATCACTCTTAAACTCAACTTTGAGATTATATCTATCCTAATAAATTTCATTAACTTTATAATTTGCACGTTTAACTGCATCAATCACTTCAGTCATTAGCTCGCTTAATAATATTTTTGACATATATGGTATTATACATATCATCAAATTAATCTAAAATGAATCTAAAACTTAATATTGTATATGGACATAATTTCTAATTTAATAGATTACTCTAAAAAAATTTTGGTTCGATATTATCTTTCAATTATCATTACAACTACTGCAATTTTAGGAATGTATGTTTATCTATAGGACTCTACACAAACATACACACATACAATTTCACACACAATTTCACACACAATTTCACACACAACACCATATATACCACCACAACCACAAGGTATTTTTATGGCACGCAGACGTGGCATAATTATCAATCATGAAATTAATGATGATGATACTCAATCTATCACTTCCGTCATAACTTGTTTATCACCTAATGAATCCAATGAATCCAATGAATACAATGAATCCAATGAATCCATTGATCCATCATAAGTAGCACACTGTCAATAATTAATAGTTTTGCCAGCTTGCAATAGAAATTGCAATGCGCGTAAATGGGGAAAATTGATGGCCCATCACAAATCTAATGATCACTATTTTTATTAACAATAAAGTATAGGAATTATAAACTTCATGTAATATTATACGTAAACCAATGAATATATGTGAATTTTTTATTGCACTAATCACTAAAATACTTTATACTTATATTTTAGTGATTTTCGATGTATTATTAATTTTAACAATTATCTCTATGATTTATACAAAATTTCCAGTGTCTTAGGTTGAAACAATATCTTTATGGCTTGTCATTTTAGTTCTTTTTTTTGATCAGTCCAATTTAGCTATCCTTAATTTTAACTGTCAAAAACCACAGGGAGTATTTATGGCACAAAGACGTGGTGCGATTATTAATATTAATAATCGCAATACAATATCACACGACACATTAGAAATAATGGAACGAGCTTCACCTGCATAAAAATTAAGGTCCACCAAAAAATCGTTCAACCTTATTAATCTTTTTATCCAATGAACGCTTCGCCATCTGCAATTTCTATTGCAATGATTTCAATGAAGATATATCACCAACTGTTTCCTGTCTTTTAATACTATCAACCATCTACCTAACATCTGAATCCAACTTTAAATACTTAGGATGGTTCTTTATTTGTTGCAATGTTTGCTAAATCTACTATAAATAAGTCTATACACCACCATTTCCAATGTTTGATGTTTGTAACTTTGTTACCTTTTTTTGTAGATTATCAACTGATTTAGCTGAATCTATCTTTTGAACTTCATGCTTTGGTAAATGATCCATCTAATACTTTAACATAGCCTATTTTATAATATCAACAGCTTTCTACTCATAGGATTTTAACAACTATTTTGCATTATTTCCTACATTAGAAGTAGGTTTAATTGTAACCGTTTTGAGAATATTTTTATTATCACACGATTTAACATTCTTACGGTTAACGTATTTATGAAAATCTTGATGCTCACGAATATCATAATCCTCTATCTTAGGCTTACGCTTAATCACCGATTCTAACTATTCCAATTGCTTTTTAGTATATCCACGGTTACTTAAAACCTATTGCACATCCTATGGTGTACAAAGTTCTTTAACTGGTGTCGATCCTGGTGCCCTTGTAGGAGAAATCTATCTAATCGGATCAACACTATTAATATCGCAATGTTCTGCATCTTTAGGACACTCTTTTTTACGTTCCTATAAAATCTACTAATCCAACTATTCAATCTCACCTGTTAATCTCTAAATACCCTACTCCATTTCACGGGCTTTACGTTTAGTAGTTTGTTCACGATCACGCATCTATCTCTACTTGTATCTCAATCTTGCAACTCGTTCTCTTTCACGCTCCAACTAATCCAAAAACTTCTAATAAGATACCTTTGTACACAACCTGTGTCTTTCATTTAATAACTACTTATCCCTACGATTTGTACGAAGCTAATGGTTAATCATAAGACAACGCTATTTACGACTCACAAAAGGTATTGGTAAAGCAACATAATGATCAATAATGTTTGTTTCACTGCTACCACCCTTTGAATAATCCATAAATTTCTCCTCCTTAAAAAACAAATAATTATCAAACCTTTTAATCACCGCATTAAATCTACCCAATATAAACAATTCACTTAATTTGCCCCAATCATTACGCAATGGCTTAGGCTTACTCACTGTCTTTCGCTCCAAATTATAATACGAATAAACATTATCCTTAAAAAACCACACACCCGTCGCATTTGTTGTGTGTTCCGCAATTGCATCTATCTTACCAAATCCAAATGGATCTGGAATATTTGGAAATACCTATCTAATTGTACCCTATTTAACCACTTTTTTATTACTCGGAGAATAACACACAGCCTATTCACCCTATGTTAAATACAAACAATTTTTACCAGCATAATAATATGCCGCATCAATATTCGAATGAAATATTCTTGGTAATCCCTTAAAATATCTGGAAATTGCCATCGGCTAACTACATGTCATCTTTGACAAATCATATTCAACTAACAACATATCTTTAAACAATATTAACTTATCTTTTGACAATAATACTGCTGTATCAAAATGTGGCACCCGTCTAGGCTACGAAAAACATTTAAGATGCGCCGCTTTAACCTCACCTACATGCTAACTAACCTTACACGTTGTCAAATTAACCCAATGATTAGGATAGCCACCTATTGGTGCCATTGCATTTGGTAACTATGATGGTTCTACCGCAACACCATTCTAACACAAATCATCCAAAGTTGCTAACGATTGATTTGTACCAATACACAACTTTTGTGCACCCTACCAATCAATATTTTTTACAATGTAACTACCATTAATATATCTATTAAGATCAATTACTTCTGCGTCACTTACTGCACGACTATATACCATAAAATCACTAACATGAGCTTTCCAACCCTATGAAACATTGGTTTTTAAAAACTCAACAGGTCTAGTGTTCAAGTGTATATTATCACCACGCCCTTTTTGTGTAATTGCTAATTCACCATTTATATAAATCTTACGCACACCACTTTCAACATCTCTAACAAGAACATAAGTTGTCATCTTATTCCAATGCTCTGGCGTTGGCAAAATAACACGATTATCTTTATCCAATCTTTTCTAAGTTACAGGACCACCCGAATCAAAATACAAAGTCTAATTAACCCAACTTGGATGCACAAATATACCACGCTAACGTGTATTAAATCCATGAAATTTAAATGCAACATCCTATCCCAATTCCACTGTTTTTGCCCTATAAACAATACTATAACTACCTTCAGGCTCGAGATTAAAACTACTTGCAGGGGGTCCCAACATCTAATGACTTCCATCACTTATCCAATCACCCTATGGAGTTAATTCAAGAACTTTATTTAATCTAAAATCCCGTTCATTCCCACTCAAATCACGCACCAATAATTTACCCTTAGTATAACTCTTAGGATTACGACTACTCAAATACAATTCCATACCATTTGACATTTCGCTTGGCACACCGCCTCTAGGCTTAATTGAATTTGCAATTTGTACAGACCGCGCAGATACTGTTTTTTGATACCACTAATTAATACCCACAAGTTGCTACTAAGTTAAACCACTATTATAAATCATAAACATCCTCAAATCAGCTACCCAACTACTACCACGATTAATCAAACTTAAACCTTTAAGCTAAGGCTTTGCTGCCTTACCTCGAGCACCTCTTTTAACCAATTTACCATCTATATAAATTTCCAATGTATGATCAGGAGTATGTACAAATGCAAATACATGTTCCATATCCCATCCATGAGGTTTCAAACTCGTAGTTATACGCTATGTATCAGATTTACAACAACCTGCATTATCAAAATAAATAATACCATTACTCCACGGTATATGCGAACTAATACCTCTTTTTCCATCAGCACCTTCGAAATAAAATGGAAAGTTATTGGTAATCCTTTTACACCTAGCCACAACAATCACTGTATAACTACCGTCAATTCCAAATTTTGAAGAATCTGGTCCAACAGCTTGAGATGGTTGCAAAAGCTACTAACTATCTGTAACAGGTATTGTTTTAAATTTAAAATGGTTGTTTTGTCCACTCAAATCAAGCCATTGATTGTCACCCTTAAATGATTTACGATCTCCTGCATCTAAATAACAAACAAGATTATTAATAAGGAGACCACCAAATTTGAATGTATCAACGTTACTCATATATATACTATTAAACATAAAAATATACATTAATGTCATCTCAATCAGACTTTTGTTTGCATCTACGAACAATATTTTCCAACATTGCACAATCAAAATCATCTTTAGTTTTACCCTCATAAGGCAATACCATACGCTATTCAATTAACCACTCACCCAAATCACCCTTACGTGTAATCAATGCCACACCACATATCCAATCAATCTACAACATCTAAATCTTACCACATAATCTACCATACTTTTCCTCCTTCTAAAAACTAATCTCAATTATCTAATTATCTATTTCACGCCTTACCAAATTTGCAACCGCATGACCAGCTTCAACATGCAATTTACGATTGGGTATAGTTAATTTAGGCTTAAGTTCAGGCGCATCAAAGCCTAAAGGACGTAACTTATATGCAGCATACGGTTCATTATCATTCAAACGGGTAACAATTGTAAATGTATCACCATCATATACACTTTTAACACGCGCTAACCTTGTTTTTCCCTTAAAACTCCTAAGTTCAACCTATTCAAGATCTAACTATAATAATCTACTAATTTCAGAATACCCACAGCAAATGTTTCCCATTAATATAATTTACCCAATCTCTCAAATTGCTTAAAATTAAATTACATGTAATTTAATTTTACAATCAAAGTAAGCTATTTGATCTAAATCATCTCGTTCAGATGTATACAATTGATTTATCTATCGCATTGTTTTTTCGATCTCTATTTCACTAGTATTATCAGATATATATTTTGTATAATCACCCACTGATTGATTATCATACCAGTCATACACATTCTTACACCTTTGAACATTTTAAACGCCGGCTTTTATAATAAAATTGATTATAAATAATTATACTTTTTATATTCATAATTATGTACGCTGGTTGTAAAACACAAAAGCAATTAAAAAAATGTGTTCGGGAAAAAATAGATGAAATTGGAGTATGTCATTCTATTAAAGAATATTATCCAGAAGAATGGAATGAGTTTATGTATTTATTCGAAAGACATAGTGATTATCCAGAAAAATTTAATGGATTAAAAGATATAAAGATCAGATATAATCCCGTGTGGAAAACACAATTGGAAGTTATAATAATTAAGAATAATGGAGAGGAAGATGATGTTTCAGTATTAAATAACTGTATTAGTGGAAAACCTAAAGATAACTTGGCTATTGCTATGAGAAATTCTGTTTATCCACAAATTAAGAATTTTAAGGATAATAGTATTCTGAAATGTGTTCTATGTTCTGATACTAAATGTATTCATATAGATCACCATGACCCTCAGTTTATAGATTTAAAAACAGAATTCTTATCAATATGGGAAAGACCTATACCTAGCACATTTGAGCAAAATGATAGTCATTCAAAAATATTTGCTAACACGGATAATAAATTTGAAAAAAGTTGGATTGAATTTCATAGAACTAATGCTATATTGAGGGTTTTATGTAAAAAATGCAATTTATCAAGAAAAAAAGTCGGCGTTTAAAATATTCAAAGGTGTAAAAACGCGCGGGCGATCCCGAGGTTGGGATCCCGATCATTTTTCCCATAATTTCACTATTTTATAGATATCCAATGTAGGATACTTGGGATCCCTTATTACATCTAATAGTTTATCATATGGCACTTTATGAGAATTACATTTATGATATTTTCGATACAATGTACACACTGTAGGCAAAAACAACATAAATTCTAACTACGAAAATACATCACATTCACATTCATCCAATAATTCAACTTCTGTGGGTTCATTAGGTTCTGATTCATGATTTTTTTCAAGTTCAAATGTATTAATCATAATATGCTTTTCAGTAGAATACGACTCGTGAATTTTACAGGCTAAATGACAACATGCTGCTTCAACAATATGTAATTTATAATCTCTTAAACTAATACCCTTGCAGACAATAACATCAAAAATTAATAACGCCAAAAATACCGTTTCTGGATTATAAATCAAATCACTTTGATACATATTATTTAGTCTCATTATGAAATCCTTACGCGCATTCTAATGTGTTTCCAACAAATTATATTGTAACTTTTTATAAAAACTTACACCAAATAACTACCACCATTCATATGTCTACAATGGCACCAAGTCAAATTTTTCAATATAATTGCCTCGAATATCGTTAAAATAACTGTCATTAATTAAATCCAATACATTGGGTCTCTTTACTGGATCAATATGTGTAATTTTATCAAGAAATATTAATAATTCGTTACTATACTTCGAATTTATACCAAATTTACGACCGCATCTAGATGTGCCAAATATACGCGCAATATCATTAATCTAATCTGGAATAGTATCATTCGGTAATAAAAATTCGCCTTTAAGTAACTCAATAATAATG
>Ga0222661_1000663_pt1 | contig 11750 bp, 8 predicted proteins | sample AntAcemetagen551_FD_179851 | JGI IMG/M metagenome (GOLD analysis project Ga0222661, IMG submission 179851) | Saline water microbial communities from Ace Lake, Antarctica - #551 | ecosystem: Environmental > Aquatic > Non-marine Saline and Alkaline > Saline | place: Antarctica: Ace Lake | collected...
GTTCTGAATTTCAGGTTTACGTCTACCACTATCATCAGGTTCACCAAGTTTGATTTTATCCACCATCAAACCTTCAACTTTATTTGTTCCTATAAATTCTTTGGGACTAGATAGCCATACGAACTCTACTCCTTCTTCTTCTGCATTAGCCACTTCTCTAGCAGACCCAGGCATATTTTCTTTATCTCTTCTATACAAGCACTTGACTGATTTTGCTTTTTGTCTAATTGAAGTTCTAACACAGTCCATTGCAGTATCACCTCCTCCAATTACAACAATATTTTTTCCTTCAGCATTCAGGGTTCCATTGTCAAATAGTTCTACTTTATCTCCTAATCCCTTTTTATTTGAAGCTGTCAAAAATTCCATTGCTGGAAAAATATTTCCTAAATCTTTTCCTGGTAGGTCTATTTCTCGCGCTTTATAAACGCCTGTTGCAATTAATAGAGCATCATGTTTTTTTCTTAGCTGTTCTAAAGTAGCATCTTTTCCTACTTCAAAATTTTGGACAAATTTTATTCCACCCTCTTCTAATAGCTTAGTTCTTCTTTCTACGACAAATTTTTCAAGCTTAAAATTTGGAATTCCATAAATCATTAAACCACCAGCTCTGTCATATCGATCGTATACTGTAATTTGGTATCCTGACTTTCGTAGTTGCTCTGCTGCAGCTAGTCCTGCTGGTCCTGCACCAATAATTCCAATGCTTTGACTCTTTTCATTCTTAACTTTTATAGGATTTACCCAGCCTTGCTCCCATGCATTATCGGTAATGTATTTTTCAACAGAACCTATGGTTACTGTTCCATGTCCAGACTGTTCAATTACGCAATTTCCTTCACACAATCGATCTTGGGGGCATATTCTTCCACATACTTCTGGCATGTTATTTGTGCTTTGAGATAATTCATATGCCTCTTTCAATCTTCCTTCTGCAGTTAATTTTAACCAATCTGGAATATTATTGCTTAATGGACAGTGTATTTGGCAAAAAGGAACTCCACACTGCGAACATCTACTAGATTGTTCGCTAGCTTTATTGTTAATAAATTCTTTATAAATTTCATTAAAATCTTCTGTTCTTGTACCAACTTCTCTCTTAGGTGGAGTTTGTTGACCTATTTTAACAAATTTAAGCATTTTTTCTGACATAATTATCTCTATGAAGTAAATGATATATCATCATTTTTAATAATAAAAGACAAACAAGGTCAATAATTATGTCCTTAAATTTATAAATAATCTTTTAAATAGGCATTTTCCAATTTATGCATAGCTAATATGCTAAAATGGAATTGTTTAAATCTAAGGTTATTTAAGTTACGAAGCATTAAATGCTCACAAATATTATTGAAATTATAATTCTATCTTTAATTCAAGGAATATCAGAATTTTTACCCATAAGTTCTTCTGCACATTTAATTGTTGTCTCTAGCTTATATGAGTTTAAAGCAAGCTCATTATTAATAGATGTAAGTTTACATCTTGGTTCCTTGTTAGCAATTATCTTTTTTTTTAGAAATGAATTACTTGATATAAAAAATAATCAAAAATTATTGTTATTAATGATCTTTGGATCTATTCCATTGATTATAGTTGGTTATATTTTGTATAAAACTGAGATAATTTATTTTTTAAGAGATATAAAAATAATTGCGTGGACTACTTTGATATTCGGAATTATTTTATATTTTGCAGACAAATGTAGATTTGATAAAAAGATATCATCCAATCTAAATTTAAAAACAATTTTATATATCGGTTTATTTCAAACACTTGCTTTAATACCTGGAGTAAGTAGAGCGGGAATTACAATGACAGCTTCAAGATTTCTTAGGTTTAATAGATTTGATTCCAGTAAAATTTCTTTTTTATTAGCTATACCTGCGTTAGCAGGAGCAAGCTTGTTAAGCTTGAAGGATGTTTTTGGACAGAGTTTTGAAGTTAATTATCTAATATTAATAGCTATAACTTTGTCTTTTTTATTTTCATATTTTACTGTTAAGTTTTTCTTAGAGTATATAAATAAATTTTCTTTAAATATTTTTGTAATTTATAGAATTGTAGTTGCAATTATTTTATTCGTAATAATATATAATTAATTTTTTTTTAATAATGGTACTAGTTGAGAAAACAAAACTCCAAATAAAATAAATAAACATCCAAATAAATTATTTATATCTAAAACTTGATCTAATAAAATCCAAGCAGCAATTGTTGCAAAAACACCCTCTAAAGAAAAAATTATTGCTGATGGAGCAGGCGAGATATTTTTTTGGGCATATATTTGTAAAACAAAAGCAAGACCTCCAGATAAAACTCCTGCGTATAAAATTTGAAATTTTTCTTTAAGAATATTTGACCAAATAAAATCCTCAAAAATTAATCCTACAATCAATGATAAGAAGGCTACAATTAAAGTTTGAATTGCACCTATTGTTAATGGGAGATTATAATTCTCTATAATTTTGCCAGTAAAAATAATGTGCGTACTCCAGAAAAAAGCTCCCATTATTACAAGCGTGTCACCAATTCTAACGGTTGCACTATAAAAATTAGTTAGTAAATAGCCTCCCATCACACAAAGAAAAACTGAAGGCCAAATACTCCAATGAATTGGTTTTTTATACATAAAAAAAATTATAATTGGGACCATCGGCACATAAAAAATAGTAAAAAATGCTGCATTGGCGACATCTGTGTAGAGTAGGGCTACTTGTTGAAGTGCAGACCCTAAGAATAAGGACAAGCCTATTAAAATAGCTAAGTAATTAAATTGTTTTTCATCTTTCTTCACTGATTTTAAAATATTTTTTCTTTCAAAAATAAAAGCTAAGGGTGCTACCGCTAAAAACCCAACAAAGAATCTTACAGCATTAAATGTAAAGGGACCAATATCATCCATCCCAGTATCTTGAGCAATAAAAGTTGTTCCCCATATTAATGTACAAAATAATGCACTAAATAATGATGCTGTTTTTGACATGAAAATTTATACAGCCAACTTATAAGCGAAATTTTTACCTAGATTTTCTTTAAGGTCGTTATTAAACCTAGCAGCCTCTGCACCGTCAATTATTCTGTGATCATATGATAATGAAATTGGAAGCATAGTTCTGGTTTGAAATTTACCATCAATAAAAATTTGTTTTTTTTGAGATTTTCCTACTCCTAAAATTGCAACTTCAGGGAAGTTTATTATTGGTGTAAAAAATGAACCTCCAATACCTCCAAGACTAGTAATTGTCATAGATCCTCCAAAAAATTCCTTTTTATCTATCTTTAAATTTCTACACTGTTCACTAACAGTTTTTAGTTCATCACTTATATGACTAATATTTTTATTATCAGCATTTCGTATTTTAGGTACCATCAGACCATGAGGTGTATCTACTGCAATCCCAATATGATAATATTTTTTTATAGTAATTTTTCCGTTTTCTATGTCATCAATTGATGTATTAAAGCTTGGAAATTTTTTTAAAGATGAAACTAAAGCTTTAACTATAAAGGCTAACGGAGTAATTTTTTTTTTCTCACCTGTATACATGTCTGTAAGAGAGCTTCTAAACTCATCCATTTCAGTTATATCTAACTCATCATGATTAGTTACATGGGGTATTGTTGTCCAAGAATTTACCAAATAAGTTGATGCCAATTTTTTAACCCTTGGCATGTCTTTAATTTCAACTTCTCCAAAATCTGAGTGAGAAAATTCGCTTTTAATTTTTTTTGGTTTGGCTTCTTTTGTCTCAATTGTTTTATTGACCTTGGAAGATATAAAATTTTTTACATCGCTCTCTACAACTCTTCCTTGTCTTTGACTACCGTTAATTTCATTTATATCTACACCAAGCTCTCTTGCAAATTTACGTGCTTTAGGACTTGCCGCAGAAATCCCAGACACATATTTTTCTACAAAGTTTGATTTTGGTGTCTCATTAACTATTGTTTCTTTGTTGGTTTGGGCTTTCTCTTCTTCTTTTTCAATTTTAGGCTGCTCTTGAATATCTGCTTTGACTTCTTCACTGCTTTCTATAATTAATATTGTGTCTCCTTCTGAAACTTTATCTCCTACTTTAATGTTTACTGACTTAACTTTTCCTTCGAAGGAAGATGGGATTTCAACACTAGATTTATCACTTTCAATTGTAATAAGTGCGTCATTTTTTGAAACAGATTGGCCACTTGAGACTAATACTTCAATTACCTCCACATCTTTAAATTCACCAATATTTGGAACCTTTATCTCTTTATTTGACATCTATAGTTTCGTGGGCATTGGTTTGCTACCATCAATATTATATTTCTTTATGGCCTCTTTTGCATACTTTGAAGCTATTAGCTGTTCTTTTGCTAATACACTTAGTCCATAAGCAACAATATGCTCTTTATCAACTTCAAAAAATTTTCTAAGATTTTGTCTAGTATCACTTCTTCCATAACCATCCGTCCCTAAAGAGTAGAAGCTTTTATTGGTGTAAGGTCTAATTTGGTCGGAATTCATTCTCATATAATCAGAGGCTGCCATAATTGGCCCTTCAGTTTTTCCTAAGCATTGTTCTACAAATGAAACTTTTTGCTCTTTGTCTGGGTTTAAAAGATTGTATCTTTCAACTTCCATACCTTCTTTTCTCAATTCATTAAAACTTGTAACACTCCAAATTTCACTATCTATCTGATATACATCTTGAAGTACTTCTGCGGCAGCCATCATTTCTCTTAATATTGTACCAGAACCTAAAAGTTGAATTTTAGTTTTGCCGTATCTATTAAATTCTTTAATTTTATACATTCCTTTAAGAATTCCTTCTTCACAATTTTTATCTTTTGGCATGCTTGGATGTGAATAATTTTCATTCATCGTAGTAATATAATAAAAAATATTTTCATTTTTTTCATGCATTCTTCTCAAACCTTCTCTAAAAATTACAGCAAGCTCATAGTGAAAAGTTGGATCATAAGAAACACAATTTGGAATTGTAGATGCAATTAAATGACTATGACCATCTTGGTGTTGTAATCCTTCTCCTGCTAAAGTAGTTCGTCCAGCAGTTGCTCCAATTAAAAAACCTCTAGCTTGGCTGTCTCCTCCTGCCCATGCAAGGTCACCTATTCTTTGAAAACCAAACATGGAATAAAAAATATAAATTGGTATCATTTCAATGTCGTGATTAGTGTAGGAAGTAGCAGCAGCAATCCATGATGACATTGCTCCAGCTTCATTAATTCCTTCTTCTAATACTTGTCCACTTTTATCTTCTCTGTAAGAACTTAACTGAGCTGAATCTTCTGGTTCATATTTTTGTCCTTCGTGTGCATATATTCCTATTTTTTGAAAAAACCCCTCCATACCAAAGGTTCTTGCTTCATCAGGAATAATTGGAACTAATCTTGGTGAAACATTTTTGTCTCTTAATAAATTTGTAAACATTCTAACTAATGCCATGGTTGTAGACATTTTTTTTTCACCAGTTGATACTTTCATAAAATCAAAAATATCTTTTGCTGGTGCTTTAATAGGTTTTGAATATGTTGTTCTTTCAGGTAAAGGACCACCAAGTCTCATTCTCTTTTCTTTAATATATTTAATTTCTAATGATTTTTCATCAGGCTTAAAATACTCAACATTTTTTACTTGTTCATCTGTTAGTGGGACATCAAAACGATCTCTGTAGTACAACAAATCATCCACATCTAACTTTTTAGTTTGGTGAGTAGTATTAACACTCTCTCCTGTTTTACCCATTCCATATCCTTTAATAGTTTTAGCTATTATAACTGTTGGGCTACCTTGGTTTTTTGATGCCTGGTCATAAGCTGCATAAACTTTATGAGGGTCGTGGCCACCTCTATTTAGTCTCCAAATATCTTTATCTGATAAACTAGAAACTAATTCTTGTGTCTCTGGGTATTTTCCAAAAAATCTTTCTCTAACATAAGCTCCATCTCTAGCCTTCATTGCTTGGTATTCACCATCCACAGTTTCATTCATAACCTTAACTAAATGACCTGTTTTATCACTAGCAATCAAAGAATCCCAATACGAACCCCAAATTACTTTAATTACATTCCAGCCAGCTCCTCTAAAGCTTCCTTCTAATTCTTGAATAATTTTTCCATTACCTCTTACGGGTCCATCTAATCTTTGAAGGTTACAGTTTACGACAAATATTAAGTTATCTAATTTTTCTCTAGCAGCTAACCCTATCGCACCTAAAGACTCAGGTTCATCCATCTCTCCATCACCTAGAAATGCCCAGACTTTTCTACCTTCATCTTTAATTAATCCTCTATTAATTAAATATTTCATGTACCTTGCCTGATAAATTGCAAGCATAGGTCCCAAACCCATTGATACTGTTGGAAACTGCCAAAACTTTGGCATCAACCAAGGATGTGGATATGAAGAAAGTCCACCTGGTTTTACTTCTTGTCTGAAACTATCTAATTGTTTTTCATTTAATCTACCTTCTAGAAATGCCCTAGCATAAACACCTGGTGCACTATGACCTTGAAAATAAACTAGATCTCCACCGAATTTATTATTTTTGGCTCTCCAAAAATGATTCATTCCTACATCATAAAGTGTTGCCGCTGATGCAAATGTGCCTATATGACCGCCTAATTCAGGAAATTTTTTATTTGCTCTAACAACCATGGCTGCTGCATTCCATCTAATTAAAGATCTGATTCTTCTTTCAATATTCTGATCACCGTTTGACTTAACTTCTGCCTCTGGTGGAATTGTATTAATATAAGGAGTGTGTTGTGTGTAAGGAATATTTGCTCCCTCTCTATAAGCTTTATTGATTAATTCTTTTATCAAAAAATGAGCTCTTTGATTTCCATCTTTTGCAACAACCGCAGATAAAGATTCTAACCAATCTTGAGTTTCTAATGGATCAATATCATTATTATTTGTAACCTGAATTATTGTTTGTTTTTTTTCTTCAACTGGCTTTTGTTGAATAGTTTCTTCTTTTTTTTCATTTTTCAAAACTGATTCTGCTTGTTTAATAATACTTTCTGTATCCTTAGGAATTGGTTTCTCTGAAGGGCTCTCTTTTGAAGTTTCAATGCTTAATAGCAAGTCTCCCATGGAAACCTTATCACCCACTTTAACATTTATAGATTCTATCGTTCCAGAAACTGTTGATGGAATTTCAACACTAGATTTATCACTTTCAATAGTAACAACGGGATCATTTAAGTTTATTTGGTCTCCAGGCTTTACTAAAAGTTCAATAATTTCAACTCTTTCAAATTCTCCAATATCTGGAACAAGTAATTTTTCGCTCATTATTTAAATCGATTTATATACCTAAAAAAAAGTATATCTCTTGTTATTTTAGCACATTAATAAGCTTTTTTATGCACACTTGTATTTTTATTGAACAAAATAACTAAAAAATAAACTTTTAATTTCTTTCAATACACATGGCTATTCCCATTCCACCACCAATACAGAGGGTGGCACAACCTTTGTTTTTACCTTGTCTAATCATTTCGTGAATAAGGGTTACTAAAATTCTAGTTCCTGAAGCACCAATTGGATGTCCTAATGCAATTGCACCACCATTAACATTTACAATTTCTTTAGGAATCTTAAGATCACTAATTACAGCAATACTTTGAGCTGCAAATGCTTCATTGATTTCAAATAAATCAATATCTTCAATCTTCCATCCTGCTTTTTTTAAAGCCATATTCACAGCTGGTATTGGACCAAGCCCCATCAATGAGGGCTCAACACCACAAGATGCCCAAGACACCACTTTAGCTAATGGCTCTATTTTTCTAATCTCAGCCTCTTCTCTAGACATTAATATAGTTGCTGCTGCTCCATCATTTATTCCTGATGAATTACCTGCAGTAACTGTTCCATTTTCTTTAAAAACAGTTTTTAATTTTTTTAGATCCTCTAAGCTTAAATTACTTCTTGGATGTTCATCTTTTTCAAAAATAAAATTTTTATCATCTGTATTAATCTTTAATTTGATTAACTCATTTTTGAATTTATCCTTACTTATAGCATCTTGTGTTTTCTCTTGAGAATTTAAGGCAAAAATATCTTGTTCATCTCTAGAAATTTGATATTTGTCTGCAACATTTTCTGCTGTAACCCCCATGTGATAATTGTTAAATGAATCTATTAGTCCATCATTGACCATTGTATCAACCAATTTATTTTCATTTAATTTTTTATCTTCTCGATAAAATATTGCATGTGGCGCTCTAGACATATTTTCTTGTCCACCGGCGACTATAATTTTATTTTCGCCTAGTTTAATAGATTGATAACCTGAGATAACAGACTTTAATCCAGATCCGCATACTTGATTAACAATATGTGCTGGTTTTGAAACTGGAATTCCAGCATGAATAGAAGCTTGTCTTGCTGGGTTTTGTCCTAATCCAGAAGTGAGAACGTGCCCCATAACCACCTCATCAATATCGTCTGATTTTAATTTTGATTTATAGATAACTTCTTTAATAGCTAGTGCTCCTAGTTTATCAGCACTAAGACCTTTTAAAGATCCTTTATATGTGCCTATAGGTGTTCTTAATGCAGCTGTAATAACTACATCATTTGATTTTTTGCTCATTGATAATACAGCATAATATTTTATAACTTAAATTACATCAAAAACTTTGATATGTTAGGCAAATTATTTAATTAAGGACCGCTGGCCAAATTGGATAAGGCGCTCGGCTACGAACCGGGAGATTCCAGATTCGAGTTCTGGGCGGTCCACCAAAAAGGATAAATAAAAAATGTTAGATTGGTTACTAAAATCATCGCTACAAAAATCTGTTATATATTTTTTTATAATTGTTTTTATAATTTTATTAATTTTAACTTTCGTATTATAAAGAACTATGAGTAATGAATTTGAACAGATAAGTATTAAGCCTGGCTTTATGAAGCACAATGGTGGTGTTTTATTTAGAACTATTTCTGAAGTAGAATATGAATTTAAAACTACAATTAATGAAAGCCATTTAAATGCAGCTGAGATAACTCACGGTGGTTATTTATCAGCCTTAATTGATGCGGGAGCAGGGACTGCTGCACATAGAGCATCTGGAAATGCACCTTGTGTGACCATTTCATTAGATCTAAAATTTATTGGTGCTTCTAAAGTGGGTGATGTAGTTACTGGTTTTACAAGAATTCTTAAAAAAACTAATACACTTATATTTTTATTTTGTGAGCTTAAATGTAATGATAAAATTATAACTTCAGCATCGGGGATATGGAAAATCTTAAAAATAAAACCATCTGATCTTGGTCCTGGTGGATAATTATTCTTTTCTTCTAGAGTTTAAATAACCAAATATAATTAACAATAAAATCGCTATTGGGTAAATAATTCCTTTATTTGGTCTATCTGCATTTTCTATTTTAAATTCACTTATATAATCACCAGTTTCAAAACCACTTTTTTTAGCTTTTCCATTCCACTGTAAGGTATCTACAATAACTCTGTTTTCTTCTCTAATTAAACTAATTCCATATTGCTTCAAACTATACTCAGTTTCAAAAGTATTTTTTTTAATTACAAATAACTTGTATCTTTCACCATAATTACTTGGACGTGTTACTTTAAATCTAGCCTCCTTATTGAAGTCTACTTTCATTAAATGAATTTTGTTAATATCCATATAATTATATTTAGGATAAAATTTGTTTAAAATAAATTCTGGGGCTAATAGTGAAATAGAGATTAATAAAAAAATTATTATCTCGTGCCATCTCAATCTATTAATAAACCAAGCTTGAGTTGCAGAAGTAAAGACTAATATTCCTATCAAAGAAGTAATAATTACTAATAGTCCATGCCAAACATTTTCAATACCTATCAATAACAATTCGTGATTAAATAAAAATACGATAGGTAAAATACCTGTTCTTAAACTGTACCAAAAAGCTTGCAGACCAGTTTTAAGTGGATCACCTCCTGAAATGGCTGCTGCTGCATATGATGCAAGACCGACTGGAGGAGTGACATCAGCCATTAAACCAAAATAAAAAACAAACAAGTGCACTGCTATAAGAGGAAATACAAATCCTGATGCATTTCCAACATCAACCAATACTGTTGCCATTAAGGAAGCTACCACAACATAATTTGCTGTGGTTGGCAGACCCATACCAAGTATTAGGCATAAAATGATTGTTAAAAATAGTAAAATAACAACATTATCTTTTGCAATAAATTCTATAACTATAATTAAATTTGTGCTTAACCCTGTTGAACCAACGGCTCCAACTATTATGCCAGCTGTTGCTATTGCTATTCCAACACCAACCATATTTAAAGCACCTTTTTCAAAACCAACTATCGTTTGATTAAACCAAGTTTTTATTGCTAATTTAAAATCAGGGTTTTTAAATAATATATAGCCAAGGTTTACAATAATTAATGCAATCGTTGCAAAAAATATTGAGTATGAAGCTGTAAATCTTAAATAAACGAGCATGTACACTAAAACAAAAATAGGTATTAAAAAATGTAATCCTGATAAAAATGTTTTCTTTAAATTTGGAATATCAGCATCATCCATTCCTTTTAAATTTAATTTTAAAGCTTCAAGGTGAGAAATATAAAATAATGCCACATAAGAAATAATTGCCGGTAAAAATGCGTGCTTAACGACCTCAAAATAAGTAACCCCCAAAAAACTTGCCATTACAAATGCTGCAGCTCCCATTACGGGTGGCATTAATTGTCCGTTAACTGATGATGATACCTCTATAGCACCAGCTTTTTCTTTGGAAAAACCAGTTTTTTTCATAATTGGAATTGTAAAAGTGCCAGTTGTAACTGTATTTGCAATTGAAGATCCTGAAATTAAACCAGTCATTCCAGATCCTAAAATTGCTGCTTTTGCAGGTCCTCCTCTCATTTTGCCAACCATGGCAAAGGCTAGGTCTAAAAAATATTTGCCTCCACCGGCCGTTTCTAGAAGCGCCCCAAATAAAACAAATAAAAAAATGAAATCTACAGAAACACCAATAGGAATTCCAAATATAGCTTCTTGATCAAGCCATTGAAATCCAACCAATCTATTTAACGAAAGCCCACCATGTGAAATTATTTCTGGTGCATATCTTCCAAAATATGAAAAGAGTAAAAAACAAACTGCAATAATAACTAGAGGTAATCCAAATACCCTCCTAGTTGCTTCAATTAATATTAAAATTCCACAACTTCCAATAATCAACTCAACTGGTAAATTAAATTTTTCCCAAATTGTAACAGTTAAAAGAACTCCTCCTCTATCCACTAGTTGGTCATAAAAAAAATAAATGTATAAACAGCAAAATGCAGCAATAAAACTAATTAGAATATCAAATATAGAAATTTTTTTTCTTTTAGAAATTGGATAAATTAAAAAAGCTAAAGTTAAAGCAAAACCTAAATGAATAGCCCTAGCGGGAAGTCCTTTAAACATTCCAATATCAAACATAAAAGGAAATGGAGAAGCATACCAAAGTTGGAATAATGACCAGATAATTGCAATACTTCCAACAATTTTTAAATGTAACCCAGTAAGATTTCTAGTTGGAGATAAATCCTCACTAATCTTACTTTCTACTTTATCGTTAATATTTTGATTCATTGTTAAAAAGATACTCTATAACAAAAAAAAGGCCCGATAAATATATCAGGCCTTTTAATTTAATTAAGTAGTTGGATTACATTAATCCAGCTTCTTTATAATATTTAATAGCACCTGGA
>Ga0222661_1000671_pt1 | contig 11697 bp, 15 predicted proteins | sample AntAcemetagen551_FD_179851 | JGI IMG/M metagenome (GOLD analysis project Ga0222661, IMG submission 179851) | Saline water microbial communities from Ace Lake, Antarctica - #551 | ecosystem: Environmental > Aquatic > Non-marine Saline and Alkaline > Saline | place: Antarctica: Ace Lake...
TGTGGTGCCTGAATTAGCATCGCGTGACCATATAAGCTTCATCATTCCACTTATCGAACAATTATTAAAACAAACAGGCACTGAAAGGTACCAAATCGATGCTGTTGCCTACACAGCAGGGCCAGGGTTATCTGGAGCTTTATTGGTTGGGAGTAGTGTTGCAGAATCATTATCATGCGCGCTGGGCATTCCTAGCATCCCTATTCATCACTTAGAGGGACATCTTTTGGCTCCCATGCTAGAAGATAGCAAACCTCAGTTTCCTTTTTTAGCTTTACTTGTATCGGGTGGTCATACACAAATCATTCATGTAAAAGAAATAGGCCAATATGACATTATTGGAGACACCCTAGATGATGCTGCTGGTGAGGCTTTTGATAAAACAGCGCAGCTTTTAGGTCTTGGGTATCCTGGGGGGGCAGCACTATCTAAGCTTGCTGAATCTGGCACCCCTATATTTAATCTTCCTAAACCTATGCTGCATAGCAAAGATTTTGATTTTAGTTTTAGTGGTTTGAAAACTGCGGTATTAACTTTAGTGAAAAAACAAACCGAACTTACAGATCAAATAAAAGCTAATATTGCAGCAAGCTTTCAAGAGTCTATTACCGAAGTATTAATTCATAAATCAGTCAACGCAATGAATCACTTAAATCTAGACCAAATCGTAGTTTCAGGCGGCGTTGGAGCCAATAAACAATTAAGAGAAAAGCTCGTCGCATCGTCGAAAAAAAATAATTACCAAGTTTTCTTCCCGTCCTTAGAGTTTTGTACAGACAATGGAGCTATGATTGCTCTGGCAGGCTCTCTCCGCTATCAACTTTCCCACAAAACTGACTATCGTTTTAGCGTAATGCCAAGATGGCGTCTAAACGAAATCTAACTTACTTTTTAAAGCTTGCTTCCTTACCATGCAACAAATTATTTATATTGCTTTGATGCCGATAAACTATAAGCAACGCCACCAAACTAGCAATAATAACAATGGTTTGACCTTGATTCAGAAAGTATGCAATGAATGGTGCGGCTAACGATGAAATAATCGCCGAAAGAGATGAGTACCTAAATATCAAAAAAAACAGAAGCCAAACAAATAGAACGCAGAGTGCTAAGACCCAATTAATTGCCAGCAAGATCCCTAGAGCAGTTGCCACGCCTTTCCCTCCCTTAAACCCATGGTAGATAGGAAAAATGTGGCCGAGCAGCACTGCCAGTGATAATGCTATCAAGGGTAAGCCCGATATTTCATAAGATAATGCAACCATTACTACAAGAGTCGCTTTTAACATGTCGCCTAATAAAGTAAAGATGGCAGCATATTTGTTACCTGTTCGCAGCACATTCGTAGCTCCAGGATTTTTAGATCCCATAGTTCTTGGATCAGAAATACTAAAAATCTTGCTGGCTAAAATACCAAAAGATAGCGAACCAATAAAATAAGCAATGGCAACAAAAAGAATTTGATTTATCATATAGACTCATTATATTTCAAAAAAGCCTACACCCTAATGTCTAACTTTATTTTTCTTCATGGCCTGCAAATAAAAACCAAGATTGGTGTCCCAGATTTTGAGAGGAAGCAGTATCAAATCCTACATCTTGATGTTGATATCCAGCTTCATAAGAATTCATCATTCGATATTGATGATATTGAGGAAACCCTAGACTATGCTGAGATAGAGAGGATTATCGTAACTATTGGGGATAATCATAGCTATAAATTATTAGAATCATTTGGTGAAGAAATAATTTCAACCATCAAAGAAAGATTTACTGTTAATACTATTGAATTAAAAATTGCAAAAAATAAAATAATACCAAGCACAGACTTTGTTGGTGTTATCTTAAAGCGATAGTCACCCTCTCGGATGATGTTCTTGGTGAAGTTTTTTTAATCGTTCTCTTGCAACATGTGTATAAATTTGTGTAGTAGAAATATCGGTATGACCTAAAAGCATTTGTACCACCCTTAAATCTGCACCATGATTAATTAAGTGGGTTGCAAATGCATGTCTCAAGATATGAGGCGACATGGGCTTGTTAATACTTGCAACAACAGCATATTTTTTTATTACATACCAGAAGGCCTGCCTTGTCATAGGACCTCCCCGATTGGTAATAAACAGATATTTGGATGTTTTCTTCCTTAAAATATCTCCTCGCGCTTGATCAATATATTTTTTTATCCAATCTACCGCTTCTTCTCCCATTGGTACCAGTCTTGTTTTAGAGCCCTTACCAGTTACCCTGATCACTCCGTCATTAAGGATAACCTCTGTTAATTGAATGTCTACTAACTCAGTTACCCTTAAGCCGCATGCATATAGTAGCTCCAGCATAGACCTATCTCTCAACCCCGAGGAGGAATCAATATTTGGTGCATTTAAAAGGCTTTCTACCTCATCTTCACTCAATGACTTTGGTAATGACTTTGGTATTTTTGGTGTTTGAATTTTGAGCGTTGGGTCCTGTTTAATTTTATTTTCTCTGAGTTGATATCGAAAAAATCTTCTTAAAGTAGCCAGAAGCCTAGATATGCTCCTGGATTTTGATGATGAAAATTTAAAGGCTAGGAACTCTTGTATTTCCGACTCGGAAACATCTATCATTTTTATTTTTTTGTGCTCACCTAACCAGTTATCAAAAATTGTTAAATCAAACCGATAGCTGTTTAACGTATTTTTCGACAGGCCATCCTCTAGCCATAGATGATCAATAAAATCGTCAATAATTTGTTGGTGCAATTGGTGGCTTACCTTAACTGTATTTTTAATATATTCATTTCTTTTATTCTAAATCTATTAAGCCTTCATTTCATTGATTTTATTTATTTAATAACAGCTGACAAAAAGGTTAAAAAAAAGCCCCAATAGTTTGGGGCTTTTTACATACTCTTTTAATTCTTTATTCAGCAGATTTTTCTTCTGCTGCCGGAGCTTCTGTTGGAGCTGTTTCTGCTGCCGGAGCTGCTCCTTCAGGAATATCTTCAAACTCACTATCGCTTGGACGAACCTTAAGTCTTTCTTTAATACGAGCTGACTTACCTGATAGATCACGAAGATAAAATAGCTTAGCTCTTTTAACATCGCCGCGCCTTTTAACTTCAATACTTTCTATTTGTGGAGAATGTAATTGGAATGTTCTTTCCACCCCTTCTCCTGATGAAATTTTTCTCACTATGAATGATGAGTTAAGCCCTCGGTTTCTTCTTGCGATCACTACACCCTCAAATAACTGAACTCTTGATCTTGTTCCTTCTACAACGTTTACCCCTACTGAAACTGTGTCTCCAGGTGCAAACTTTGGAATTTTCTTTCCAAGACGTGCAATCTCTTCTTTTTCTAATATTTCTATAATATTCGCCATCATTTATTCCTTTTAGTTATAAGGGCCTTGTTCCTGCTCTCTCTTAACTTCCTGTAGCAGTCGAGACTCCTCTTTCGTCAACAACCTTTCGGCCAACAAATCTGGACGTTTATTCCAAGTTTGCCTTAGCGATTCTTTAAGTCGCCATGTTCTTATTTTTTCATGATCACCTGACATCAAAACATCAGGAACCTTAATCCCTCTATACACTTCTGGTCGTGTGTAATGTGGGTGGTCTAATAGTCCATCCACAAAAGAATCTTGACTAGCTGATTCCTCGTCATTTAACACTCCAGGTAATTGCCTTATCAAGCAATCCATTAGTGTCATGGCTGGCAACTCTCCGCCACTCATAACATAATCGCCTACAGAAATTTCTTCGTCCACCCAATCATTTATTCTTTCATCTACACCTTCATATCGACTTGCTACAATGATTAAAGACTCTTCTTTTAATAATTCTCTTACTAGCTGGTGACTCAATGACTTTCCTCTTGGCGTCATATGAACAACCTTAGCGCTTTTAAATCTTTTTTTACGTTGCGTGTCTTTTAACGACTCAATAGCTTTTACTAATGGCTCCACCATCATTAACATGCCAGGACCACCACCATACGATTTATCATCTACAGTGTTGTGAGCATCCTTTGCAAACTGCCTCGGGTTGCATAAATTCATTTCAATTATGCCAGATTTAAAAGCTCTACCAGTGACCCCATAATCAGTCAGCGCTTGGAACATCTCAGGCATCAATGAAATCAAATCAAATCTAAATAACGGTTTAGTAGTTTTCATCCCACTCAACTAAAACTTTTTTAGCTTCGAGATCTACCTTAATAACAACATCCGGCAAATAAGGAATCAAAAACTCTTTTTCGCCTTTGATAACCATTACATCATTTGACCCAGTTTCCATCATTGTTTTAATGGTCCCAAAATAATACCCTGCTTCATTCTGGACATCCAAACCTATCAAATCAGACCAGTAATAAGTATCGGAATCTAACTTAGGCAACTCTTCTTTCAAAATACCTATCATATTCTTATTAACGCTCTCAGATCCATTGCGATCATCTATTCCCGATAACTTAACGAGTAACGTTTTATCTTTAATTATCGTTTTTTCTACTTTATAGCTAGCCCAATGCTTTTCATCTTCCGAAACAAGCCATTGCGGATACTCACTTAGCGTTCCTATCTCTTCTGTAAAAGGGTGAACTTTTAACCATCCCTTAATCCCATGAGGACCAACAATCTTCCCCATAATAACCACATCTTCCATAAATTCCGATGGAGAGATGATGCGTACTCTCTACTTATCTTTTTCTTCAGCCGCTGGCGCTTCTTCTGCTGGAGCTGCCTCTGCCGCTGGCGCTTCTTCTGCTGGAGCTGCCTCTGCCGCTGGCGCTTCTTCTGCTGGAGCTGCCTCTGCCGCTGGCGCTTCTTCTGCTGGAGCTGCCGCGGCTGCTGCTGCTAATTCCTCTGCTTTAGCTGCTGCTTTTTTGGCTTTTTTTGCTTCAGCTTTATCTAAATCTTTTTTCTTCATTGCTTCCAAGCCTTCCGGGCCTTTCGTGTGAAGCTTTACGATTCGTCCTACTGTCTCAGACAGCAGTGCACCATGACTTTGCCAATATGTAATGCGGTCAGTATCCAGCCTTAAAGCTTCTGAACCTTGATTTGCGCCTGGATTATAAAACCCTACTCGCTCTATGAAGCGGCCATCTCTTCTTTTTTTCGAATCCGCTACCACTACATTGAAGTAAGGTCTTTTCTTAGATCCACTTCTTGAAAGTCTAATGATTACCATATATGTTCTCTTGTTATTAAAATATTTTTATGTACAGAAAGGGCGAAATTTTACGCTACTTTAGATAGTTTTGGCAAGTTTTATATGATCAAGCCCGTGTTTAAATAACAATAGGTTAGTTTTGGCCTTCATACATAGTGGGGTCTGCTATTCCTAAATCTTTAAATCCTTCTCTCCTTAATCTGCATGAGTCACATTTGCCGCACGCATGACCATCGGCCGTGGCCTGATAGCAAGAAACGGTCATGCTGTAGTCCACTCCTTTTTCAAGCCCTAGTTTTATAATTTCTGCCTTATTCATATGGATCAGGGGGGCATGTATTGTTATCTTGGACCCCTCTACTCCAGTTTTGGTTGCTAAATTAGCCATCGCTTCAAAACTTTTAATGTACTCTTCTCTACAATCAGGATAGCCCGAGTAATCAATAGCATTAACGCCGATAAAAATAGCTTGGCTGTTGATAGTTTCCGCCCATGCTAAAGCTAAAGTCATCATGATAGTATTCCTAGCGGGGACATACGTTGAGGGAATACCTTCCGAAGCACTTTGAGGAATACTCATCGACTTATTGGTGAGTGAGGATCCAGTCAGCCAGCTTAAATCAATGTCTACTACTTTGTATTCCTTTACTTCATAGAGACTTGCAAGGCGTTTGGCATATTTCAGTTCGGCGCTATGGCGTTGATGATAATTGATGTTCATGGCGTAACACTGGTACCCTTCAGATTTTGCTAAAGCTAAAACTGTTGCCGAATCTAGGCCGCCTGATAGAAGAATTACCGCAGATTTAGACACCTTTTTTTTCACCCCATATAATTTTGTGTAATTGTAGTTGCATTCTCACTTTCAAATTATCTTTCAAAATCCAACCTGCTAACTCACTCGGCTCTAGATCTCCGAAGGAAGGGGAAAACAAAATGTCACTATTAAGGTAAAGTCCTTTTTCTTGAATAACTTTTTTTGCCCATTTATAGTCGTTTTGATCAGTTATAACAATTTTTATTTCGTCTGTTGGTTTAATTAGCGGTAAATTATCCCAATGGTTGTTTTCTGACTCACCTGACCCGGGAGTTTTAATATCAAGAATTATTTTTACTTTCTCATGAACATCCTTAATTGATAACGCGCCTCCTGTCTCTAGTGAAACATCGTACCCAATATCACATAATTGATCTAAAAAAGCATAACAAGATCTTTGTGCAAGAGGCTCACCACCGGTTACGGTAATAAAGTTTGTGTCAAAATGCTTAATTTCATCAATAATTTCATCAAATGATAAATTTTTCCCTTCATGAAAAGCATACGCAGTATCACAATAAGTGCATCGCATAGGGCAGCCTGTAAGCCTTACAAAGGTAGTTGGTAGGCCAATACGAGATGATTCACCTTGTAGTGAGTAGAAAATCTCATTGATTTTAAGTGTTTGATTTTTAACCACTTTAGTAGATTATAGGTTGATAGATTCCAAAGCCTTTAATCTTCTCTTGGCTTTTGGAATAATTTCAGCATTTGGAAATCTTTGAATTAAATCGCGTAATGTTTTCTTTGCATTTCCAATTTTTGCTAGCTGTATTTCACAGTTTGCAATGCCATATATACTTTCAGGAACGATACGGCTATCTGAATGTAATTCGATGACTTTTGAGTAGGTCTTAATCGCGGCATTATAATTTTTTAAGGCAAACTGCGAATAGCCAAGATAATATTTAGCGTCAGCAATTTTCTCTGCATTTGGGTAGGCACTTATAAAGCGGTCAAATGCGATGAATGAATCTTGGTATTTTGTCGCTCGTAATAAAGTGATAGCTTCATCATAAGCAGCAACTTCAATATTTTTATCAATCAATGGTGGCACGTTACCAGCTAAAGAATTTTCTTCAGCTACCGGATTGAGTTCGTCCCAAACATCACTTTGAACGGTATCAATATCTGTTGGAATTAGCGTATTATTACTAACTAAATCATTAGGCTCTACTGCAGTCTGAGGCTTATTTTCCAAGTCAGATAATCGGCTATCAATATCTTGATATAGTGTCTTTTCTCTTTCTTGAGAGTTTTTAAGCTGAAATTGCAACACCTCAATTTCACCTCTCAGCTTATCCAATCCATCCTGGATTCGCATCAAATCATTTTGAGTTTTAAGGGGATTTTGATTCTTTAATGCCTGGGTGACTTTTGCATCAATATTACTTTGAATATTTGCTTGTATATTATTGAGCTGGTCTTGAATACTGTTAAGCTTTTTTCTTGCTTCTTCATCTTCAAATAATCCTGCGTACGAAAGTTGCGCGCAAAATATTAGACCAACCCAGTAATATGTTTTCATGTAAAACTTCAGTTTATATACGTTATGTTATTCGCCTACATAACCTATATCTGCACGCCTATCCTGCCCACAAGTGCTACCTGTACATGTTTGATTTGCATGTTCTTCACCAAAACTGATTGTTTCAATCGCTGATCCATTAACACCTAACGCTTCTAAGGCTTGTTTTACCGCGACCGCACGTTTTTGTCCTAAGGCTAGGTTATATTCATGTGAGCCTCTATAGTCAGCATTTCCATAAACAACCACTGCTGCATCGTGTTTATTTATAAAAGCAGCATGATTACTTATTACGCCCTCAAAGTCAGATTTAATTGCAAAACTATCATAGTCAAAATACACAGCCCTGTCAGCTAATTCTGCAGCTGCAGCCAATTCTTCTAATGCAGACTGGCTTAATTTTTTTCCTTGAGAGGATCCAATTAAATCAACCTCTGAACCATCAGATGTTCTTGATTCAAGCTCAGGGAAAGGTGCATTCAAGCCCATAGGTTCGTTAATGTCTGTTGTGCTACAGCCAGCAGCTAGAACTGCTAGGAGTGATGCCAGTAGTAATGAGTGTTTCATTATTTATCCCTTATTTAAATAAAATTAATTTGGTAATGGTCCCCAGGTTGACTCTAAAATTGATTCAGAACCAACATCGATGGGCGTCATTTTTAATCCATTTATTGATACTGTACCAATTTTTGAGAGTTTTCCATAGTCCTTATAGGTAAATAATACCATATGACCATTTGGTGAGAAGATCGGCGACTCGTCATCAGGGCCATCAGTTAGCCTTAGCACTTGGTTTGATAGAAGATTTTGTATAGCAACCCGGTAACTTCCACCATCTTGATTTAGAAACAGCAATAATTTTCCATCAGGTGACAAACTAGGACTTACATTATTATTTCCCTCAAAAGTTACCCGCACTACTTCATTGGTATCAATATCCACTTTATATATTTGTGCGCTTCCTGCTCTGTCTGACGAAAAATAGATTTCTTTGCCATTTGGCGCCCATGTAGGTTCAGTATTAATTGATCGAGTGCGCATTAATTGTTTGATGTTCTTGCCATCTGCATCAATGGTATAAATTTGTGAATTAGCACTATATGTCAACACAATTGCCAGTTTTTTACTATCCGGTGACCACGCGGGGGCACTGTTATTCCCTCTAAAATTAGCAAGCAATACTCGCTCTCCTGTTACAATATTTTGGACATAAATAACAGGCTTCCTTTTTTCAAAAGATACGTAGGCTATTTTTTCGCCATCAGGCGACCATCTAGGAGAAATGATAGAATATTTCGAGTTTACAATCGCTCTTGGGTTATGGCCATCGTAATCAGCGATAAATAAGCTATATCTCTCTTTATCTAATTTTTTTACAAATGCTATGTTGGTATCAAACACACCTTTACTTCCCGTGAGTTTTTCATAAATAGTATCCGCTATGCGGTGAGCTATGACTCTATATTGGCTAGGCTGCCCTTTAAGCGCAACCGATAAAACGGTTTTTTCTTTAAAAATATCAATCAAACTCCAAGTTACCTGCATCTGATTGTTTGATCTGCCAATAGCATCAATCTTACCCACAACGATAAATTGCGATTGCAACGCAGCCCAATTACTAAAATTTACTTCGCGCTCATCATATGGGTAATCTGAAACACCAGAAATATCAATGGGACTGAATAAACCAGAGCGATTAAGGTCGTTTGCAATAACTTCATTCATTAATTGCAGGCTTTTTTTAGGATTACTATCTTTAAAAGGAATAACCGCAATCGGTATTTGACTAGCCTTTCCTCCTAGGATCTCAATCACTTCGAGCGTATGGCCTGCCCCTGCGATACATACCATCCAAATCATTAACAAAGGTTTTAAAAATGACTTCATCGTAAGGGCTGCCTTTAGTTAGTTAATAGGGCCATTTGGTTGAAACTTAAGCTTCAACTTTTTAAGCTGTGAAAAAAGACGATTATCTTGAGGCATTGGTAAGGGTTGTGCCTGAAGTATTGCTCTTTCCACTGCCTGATCACAACTTTCAATCTTACTAGACTTTATCATTTTTGCATTACCAATCAAGTCACCTGTTGGCATCAATACGATTTCAAATGTTAATTCAACTGGATCTAGTCCACATAATTGCTTATTTACATTTTGATATATTTTTTGCTGAATCAATGCTTTGTATTTTTCTAATTCCCCAGAATTTGAACCAGCAACAAGATCTTCTGTTCCTTCAATAGCTATACGTGTCTCTTTGGCTAGATCTTTGTTTCTTAATTCCTCCTGTATTCGTTCCAAGTCGTCCTGTTCTAGAATTTTTTTTTGCACTTCTTCTATCCTCTCATCTTCCAAGAGTCTCTTTTGAAGTTCGGTAAGCTTTTCCTCTTCCAATGCCTTTTTCTTCAACTGATCAAGCTTTTCCTCTTCCAATGCCTTTTTCTTCAACTGATCAAGCTTTTTTAACTCAGCAGCTTTTTTCTTTTTTAACTCAGCAGCTTTTTTCTTTTTTAATTGGATGTCAGCATCCCTTTTAGCCTCAGCAATTTTTTTAGATTCAGATGGTTGTGGTTTTTCTACCCTGGGAGTAGTTTTTTTTATGAGAGGTTTAGGCTTTATTTGAGTTGGGATAGCATCCCATAATTCTACTTCTGCATAATACGGTGTCTTCGGTTGCCAGTTTACTGAGAAAATCATAAAAATAAACAAGGCTAAATGAATAACCAATGTAAATAAATTAGCCTGCAAATTATCGTTATTTTCAAGCCAGGGTAATCGCATATAAATTTATTTAGCTGGGGTTAAAAGGAGACCCACCTTGCTAATCTCATTTTGTTTTAATAGGTCCATGATGGTAATGACTTGGCCGTAATCTACTTTTTTATCTGCAGCAATTACCACCGATTGTCCTGGATTTGCTTGCGTTACTTTTTTTACATGAGCCAGCAGTGCATCATTTTTAAATTTCTTACCATCAATTTCAGACGAGCCATCTTTTTTTATTGAAATGACGATAGGACTTTCTTGTTGTTTTAATGTTTCTCCAACTTTAGGTAACTCAACAACACCTGGATTGGTCATAGGTGCGGTGATCATAAAAATTACTAGCAGCACCAACATAACATCAATGTATGGAACTACATTAATTTGATTCATTAAGCGTCGCTTCTTCATAACTAGCCTTTTCTATCTACAATATTAATGAACTCTTCTATAAAGCTTTCAAATCTTAAGGATAAGCGATCGACTTTTGTTGCGAAACGATTATAAGCAATCACGGCAGGTATAGCAGCAAAAAGACCAATAGCCGTTGCTATCAAAGCTTCTGCGATGCCAGGTGCAACTTGGCTTAATGTAGCTTGCGCTACATTGGACAGGCCAATAAATGCATTCATGATGCCCCAGACTGTTCCAAAAAGACCTATGTATGGGCTAACTGAGCCAACAGATGCTAAAAAGGGTAAATGCTGATCAAGCGTGTCTATCTCTCTATTGTATGAAGCGCGCATGGCACGCCTTACACTTTCAATGCTTTTCTTATCAAATGCCTGATGTTCTTTCTGGCTCATATATTCTTTGTAGCCTGATCGAAATATTTCCGCCAAACCATTAATTCCGCTAGTACTTGTGCTTACTGACTCGTAAAGTTTCGCAAGATCTCCACCTGACCAAAAAAATTTCTCGAATTCTTGCGCATTTTCTTCAGATTCCTTAAGAAATTTAACTTTTAAATAAATAAACTTCCAGGAAACAATCGAAGCTACAATTAATATCAACATCACTAGCTGAACGGGCAAGCTTGCTCCGAATATCAATGAAAAAAAAGATAAGTCACTTCCTATATTCATAAAGTCTCCATAAGTTTTTTAATTTCTGTAGGTATTTTTAATGGTTTTAATTGGCTAGCATCAATGCATGCAACCGTTATACTGCTATGTATTAACAATTCATTGCCTTTGAATATATCTTGTATTAGATCGAGTGAACAAGGCTTAAGCTTAAGTAATTTTGTATGTACGGTTAGCTCATCATCTAGTACAGCTGATTTTTTAAAGTTTATAGCCATGTTTGCAACTACAAACATCACATTATCCTTTATTTTTAAGCTGTGTTGGTTGACACCTAAGTCTCTTAGCCACTCGGTCCTCGCTCTTTCCATAAAATTGAGGTAATTAGCATGGTATACCACCCCCCCACTAT
>Ga0222661_1000686_pt1 | contig 11431 bp, 12 predicted proteins | sample AntAcemetagen551_FD_179851 | JGI IMG/M metagenome (GOLD analysis project Ga0222661, IMG submission 179851) | Saline water microbial communities from Ace Lake, Antarctica - #551 | ecosystem: Environmental > Aquatic > Non-marine Saline and Alkaline > Saline | place: Antarctica: Ace Lake...
GGAGCAAAACTTACAAAATTATCAAAAGACCAAGCTGACTATATAAGTGTTGAAACAGAAGGTCCATTCAAGCCAGATGCTTATCGCTACTAATAGCGAAAAAATAGATATCTCCTTAGAAGATAAAACATCTGAGCTAGCTAAAAAATTTTCAAGAACACTGAATAAAGGAGATGTAGCTTATTTTCATGGAGAAATAGGTGTAGGAAAAACAACATTTATAAGACACCTAATTAATAATCTGCAACAATTAAACAAAATAAATTTAACTGAAGTTACTAGCCCAACATTTAATTTGGTAAATGAATATGATGTTGGAAATTTTACAATACAGCATTATGATTTGTACAGGTTAACAGACTATAGGGAGATAAAAAATATTGGTTTATTTGAGAATAGAGAAGAAGTTGTGACTTTAGTTGAATGGCCTGAGAAAATAAAAAAAACTATCGATAACACAATTGATTTATTTTTTGAATATAATGATGATTTAAATAAAAGATATTTAACAATTAAGGGAGTTAAAAATAAAAAATAGATGCTCCAAACTAATAATAAATTAAAAAAGATTAAAGGTGATGCATCATTTAGGTCTTTTTATAGAAAGTCATCATTAAACAAAAAATCAATCGTAGTTTTTGCTTCTAAGGAAAAAGAGAAAAACTTGTTAATATATGATGCAATAAATAGTCTTTTAATTAAAAATAAAATTTTAGCACCCAAGCTTTATAGTCATAATTATAAAAAAAATTATATAGAAATTGAAGATTTTGGAGACGATTCAGTTTTTGGTCTATTAAAAAAAAATAAAGACCAACAAGAAATTCTCTACAAAAAATCTGTTGATTTACTTGGTGTGATTCAAAAAATTAAACAAAATCGATCTAAAAACTTTAAAGGAAAAACTTATAGAATTCCGATTTATGATAATGTTAAATTATTCAATGAAGCAAATTTATTTTATGAATGGTATGCAAAAAAATTTGTAAAAAAAAATAAATTAACCAAGTTTAAAATTGATATAAAAAAACAAATTAAATTTTTACTAACACACCTTCAATCAAAAGAAAAAGTTTTTGTTCATAGGGATTTTCATGTGTCGAATTTAATGAAGTTCAAAAATAAAATAGGTGTTATTGATTCGCAGGATGCTTTAATTGGAAACAAGGCTTATGACTTAGCTTCCTTAATTGATGATGTTAGATTTAAAACAGATAAAATATTTAAAGATAAAATTTATCGTTATTATCTAAAATTAAATAAAAAAAGAATTAATGAGGCTACTTTATTAAGAGATTTTGAAATATTATCCATTCTAAGAAATATGAAAATTATTGGAATATTTACAAGATTAGCTATGAGAGATAAAAAAAAGCAATATTTAAAATTAATTCCTTATGCTTGGAAATTAATTGAATTAAGAATTTCTAATAATAGGAAATTTTCTGAGCTCAAAAGTTTACTAGACCTTAATTTTTCAAAAAAAATAAGAAATGAGAAATGAAAATTAAAACTGCATTAATTTTGTGTGCTGGATATGGTAAGCGATTAAACCCCATAACACTGACAATCCCGAAGCCTCTACTAAAGATAAACGAAATGACCTTATTAGAAAATTGTATTAATTTAATACATTCTTTAGGAATTAATAAAATTTTAATCAACACATTTTATCTTAGTAAAAAAATTGAACAATTTCTTAAAGATAAGAAATTTAATTTAGAAATTAAGATAATTAATGATGGTTCAGATATTTTAAATACGGGTGGTGGAATTTTGAATATGATAAATTCATCTAATGAAACAGATTTTATTACATTTAATCCAGACACTTTATGGAATGAAAATTATAAGAAATACATTGAGGGTATGGAGAAGTTTTATTTTTTAAATAAAGTTAAAAATATACTTTTATTAGCTAATGAAAACTTGAGTTTTGACAAAAATTTGAGAGGTGATTTCAATCTTAAAAAAAACATAATAAAAAAAGATGAACTTAATCGTTTAATTTATACAGGGTGCCAGATCTTGAATAAGAGTTTATTTGATTCATATGAGGTTAGTAATTTTTCAATTTCAAATATTTGGAATGAATTAATTAATAAAGATGAGCTATTTGGTTTTGAGAGTTTAGAAAACTTTAGACATTTAACAGATTTTAATATTTATAACCAATTATTAAAAAGCTAATAAGTCCTTAGCTCTATCTTGATCTAGGTAAGAACATTCTTTAATATTTTGTTTTGAATCTAAACTTATCAAAAGTGGATTGCCTGTTGGTATTTCAAGTAATGTTATCTTTTGATTATCTAATTTAAATAAAAATTTGCATAGCGCTCTTATAGAATTCCCATGAGCTGAAATTAAAATATTTTTATCATTTTTTAGTTTCTCTTGAATTTCATCAATATAAAATTTCATTACTCTTTCATAGGTATCTTTAAGCGACTCGGTGTCAGGAATATTTTCTTTTGGAATACTTTTATAAACCTCTATATTTAATGGGTGATATGGATTATTTTTGCTTAAGGGATCTGGCTTAATATCCCAAGATCTTCTAAAAGCATGGATTTTATCTTCACCAAGTTTTTCTTTCATTTCGTCTTTATTTAGTCCTGTTAAAGCTCCGTAATGCCTCTCATTTAATTGCCAGGCTCTAACTGGTTCTCTTTTATCTCTTAATGTGTCTTGGATAAATTTTAGTGTGTTAATAGCTCTTAACTGAAATGATGAATAAAAATGATTAATATCAATTTTACTTTCCTTAATATATTCGCCAGCTTTGCAGGCTTCTAATTTTCCTTGACCAGTGAGATCAACATCAACCCAACCCGTAAATCTTTTTTCTAGATTCCATTCACTTTGACCATGTCTTACTAAAATTAAATGAGCCATTTGATATATTCTGATAACTGATAAAAGAAATAAAATAAATAAGATTATTATGAAAAAAATAAAAAATTTTTTTAAAATAGGTTTTTATTCTGCAAATATCATATTGATAACTTTATATTTGTTTCCAGGCAGTATTTTTGGCTGCTTTTTATATGATAATTGCTATATACAACCTCAAATTACTAAGGATCTTATTACAGGAGACTTTATAATTTCATCAAATCATATTTATGCTTTTGTTCTACTTACAAGCTTAGGAATATTTTCTTTTCAAAATACTAAAAAAATTAATTTTTTAATTGTTTATTTATTTTTACTATCAATTATTTTAGAGTTATTTCACATTATTATTCCAGTTCGTGAATTTGAAATGAGTGATTTATTTGGAAATATAGTAGGTGTTATATTGGTAATATTTATCTATAAGATTGTGATTAGGTATGTCAAAACTTAGAAATCACTTTTTAATTTTATTAATCATCTTTATTACTGGCTGCTCCTCAATACCTCAAAACACCTCAAATAGTTGTTCAATATTTAATGAAAGATATCTTTGGTATAAACATGCAAAGAAAACAGAAAAAAAATGGGGAACCCCAATTTACGTTCAATTAGCTATAATCAAGATGGAATCAGATTTTGATTGGTTAGCTAAACCTGCAAGACAGAAATTATTTAAGATTATACCATTTAAGAGACCATCTAGTTCATTTGGATATTCACAAGCAGTAAAAGGAACTTGGGAACAATATAAAAATGAAACTGGAAATAAGCTAGCAACAAGAACAAGGTTTAAAGATAGTGTGGACTTTATTGGTTGGTACACCGATAAAACAGAGTCTCTTTTAAAAATTTCTAAGAAAGATGCTTTTAGACAATACCTTGCATATCATGAGGGGTGGGGTGGTTATAAAAATTATAAGAATAATCAGAAAGTTATAGGCTTAGCTAAAAAAGTAAAAAACCAATCAGACAAATATAAATCTCAATTAAAAAAATGTCAGAAAAGGCTAAATAAAAATAAGTATATTATTTTTTAACGAAGTTGTTTTTTTAATTCAATATCAACAGCATCCATTCTTTTTGTATTTTTCGCTAATATTAAATACATTGTTGGAGTAACATAAAGTGTAAAGAATGTTGATATAATCATTCCACCTAGAATAGTGGCACCTACAGCTAATCTTGAAGCCTCACCTGCTCCTGGTCCAATATTACCTATAACTAGAGGCATCATTGCTATCATTGTGCTTATTGATGTCATCATTATGGGTCTAAATCTTAACTGACAAGCTTCTTTAACAGATGATCCTATGTTTTTTCCAGCTGTTCTTAATTGATTGGCATAATCAACGATTAGAATACTATTTTTAGTCGATATTCCAATTAAAATGACGAGTGCTATTTGTGAGAAGATATTAATAGAACTATTTAAGAATAGAATAAAGACCAACCCCCCAAACAAAGCAAGTGGGACAGTTAACATAATAATAAATGGGTGGATAAATGAGTTAAAAGTTGCAGCCATTACTAGGTAGGCAGTTAGAAATGCTAATCCAAAAATAATAAACAGCTCGTTGCTAGTTTCTTTTATTTCTTCTGATTTACCTTTCCATGAGATTTGGTTAGAAGGGCTGACTTCATTCATGGTTTTTTCCAAATATGCAATTGCCTCTGTAAGTGTATAAGATTCAGATATATTTGCAGATATTGTTACAGCTCTCTGTCTGTTATATCTTGCTAATTTTTTTGCAGACCCTTTTTCACTAAACTCAACTAAATTTGCTAAAGAAATTAGTTTACTAGTACTTCCTGATCTAACAAATATTTTAGAAAGCCCTTCCTGAGATCTTCTATCAGCTAAGTACTGCTGAAGTATAATTGGGTATTCTTTACCAAGTCTATTAAATTTGGTTACAGTTTTTCCACCATAAAGGGTTTCTAAAGTTTTTCCGATTGAGTCAGTAGATATATCTAAGTCTTTAGCTTTATTTTTATTTATAATTAATTTAATTTCAGGCTTATCTCTGGAATAGTCAGATTCTATTCTTGATAAATCTTTATTTTGTCTTAACTTTCTAATAACCTTAGATTGTATTTCTTCTAATTCTTCATAAGTGCTACCTAATATGACCATCTGTAATGGTTTATTATAACTAGAAACTCTAATAGATTGTGGTGAAATTGGAAAAGCCACAGTTTCTGGCACTGTCACAATTTTTCCAATTGCTTCCCTCATTATTGTTAGTGAACTTTTTTTTCTATCCGCCCATTCATCCAATAATGCAATGATTATAAAGCTGTTAAAAGAATTTTTATTGCTGCCAAAGCCTGGCACTCTCATTATAAATCTTTTATATGGACTATCCTCAGCCTGAAGAAGTGGAATTAATCTTTTTTCAACATCTTCTGCTCTTTTTTCAGTATATTCAAAAGAACTTCCCTCATCTGTAAATCCAAGAACAAGATAAACCCCTCGATCTTCCATAGGTAACAATTCTTTTTTTGTAAAATGAAATAAAACACTAGAGACGACAATAGTGAAGACAATAAATGAAATAATAATTTTTTTTTTATTTAACCAATAGCCCAATGTTTCTTCGTAAAATTTTGATAATGATTTAAAAAACTTGTCAAATTTAGTAACTATAAAATTTTGCTTAGGTTCTTTCTTTAAAAACTTACTTGCTAACATGGGTGACAATGTAAGCGCAACAAAAGAGGAAACCACAACTGAAAAAGATAAGGCAATTGCAGTTTCTCTAAATAATGTTCCTGCGATTCCATCAATAAAAATTAAAGGAATAAATACTGCAACTAGAATTAATGTTGTAGCAATGATTGCAAAACTAATTTGTTTTGATCCCTTATAAGCTGCAACTAAAGGACTCTCTCCATTTTCAATTCTTCTATAGATTGCATCTGTCATTATAACTGAGTCATCTGTTATTATTCCAATTGCTAAAATAAAACTTAATAAAACAAAAATATTTATTGATAAGCCAAATAAGTAAAGACCTAAAAAAGATGCTATCAAACTCACAGGTAATGCAACTGCTGGAACAATCACCGCTTTTATGTTTCCTAAAAATAAATAAATAATTATAACCACTAGTATAAAAGCGATTATTAAAGTTTTATAAACTTCGTTGATAGCGGTACCTACGTAGGTTGCTCTATTAAAGGCGACCTCTATATTGAGATCATCGGGTAATGTTTTTTGAACTTCATCTATTTTTTTGCTTATTTCTTTAGAAAGCTCTACTGTTGAAGCACCACTTTTGGCATAAATACCAATTCCTACAGTTTTTAAATTTAAAGCATCCTTGCTCTGTGCCTTAAAAAGATTTTTTTCTGAAACTGGACCAAACTCAATATCGGCAATATCTGCAAGTCTTACAACGCTGTTTTGGTTTTTTTTTATAGGTAACACTTTTAATTTTTCTATATCATCATATGATTTATCTAAATTTAGTGTTAAATCAATATTGTTAGCCTCAAGGGTACCTGCTGGTAGATTTACATTTTCTTTTCTTATCGCTATCTCAACTTCTTGAATAGTTAAATTATATGCTGCTAGTTTAATTGGATCTATCCAAACTCTAACACTTAAATCTCTCAAACCACCAGTTCTAATGGTTCCTACATTCTTAACACTTGAAAATTGATCTACCAAATATCTTTCAACATAATCTCCAAGTTCTAAATCACTCCAAGTTGCAGAAGATACAGCAAGCCACATAGTAGTTGAAAAACCTGCTGACTGTTTAAGTATTTGAGGGGCATCAGCTTCACTTGGTAACCTATCAACAATTCTTGCAACTCTTTCTCTTATATCATTAGCTGCATTATCCAGGTTAATGTTGGTATTAAATTCAACATTAATTGAACTACTTCCATTTTCTGATGTTGAATTGATATTTTTTACTCCTTCTACCCCACCAATCACTTTTTCAATTACTTGAGTTACTTCTTGATCAATTATAGGAGCCGATGCAGACTTGTAGTCTACTTTAATTTGAACCACAGGAGGCTGTAAGCCTTCAGGTAATTCTCTTACAGGTAATTGTGAAAAAACAAATATTCCAAAAACAATTAAAATAAGAGACATTACCCACGCAACAACTGGTCTTCTTATACTTACATCAGTTATAAACATTATTTTTTAATAGGTTTTATTTTGCCCTTAGGCCTAACTTTTTTTAATCCTTCTGCAACGATAGTTTCTCCCTCGGTAAGGCCAGAGATAACCTCAATAAACCCATCTGCTCTTATTCCAATTTTTATCTCTGTTTTATTCGCAATGTTGTCCTTAGAGATTTTATAGACATAAATTTTATTTCCCTCTATCATCATACTGGTATCAGGTATTCCAAGTGAGCTTCTCTCATCATAATTAATAATAACTTCTAGAAGAGAGCCAGGTATTAATTCAGAATTTTTATTTTCAATCATAACTCTTGTAAGCAAACTTCTCGTTTCGGCATTAATCCTGCTTGAAACAGCATAGACTTTTCCACTGTATGTTTTGTTTTTGTTACCTGAGAATTTTACCTTAATGGGCAAACCTTTTTTTATGAATGAAGCAAAAGTTTCAGGAATTTTTAGATCAGAATAAATAATCGAATTATCATCTAAAGTAATTATAATTGAATTATCCGACCCCAGTATATCACCTGTTATACCTCTGTACCCGAGCACACCATTGAATGGTGCAATAATACTTTCATCTTTAAGTTGAACAATTAGATCACCTTTTTTAACAAAATCTTTAAGCACTAATTCAGATGTTAAATTATCCCTTTTAATTCTAAAAGACTCAGACCTCTTTGATACTGCTGTGCCAAAACTGCCAATATTTTCTGAAAAGCTTTTGTAAACTACCTCTTTAACAATAATTCCAGGAGGAGGTCTTTTACTAAATTTTTTTTTAAAATGATTGCCTATCATTGTTCTTCCAACAATCACTATTGTGATTATTAAAAAAAAAGTAATGATTGCTGTGGTAATTTTTGTTGATCTTCTCATATTTAATTTTTTCCATACTCACTCCATGAGCCGTCGTAAATTATTGGGATATATTTAATGTCTATTAAAGAATAAGCAAGAGCCAAAACTGATGCGGTAACTCCTGAACCACAGGTAAATACTACATTTTCATCAAGTTTGAATTTAATTAATTTAAATTTAGCAAGAATTTTTTCTTTAGAAATGAATGTGTGATCTTTATTAATAAGCTCAGAAAAAGGTAGGCAAAAAGAATTTTTTATGGAGCCACTTCTTAACCCTTTTCTTGGCTCAGAAACCTTGCCTTCAAATCTTTCTTTACTTCTTGCATCAATAACATCGAATTTATTTGTATTAATATTTTCATCAATTTGCTCTTTATCTTTTACCAACTCTTTTTTTTCATTCACAATATAATCAGAGCTAATAGCTTCTGTTAAATCATTAACTGTTGGTTTTTTTTCACTAATCCATTTTGTTAAACCACCGTCTAGTACATGAACTAAACCTGGGTCATGCCCAAAGTAAATAAAATTATACCAACATCTACATGAACTGATTACATCTGAATTATCATAAATTATTATTTGATCTTCATTTTTAATACCCATACTTGATACAATTTTTTTCCATGATTTAATATCAGTCAACATATGGGGTAGCTCAGTATCTATTTTAGAATTCTTATCAAGATCAAAAAAGATTGCATTTTGTATATGTGACTTTTGATATTCTTCAAAACCACTTCTCTTTGTTTGAGGCATGTGCCATGAGCAATCAATAATTTTTACTTTATTTAAATTTTTTTCTAACCAATTTGTATTAACTAAAGACACGTTATCTTTTTTCCAAATATCTCTGATGATATTCTTCTGCTGGATAGTAATTTTTTAATAAAGAAGATTTTGTTACAACCTTTTCAGATAAACTTGAATCTATTTTCTTTATAACATTTTCAGCAATCTCTTTTTGCTTGTCACTTAAATAAAATATTTCACTTCTGTACTGTGTTCCAAAATCTGGCCCTTGTGAATTTAGTGTTGTGGGATCATGAATTTCAAAAAAAAAGTTTAAAATTTTTTCATAAGAGATTATTTCAGGGTCAAAGTCTAACTTAACAACCTCTGCATGATTAGTGTTACCAGTACATACCTCTTTGTAAGTGGTTTCTTTACTTTCACCACCACAATAACCAACTTCAGTTTTAATGACCCCTTTAAGTTTACTAAACTTAATTTCAGGCCCCCAAAAACAACCCAATCCTAAAACTGCTATTTCCATTGCTTATCCTTTAATTTAATCTACAAATTATTCTTATGCTTACTAAAAATCAATCAGGCTTTTTGTACATGTTTATGTCGGTATGTGCATTTTCTTTTATGGATTTATTAGTTAAATGGTCTGAACATTATCCTTTAGGACAAGTATTATTTTTCAGGGGTTTTTTTGGAGTTGTTATTTATTTTTTTATAATGCCGAGAGATAGGATTAAAAATTTTTACCTTACAAAAAGAGCAGGTTTACATTTTTTAAGATGTTTATTTGGATTAATAGCTTTAATTGCAATATTTATTGCGCTAAGAAACTTACCATTAGCCACAGTGGTTAGTATTTCTTTTGCTGCCCCTATATTTACTACAATCTTTTCAATTTTTTTTTTAAGTGAGAAGGTTGGATTTTACAGATGGCTCGCTGTATCGATTGGTTTTATTGGAATTATTGTAATAACTGAACCTGGTTTTGGTGCTCTAAATATTTACTATATCTATCCAATTATTTTTTGTTTAGGTTTATCTTATGTTGCTATTGCAATAAGACAGCTATCTACAACAGAACCAGTTTGGCTTATTGCTCTTAATTTTTCAATAGTCATTACATTGGCAAGTCTATTTACAATTCCTTTTGGGTGGGTGATGCCGAGTGTTCAAGATTTAGTTTTACTATGTATGATTGGATTTTTAGGAGGTTTTGCAAATTTATGGCTTAGTCAATCTTTTAAATTATCTGAAGTTTCTCTTGTGTCACCATTAAAATATTTAGCATTAGTCTTTGGAATAATTTTTGGATATTTAATTTGGGATGAGATACCTACGACAAAAACATTACTTGGTGCATTATTAGTTGTAGCTTCATCTTTGATTATTTTTAGAAGAGAAATTTACCATAAGAAAGAAATACCATCCACTACTAGACATGAGTAAAAAACCAAAATATTGGAATATGGCAAAAAAATATTTATCTAAAAAAGATAAAGTTATGTCCTCTTTAATAAAAAAATACAATTCTCCATCTGAAATAATCCTTACTTCTAGAAAGGATGTATTTTATTCACTCTGTAAAAGTATTATTGGACAACAAATTAGTGTCGCTGCTGCAAACTCTATTTTTTTAAAATTTCAAAAAAAATGTAAAAATAAAATAAATGCTAGAACAGTTTCTAAATTATCCACTACTCAGATTAAAAGTTGTGGATTAACTAAACTAAAAGTTAAGGGAATAAAAAGTTTAGCTAAACAAATATTGGATAAATCATTTAACCCTAGATTAATACCTAAAATGCCCGATGAAAAAGCTATTATTTACCTATCTCAATTAAGACAAATTGGTCGGTGGTCAGCTGAAATGATTCTACTCTTTACTTATAATCGTTCAAATATTTGGCCAATACAAGATATTGGTCTTTTAAGAGGAATTTCAAAAAATTACAAAAAAAATTATTTGCCTCCAGAATCATATGTGAAGCTACTAAATAAAAAATTTACCCCATATTGCTCAGTTGCAACTTGGTACCTATGGAGAAGTATAGATCCAGAGCCTATTCAGTATTAAAACCCTCAGTAATCTGCAAGTTTCTTTCTGTAGTATTTTTCGCTAAAGCCCATCCTGCTCGATATTCTTTTGATTCATGACACTCTATAGCAGCCTCATAACTTGGAAATTCCCAAATCACAGTTCTTGAGAAATCTTCACCCTCTAAACATTGATATTTTCCACCTCTAACAAGTGGCTTTCCACCATAACTTTTAATAATAGGAGTAACTTTAGTGACATAATCTTTTAAATTTTCTATATTATTAATTTTTTTATATAAAGCTAACCAATATCCCTTCATTATTCCTCCATCCATTCTTTAAATTTATCTTTATTTTCTAAAATATAATTTGGTAACAATTTTAAATCTATTTTTTTTAATATATTACCATCATCAAATTTATTTAATTTTGAATCAACTTTTAGATTGTAAATTGTCTTTTTATCTATAATCATTTTTTTAATATCCTTTATATCGACTGGATTTAATTCATATTCGGAGTGATGAAGATATGATTTTAGTTTCTTCTCAATATCTTCTGGACTCTTTAGATAAGAAAAATGCCACCCACCGTTATTAATAGTTTTAACTTTAATATATTTAGTATCAGAAAAAAGTGTATCCAATCGCCACCAAGAATAAGCTCTATCTTTAATGTTACGAAGCCATTGGGGAGATTTGAGACTCTTTTTTTTACATGCCTTAGATCCAATCCAT
>Ga0222661_1000688_pt1 | contig 11407 bp, 10 predicted proteins | sample AntAcemetagen551_FD_179851 | JGI IMG/M metagenome (GOLD analysis project Ga0222661, IMG submission 179851) | Saline water microbial communities from Ace Lake, Antarctica - #551 | ecosystem: Environmental > Aquatic > Non-marine Saline and Alkaline > Saline | place: Antarctica: Ace Lake...
GGGTAAAAAAGTCCTAAGTGAATCAATTGTTGTTGGCATCACGAATGCTAAAACTTTGGTGTTCTTCATAGCAGCGTTGCCAAGTTTCGTAGATCCCTCTGGCGGCAACCCCAGCGCACAAATGCTCATTCTCGGTGCGCTATTTCTAATCATTGGGGTGACAAGTGATTCGATTTATGCGATTGCAGCAGGTAAAGCCAGGAACTGGCTTGGCGGTTCAGAAAAACGCCTGGCAAATTTCCGCGGACTCGGAGGCCTAGCCCTGATGTTCTTGGGACTCTACATGCTGCTGGATGCGCTCCTGTAACAAGCTAACCTTTTCGTCTTTTGAGCATTAGCGAGTCGACCTCATGTCTTGCTGGAATCGAATTGGACGCTCCCCTTGATTGAACAGATATCCCTGCGGCAACGGTGCCAAGTTCCGCGGCCTCCAGAGGTGTTAGACCCTGAGCTAGCCCCGCCACCACGTAGCCGCAAAAAGTGTCGCCCGCACCGGTGGCGTCAATTGCATCGACTGCCATTGCTTCAACATTGCCCATGAGCTGGCCGTCATCAAATACCGATACGCCCTGAGCGCCGCGGGTGACAAAGACTAGCCCCACAAGTTTAGAAAGCTCAGCACCGGCGCTTTCGAAGTCAGTTACACCTACGATTTGAGTGACTTCGGTTTCGTTGAGAGTAATGATGTCTATGAATTCCAGCAGCTTGGAATCAAACTCCGATGATGGGGCGGGAGTAAGCACCACTTTCCAGCCAGCCTTCTTGGCCAGCGCGGCAACTACTAGATTGTTGTCATTGCCTATCTCCAGCTGCAGAACAAGAAGCCCCGGTCCATCTTGAAAACTTTGCTCCTTTAATTTATGGCTGTAATTCGCTCCCGGAACAACTGCGATCTGATTCTCCCCCTCTTGATCCACGAGTATGAAGGCTTTACTAGTTGCAGTAGCGGCGTCGAGGATTCTCGAGAAGACCAATTTTTGTTCCGAAAGAAAGTTCGTCAGAAACTCACCGTCGTCATCGTCCCCAACTGCAAACTGGAAAGTTACGTCACCACCAGCCCGATGTATTGCAACAGCCTGATTCAGACCCTTCCCTCCGGCAAAGCGTCCCGAATCGGAAGCCAGTACCGTTTCCCCGGGTAACGGTAGCTTTTTCATAAAAACCGAATAATCGGCGTTGACACTGCCGACTACTGCAATGGAAATCCCTTGTTTCAAGTAGTCCCCTTTGAGTTCATGACGTTTACAAACTAGAACTTTTCTAAGAATAGCTAAAGGACTACGAATAGAGGGCACTGATACTTACCTAAAAGATTCTCGACCGATGCCCACGAGTCTGTGCTGATTTCGTTAGCGTGAAAAAAACGGGGGAGCTGGCTACCGCTAGCAAAAGCCGACTTCATGGTGGACAAGCATTCGCAGGATAATAATTGGCAGAGATTTAACAGATGGTTCCGCGTTCTAAGCGCTAGCTTTATCCAAATGAATCCACGCTCATCCGCCAACAGGCTCATTGCGGGTCTTTCTCTAGCCACCATCACAGCGCTCTCAACTCTCTCCCTTGCTGGGTGTGCTGCCGAGATTAGTGACCCCGTTGAAGAAAAGAGTGCGACCACCATCGCGGACGACCAATTCGGCTATTCGCAACAGGACCTCATGTTTGCTCAGATGATGATTCCGCATCACGAGCAGGCTCTGGAAATGAGCATGATTGCACTTGAGGTGTCTCAGAATGAGAAAGTTCTCGCAATCGCTCAGAAGATTTTCGACGGGCAGGACCCTGAGATTCAACGCATGAAGTCCTGGCTTTCTGGCCCATCCGCCAGCGTCGCAGCAGAGGAAATAGATCATGAGGCTATGGGTCATGGGAGCGGAGAAATGGCCGGCATGGCTACTTACGAGCAGATTGACCAACTAGCAGAACTTGCGACTCCTGAATTTGACAAACTTTTCCTAGAGCTCATGATTGCCCACCACGAAGGGGCCTTGGAAATGGCCTCTTTGATTGAGAATTCCAGGAATGCCGAGGCTCGGACTTTGGCTGAGGAGATAATGACGGCTCAAAAACAAGAGATCTCTGAAACGAAAAAACTACTGAAGGAGCTGACCGATGCTTAGAGTGCTAGGAATGGCTGGAGCAATCCTGCTGGTTGCAACTGGCTGCGCTGCCGCACCTGGGCCGAAGCCGATTGCCCAAATGGAGCATGTCCACAGTGTCGCAGCTGATCGGGGTAACTTTTATCTTGCCAGCCATCACGGTATTTACAAATGGTCCGATGAGGGATGGAACCTGGTCGGCGAGGAATTCGATGCCATGGGTTTGACGATTGATAAGGGCGTTTTCTACGCCAGTGGCCACCCAGGTCCCGGACAGGATTTTCCCAACCCGCTCGGAATCCTAGAATCCCGTGACAACGGAAATACTTGGACGCCAAAAACCTTCACTGGCGAGGTCGACTTCCACCTGCTTGAGGTGTCGGGAGACTCGATTGTCGGGATAGCAGCTAACTACGGTGTGGTGGTTGGATCCCAAGATGGAGCTGTTACTTGGTCCAACATTGCCACTCCAAGCCTGACGAGTTTGAGCCTAAATCCGAATAACGGTGTGCAGTTCTTGTTGACCTCGGAGGGCCTCCTCTACCTAACCGAGGACTCAGGGCTTTCTCTCACAGAAATCACTGCACCTTCGGGCATTACAAAAGTCGACTGGTCGGACAACGGAATTATTCTGGCTACCGATTCAACAATTTACAGGAGCCCTGACCTGGGCATGCCATTCCTTGAACTTTCGGAGTCATTTACCGGTATAAAAGACGTAGCGGCTAACGGTGTCAGCATTATTGTCCTAGATGAGCAAGGGGCGCACGTCTCCACTGATAAAGGCAAAGTGTTCAGTTTGCTGCCCTAGAGCCATTGACTAATTGATGAGAAGCTTCCGCGGTCAATCTGCTCGGAAGGCTTCTCATGCGTAAAAGCTTTCTCGCTAAGCGGCATGAGCCAAAACGCAAGCATGTTTCACACTTCGCCCACAAACTAAACTAGAGGTAGCCTTTCGGGAACTATAAGCCGAGGCAGAATGTTGTTACCACTGACAAGAGAGGCCTCACATGTACACAGCAACATGGAACGGCAAAGTAATTGCCAAGTCCGATAAGACAGTGGAAATCGAAGGAAACCAGTACTTCCCTCTCGACTCGGTCACAACGGATTACCTCACGGATTCCCAAATGCAGACGAGCTGCCCATGGAAGGGAACTGCAAGCTATTTCAACCTAAAAGTTGATGGTGAAATCAGCAAAGACTCAGCATGGACCTATAAAACTCCAAAAGACGGCGCAGCCTCGATCGCCGGTCACGTGGCCTTCTACCGAATGGTAGAGGTCACTAACAGCTAGCCACTAGCCGGAATTCGACTATTGATTGAATTTAAAGATGTCACAAAAACCTACGGCGAAGATCCCGCGGTCTCTGGCTTTTCGCTAATTGCCCCAAGTGGCAAAATCACTGTGCTCATGGGGCTTTCGGGTTCCGGTAACACAACTCTTCTTCGCGCCGTGAATAAGCTTGTGCAGCCGACTGCGGGATCTGTACTGATTGACGGTAACGACATAGCGAACCTGGACTCTGTGGTTCTCCGAAGACCAATTGGCTATGTCATGCAGGAGGTTGGACTACTCCCCCGCAAGAGCGTTTTAGACAACGTGACCCTGATAGCCAACATAGCCGACCAAACCAAAGATGAAGCGCTAAACAACGCCCTTGAATTATGAGAACTAGTCGGCATTGATGATAGTTTTCACGATCGCTTTCCCGCACAGCTCTCCGGTGGACAGCAGCAGCGAGTTGGAGTGGCAAGAGCGCTCGCGATCAAGCCGAATATTCTTGTTATGGACGAGCCCTGTGGCTCGGTAGATCCGATTGTCCGAGAGGAACCGCAAGACGAGCTAGTTCGAATTCAACTATGTATGCTGTTGTAATGAGCGACTGGAACTACACCAAGTGCACAAAACCATTTAGCAGCATTGAGGAGGCCGAGGCCTTCATGATTAAGAATGACTTTGCCGGACACGTCCTCAAGCGTAACAACGGGTACGCGGCGGTTTGTCCTGCCTACCCGGATGGCTACTATCCGGATGCGGTACTGGTGCTATCTAGAGACAACGAGAAAAGGGAGCTTTCGAGCACCGCCAAACAGCTCCCAATTTCATCTGACAGCGACTGCTGCTAGAGCTGATGCCCGTGACTCGCATCTAGCGCCGATGTCGTCGCTTGACCGCCCGCGCTATCCGCATGACAATGCCGACCAAAATCAGTACATAGATCAATAGTGAAAATACCCATTTGAAGACTGAGGCTGTCGAGGCGAGCACAGCCGTCGACGGAGAAATCACACCATCGGCAAGGAACTGGTTTGAAAGCGCTACTAGGGCGAAGTTCTCAAGCCAATCAAAGACCACTTGACCAAATGGGAGGAGATTTAGAATGCCAGCCCTTTGAGAATATGACTTCAATAACACCGAAACCCAGACCACGTACATAAGCCCGTAGATCAGCCCGAAAAGAGTGTCCCAAATTTGATTGAAGTCGATGTAGGCATCGATCATCTGGTCAGAGCGTTCCGCAAAGAACGCGAGAATCTCTGCTTGACCGAAGCCCAGCGACGTTCCTAGCGATCTGACGTTGCTGTTGGCAACTTCGAAAGCGGTCCCCTTGGCCGTTAGAAACAAGCCAAGATAGCCCACAAAGACGGATGTCATCAGCAACCCGGTGACAAGGTTTGATTTCGTATAGAAAAATTTTGATACGCGACTCAGAGGTCCGGATGTGTTAGGCGGATCTAAGCTTTCGGCGCTTTCGCTGGACATCTCTTGACTCCTTCACTCGCTGATCTTGATGAGAAGCAGTAATCTTCGGCGCTCAACATAGTGGAGATTGAGCCCTTTTGAGCTGTCGGTGGCCTGCATCCTCTATCCCTGAACAGCCAAGGTGCAGTTTTTAGTATTAGAGGAACCAATAACTTGAAGCGTGCGGAGTCCGCGGCAAATATCGAAACAGCAAACTAGTCCTATAACCTTTTGCATAACTCCCCTAGACTTCTAAAGAGCCGGTGATAAATCACTGTCTTGCGTCGTAGAACGACCCCCACGAAACTGTGGCTAAACTTTTTCTTTCGGCGAACGAATTCATCCATCGATGTCTTCGCCGTGTTCCCCAAACTTTGGGCTCAAAAGTGATGTTCCGCATCACATGAAAGTAATTACATTATGTCTTCAAAGACCTTTATTGACCTTGGCGTGCCAGCCGAAATAGTGGCTGTGCTAAGTAGTCAAGGCATTGATACACCGTTCCCCATCCAAGTCGATTCGCTGCCAGACACCTTGGCCGGTAGAGATGTTTTGGGTAGAGGCAAAACTGGCTCTGGCAAAACTCTGGCATTTGGCATCCCAATGGTGGCCAGACTCGCTGTTTCCGCAAACAGTAGGGACACATCTCGTAAGCCGAGAGGCCTAGTTCTAGCGCCAACCCGTGAACTGGCCACACAGATTACTAATGCGCTCCAGCCATTGGCTAGCGCTATGAATCTTAGAGTTACCACAATCTTTGGAGGCGTACCTCAAAAGAAGCAGGTTCAAGCACTCAGGGATGGTGTGGAGATCATCGTCGCGACCCCAGGGCGACTAGAGGACCTAATGCGTCAAGGCATTTTGAAGTTAGATGCGATTGAGATAACCGTATTGGATGAGGCTGACCACATGGCAGACCTTGGTTTCCTGCCCGGAGTTACCAGAATTTTGACCGCCACTCCTAGAGGTGGCCAGCGCTTATTGTTCTCGGCGACCTTGGATAACGGCGTAAAAAAGCTCGTAGACAAGTTTTTGCAGAACCAGGTCATGCACGCAGTTGACGAGGCCAATTCCCCGGTTGCCCAGATGACCCATCACGTGCTTGAAGCATCTGATGCAGAAGCAAAGAAGCGATTGGTCTATGCCCTGGCTTCCGGAACAGGAAGAAGAATCTTGTTCATGCGAACCAAGCACCACGCCAAGAAACTTGCTAAGGCCCTAACTCAGGCTGGCATACCAGCCGTTGACTTACACGGCAATCTTTCCCAGGCCGCTAGGGATCGAAATCTGGAGGCTTTTAGCGCTGGTCGGGCCAGAGTACTAGTGGCCACAGACGTCGCAGCAAGAGGCGTTCACGTTGACGGAGTAGACCTCGTGATTCACGTTGATCCGCCTGCTGAGCACAAGGCATACCTTCACCGCTCTGGAAGAACAGCAAGGGCTGGAGCAGCAGGTGATGTGGTGACTATATCTTTGCCTACCCAGCGTAAAGATTTATCTGATTTGCTGAGCAAAGCCAAAATTTCCGTAAAGCCTCAGTCGGTAAATGAAAAATCACCGGCAGTAATAGCTCTCATTGGAGAGGTTGCCGAATATGTGAAGCCAACTGCTCCAATAGCCCAGCCCAAAAAGACTGGTACGTCGACTGGTCGAAATGCCCAGCGAAAGCGAGCACTGAGCGAGTCTGGAAAGCCCCAAAATCAGCAGTCAAGAGCACCTGGTTCGAGACCCCATTCGCAAGGCGCAACAAATGGATCGCGTCGTCGCCAAAATTCGAGATAGTCAAGTGCACACGACATAAAAAGTGCCCTCGGCAGTAATCGAAACTGCGACCAGGAACTCTTGAGTCCCCCTTGCAGCCTGCTAGCCTCAAAACATGTTTGATCTACCTGGAACCATCGCCTTGATAACTGGAGTTGGAGCAAAAGGTGGAATTGGTTTTTCCATAGCGCAACACCTAATGCTTCAGGGCGCCTCGGTGCACATCACTTCTACAACTCAGAGGGTTCATGAGCGTGCCGACGAACTTCGGGAACTGCTCCAAGAAGCCCAAGGAATAGGTACTCCTCGAGTCAGCGCCACAATCGCTGATTTGACTGACTCTGACCAGGTCCAAAAACTATTTTCCGGCTTTACGGAGCTCGACATTCTGGTAAATAATGCTGGCATGACCTCAGCGAAGGCTCCCCTTAGCGATGATGAGACGGCCGACTTAACCCAAATCAGCGATGAGTCATGGGAAATGGGAATTTCTCGGAATTTGGACACAGTTTTTAAGGTCACTCGAGCCGCACTCCCACTTCTTCGAGCATCCACCAGGGGCCGCATCATCATGGTTTCATCGGTGACCGGCCCACGGATGGCGATGAGACATCAACCCGGTTACGCCGCAGCAAAGGCCGCAGTGGTTGGACTGATGAGATCTCTGGCGTTGGATGAGGCCAGCCACCAAATCACCTGCAATGCCATCCTGCCGGGATGGATAGCCACCGACACCCAGTTAGCTGATGAGTCCGGCCAGGGCCTTAGAACACCGCTTGGCCGCTCTGGAACCCCGGCAGAGATTGCCGCCGCCGCGCTTTGGTTGGCCTCGAAGGAGTCCGCTTACCTGACCGGGCAAGAAATAGTGATTGACGGCGGTAATTCGATCGCAGAAGAGCGTCGCTGACACGGTTTAGTTGTTTTTGCGGCGGGCTTAAGACCTGAGACTTGGCGGCAAACAGCGGCCTTCGGTATTGACTTGGTGCCCTCGGCAGGAATCGAACCTGCGACCAAGAGATTAGAAGGCTCCTGCTCTATCCACTGAGCTACGAAGGCGGGGTTGGCTTTGAAGCCGTCAACAGTCTACAAGCCCTTGTCAAGAAAGGTTTTGGTCTGGGCGAGAATCAGTCCAAGAGCATAAGGAAATAAAGCCAGGACGGGAGCTACTTTCCAGAGTAATTTGCCAATTAGACTAATTGTGTAGATTCCAATGAGAGACGGCCAACCAATGACGCTTAGCACTACCCAAATTCCTGTTGTCCCGGCAAAAGATGAGCTAATGGCCGCGGTGACCGAGCAGGTTCAACACTGGGTGCTGACTTCCTCACAACAAAAAAATTCGCAAGCTGCCAATCGACTTTCGGGCCTACTGCAAGACCCTAACGGACTTGACTTCACGGTCGGTTTTGTCGACGGGGTGATCAGGCCTGAGAGCCTAAAGGTTGCAGCAAAGAATCTTTACCGCCTTCGCAAAATCACGCCGAAGTTTTTGCCTTGGATTCTCCGAGCGCTGGTTTCTATCGGTGCAAATTTGGCAAGGCCTTTTCCGTGGATAGTGATTCCAATTGCTCGAAAAGTTTTGCGCTCGTTTGTCGACCACTTAGTAATCGATGCGACTCCAGCGAAGCTAAGCAAAAGCATCTCTCGACTGTCGAATCAGGGCTCAACGCTAAACATCAACTTATTGGGAGAAGCGGTTCTTGGAAACATAGAAGCCGACCGCCGGTTGCAAAAGGTGAAAGAAGTGCTATCCAGGCCGGACGTCGAATACGTCTCGGTAAAGGTTTCAGCAATTGTCTCACCTCACTCACCTTGGTCCTTCAACGAAACCGTTCATGACGTAATCGAGCGGCTCACTCCGCTATACCGAATTGCCTCCGAGTCCAAAAAACAAAAGTTTATAAATCTAGACATGGAGGAATACCACGACCTAGACATGACAATGGCGGTATTCAAAGGCATCCTGTCGAAACCAGAATTCGCTCAACTTCAGGCTGGAATCGTGCTGCAGGCCTATTTGCCAGATGCAGTCAGGGCCATGATAGATATTCAGCAGTTTGCCGCCGCCCGAGTTTTTGCTGGCGGTGCTCCCGTGAAGGTGAGGGTCGTAAAAGGCGCAAACCTCCCAATGGAAAGAGTTGACGCCGAAACCCACGGTTGGCCGCTTGCAACGGTTGAATCTAAGGCCGCAGCCGATGCCAACTACAAGCGAGTCTTGAACTACGCGCTTACCGAAGGCCGAGTAAAAAACGTTCGAATCGGAGTTGCCGGACATAACCTATTCGATCTTGCTTTTGCTTGGCTATTGGCCTCACAGCGAAATGCCCAGGACGGCATGGATTTCGAAATGCTGCTCGGTATGGCAGAGGCTCAGGCCAATGTCATCCGGAAAACCGTTGGGACTCTCGTTCTTTATACCCCCGTTGTTCACCCGCAGGAATTCGATGTTGCCATCGCCTATTTGATTAGAAGGCTGGAAGAAGGCGCCTCCAAGGAGAACTTCCTGTCCAACGCGTTCGAGCTGACCAATCCAGATGTTTTCCAAGTCGAAGAAGAGCGCTTTAGGGTTTCGTTGAATATCCTTGATTTGGAAATTCCAATTCCTAATCGACTACAGGACCGCCACAACGACGTCGCATTTCCGCCAGCCGGAGGCTTCACAAATTCCGCAGACACCGACCCATCTTTAGCTGGCAACCGAGCCTGGGGTTATGAAATTATTGGCCGTGCTGGCATCAGCGACATCGGGTTTGACCTAGTAGCGAACCAAACAATCACCAACGAAGCCGAGCTTCAAAAGATTATGGTCAGGGTCGTTGACGGCGGCGCACGCTGGGGCCAAGAGTCATTGCCGACCAGGGCTGCAAAGCTTCACGAAATTGGCGTGGCAATGGAGAGCAACAGGGGACGTTTAATAGAGGTCGCCATGGCGGAGGCCGGCAAGACTATCGATCAAGCCGACACTGAGATTTCAGAGGCAGTTGATTTTGCCCACTACTACGCCCAGCGAGCGCTTGAACTGGACAAAATAGATGGGGCGGCAGCCGTGCCATTTGCTGTCACCGTTGTGACTCCACCGTGGAATTTCCCAATTGCCATTCCAGCCGGTGGCGCACTGGCTGCTCTGGCCGCCGGTTCCGCGGTTATTTTCAAGCCAGCGGGAGCCGCCGCTAGATGCGGTGCGGTTCTCGCAGACATAATTTCTAAAGTTATCGACCAAGACGTGTTTGTCCCGGTTCAACTAAGCGAGTCCGGGTTGGGTAAGCAGCTTCTGTCCCATCCTGATGTTGATCAAGTAATCCTGACCGGAGGGTACGAAACGGCTCAGCTATTCAAGAGCTTCCGCCCGAACATGAGACTACTGGCCGAAACCAGCGGTAAGAACGCAATCATCGTCACCGAGAGCGCGGATTATGATCTGGCGGCAAAAGACATTGCCTACTCAGCCTTTGGTCATGCCGGCCAGAAATGTTCGGCTAGTTCGCTCGTGATCTTGGTTGGCGCTGCGAAAAAATCAAAGCGATTCTTTCGTCAGCTACACGACGCGGTTAGCAGCATGCACGTTGGTCACGCCAATGACCCGAAGACCCAAATGGGCCCAATGATTAGTGTTCCCGAAGGAAAACTACTCAAGGGGCTAACAAAGCTTGACCGCGGGGAAAAATGGCTACTTCAGCCGTCCCAGTTGGATGAAACTGGAAAACTGTGGTCCCCGGGAATCCGTGTAAAAGTCAGGCCAAATTCCACCAGCCACCTGACCGAATATTTCGGTCCAGTTTTGTCGATCATGATTGCGCCAGACTTGGAAGCAGCAATTGCACTTCAGAATGCGGTCGATTACGGTCTAACAACTGGCATTCACTCCCTGGATCCAGTGGAAATAGATACCTGGCTTGCCACAATTCAGGCTGGAAACCTCTACGTAAACCGCGGGATCACCGGTGCTATCGTTCAGCGTCAGCCCTTCGGAGGCTGGAAGCGATCGAGTGTCGGCCCCAGCACTAAAGCTGGTGGACCGAATTACATCCTTAGCCTGACCAACTGGAAGAGCTCGCATTCGACTGCTAGTGCTGAGATCCTGAACAAGAATGTGAACCAGCTGCTCGCTATAGCTCAGCTAACGGATTTGTCAGACGCTGAGATGGAATCACTTATTCGCGCTGCCAAGTCTGACCAAGTGGCCCTAACAGAAACCTTCGGCAACGCTACTGATCCTTCTAACCTGGACAGCGAGAGGAATGTTCTTCGCTATCGAAGAAGCGATTGCGTGCTTCGTATTGACAAGACTGCGACCAGTCAAGAAACCATGAGAGCTCTATCTATCGCTCTAGTGCTGGGGAACCTCGACATCAGTGCTTTTGAATTGGACAAGAACGTAATCTCCCTGCTAAAAAAATCCGGTTTGCGGGTTGGCATACAAGACCAGGAGGGCTTTGAAAAGAGGTTAGCAGCGAGCCCACGACGAGTTCGACTAGTTGGTAATGCACCAGAAGTCGATGCCAACAGCGCCCTTTCCAACTGCGACGTTGCTGTTTACAGTCATGAGCTGACCGAATCTGGACGAATTGAACTGTTGCCATATTTCAAGGAGCAGTCCGTAACCGTGACTGGCCACAGGTTCGGAACCCCGGTTCAGTTTGTTGCCGAGCTGAGCATCTAATTGACAGGAGCTTCTAAGGAAACGGCTCGTTATTTTAGGGACTAATCTCCTAAACTGTTGAGATGTTAGTTCGGCCACCAATCAAAGAGGTAATTCGTTGTCAAATATTTCCAGACTGTCGCTAGCCAATCGCGCTGTTGTTG
>Ga0222661_1000711_pt1 | contig 11231 bp, 21 predicted proteins | sample AntAcemetagen551_FD_179851 | JGI IMG/M metagenome (GOLD analysis project Ga0222661, IMG submission 179851) | Saline water microbial communities from Ace Lake, Antarctica - #551 | ecosystem: Environmental > Aquatic > Non-marine Saline and Alkaline > Saline | place: Antarctica: Ace Lake...
TCTACTACTTTTATTAGGCTTTGTTCCATGTGGTAATGATGCATCAACCAAAATAAGAGTTCCAGCTTTACACGGCACACGTTGTGGTGTTAGCAATCCTTTTAGTTTTTTGCTGTCTTCTTTAGTAAATATATAACGACCATTTGCATTGGGTTTATGATCACCTTTTGTCAACCACCATTTCTTTAACCAATTTGATGGATCACTCATTGGTACACACTAGAAACCACCATCCTATTCACGATTATCAATTAAATTAATCACTCCTTGAATATGACGACCCATTGAATGGTGTTTCACATTATTTTCAGCGATAAAATCTCGAGGGTTTGTATATGTTAAATCATTAAGAAATGAATCAACCATACTGTAACATGTTTTATCACCAATATAACATGTTGGATCAATATCTAAATGCAAACCGGGATAATTAAATGGTGTAGACCATTGATAATTAATATTGGTTGGTCGCATAATTGCAATCCTGTCATGCTATACTACTAATCGTTTAGTACCATATAATTATGAGTAACACTCATAAACTCTATGATTGCATCTGTTTTTTAAAATTCTCTAAGTCCATAATGGGGATGTACCTAAAACACCATGCTAATTAATTGCTGTGTCTAATAAATCATATGTAGATATATCAGATATATCAAATCCATCAGGATATGGCAAATCTTTATCCATCAATGTCTTCATACACTCATCTTTGGTTAATACGTTTTCAATTGCAACCACGCCATAATTATTAAAACATTCAGTAATACCTTTCTTATCATCAAATTTACGAATAAACTAACTCATTACCAATTATCATTTTCAGTTCAAAGTATTTGTTATATATATTCAATCTGCGCCCGCTCCAGATGCAGGTTCAGGTTCAGATGCAGATTTAGATTTTCTTGTCCAACCAACCAACTTGCCATTCTGATATGTGCCTGGTACAGGACAACCTCTCATAGCTTTGATTGAGGCAACCTCTTTAAGCTCAGTTTTACCATCAGTATTAACGCCCTCAAATGTCATGTTTTTAATCATCTTATAAAATTCCTATGTTCGAGGCATATTTCCATGTTGTACAAGAATATGATATCCTCCCTGTGTCTTTACAGTACCATATTCAATTCCACCATTGTCATTAAATAATTTTACTACTTGTTCGTATTTTGAGGGTTCATCGATATCAATATCTACAAATCGTGATTCACCCTTTGAATTAACTAATTCTGAATGATACATTGATTTAAGTGAAATCTAATTTAAATCTCTGTTATATTCAATGTATTTACCAATGATACCTAGACAACGGGAAATCGCTACTCTACTAGATAATGGATTAATCATCATATAAATTGCACAACCATCTGTTACAGGATCAACCATCTTTTCCAATTTGTTTAACCATGTTGGATTACTTAGTTCCGTACATAATCCAACAAGTTGATGTGGATTTCCAGTATAAACAAAATCAATTCTACGAAGTATACAATTGGTTTCACCACCATATTTTACCCTCTGCTAACTCCAAATATAATACCTTGACCCTTTAACAAGAATATCTGTTGCAAATCTATTTACTAGTTTTGAATCAATTGTCATTAAGTATTAATTTCCATGAATTCAATTTCCAGGTAATTCACTATATATTCACACAGAGAAATGTAATTTTTGTATTGATTTACTTATATTTTAATAGAAAATATAAGTAAATTATGTTGACATATTTAAAATGATTTTGGTTTTATTAATACATAACCAAATGTGTGGAATCTTTTGTTACCTAGGTAAAAAATATACAATTGAACAGCTAATTGAAGCATGGCGATTAATTAATCACAGAGGTCCAGATGAGCATTATCCTCCCAGTGTAGTGACAACTTATGGTGAAAATAAATTATGGTTTGGATTCCACCGTCTAAAGATCAATGGTCTTGATGGTGTTAGTCAACAACCAATTATATGTGGATCTGGTCGTATTAGTTTGATTTGTAATGGCGAAATTTACAACCACCATGAATTACAAAAACAACATAATATTAAATGTCATACCCATAGTGATTGTGAGGTAATTGGACAACTATATCTTAAATTTGGAATGGATCGAACTATCAGAATGTTAAATGGTGTGTTTGGTTTTGTGCTATATGACCGATTAATGGGTAAAATTTATGTTGCTAGAGATCCTATTGGAATCAGACCAGTTTTTATCGGTTCAAACAAAGGAGAATTAATTGTTGCATCTGAACAAAAGTGTTTTGAACCTCTAGGAGTTAGTTCACAACAATTAACACCAGGTACATATCAAACATTTAATCTAAGTGGTGTTTAGTTAGAGACCACTAGTTTTTTCAATTATCCTAAAATTACGTTTGATGGTAAGATGAGTATACCATCAGATCAAGAACAAATCAAATATTAGAATACGTTGAGAGATCTTGTTGAAACAGCAGTTAAAATAAGATGTCAAAATTCAGATAGAAAAATTGGCGTGTTTTTATCAGGAGGTGTAGATTCATCAATTGTTGCAGCATTAGCAAAAAAATATATACCCGATTTACACAGTTTTTCAATTGGGTTAGAAGGGGCTCCTGATTTGAAACCTGCAAGATTGGCTGCTAAGGCAATTGGTACAACTCATACCGAGACAACATTTACAGTTGAAGAGGGAATTAAAGCACTTAGAGAACTAATTTGGCATTTAGAATCTAATGATATCACTACAATACGCGCCAGTCTCCCAATGTACTTACTAAGTAAATACATTGCTCAAAACACTGATATTGCTGTAATTTTAAGTGGTGAGGGACCAGATGAAGTTATGTCAGGTTATATGTATTATCATAATGCACCTGACTCTTTAGAATTACATAACGATTCTGTTCAAAGAGTTAAACAACTTCCATTTTATGATGTTTTAAGATGTGATCGATGTACCGCCGCCCACGGTCTTGAGGTCCGTGTACCATTACTTGATAAACATATTGTATAGTTTGTAGCCAACAGTAATCCTATACTTAGAGATCCCAAACATAACAAAGATATTGAAAAATATGCTTTCAGACAAGCTTTTCACCGTAAGATTGAATTACCTGATGAAATTGTTTGGAGACCTAAAGAGGCATTTAGTGATGGTGTCGGTAGTAAATGGGTAAAAGCCCTCAAACATTTTGCTAATTTACCTGCCAATTCTGGATCTAAATCCGGATCTGAAGCTAGGTTGTTTAAACAAATTTACAATGGATTATTTAAATACCCATCCAGTGTTAAAGAAATTTGGTTACCATCATGGTCTCATCATGGGGGTGATCCTTCAGCCACTGTTTTAAAAATTCATAAAACACGAAATACTTAATTACTACTTGATTAGTAATTATTAAGTAGTTATTACTTTGTTAATCTGGTCTTTACCACCAGAAACCTCCCTACTGATGCTACATACCTCCCTACTGATGCTACATACCTCCCTACTGATGCTACATACCTCCCTACTGATGCTACATACCTCCCTACTGATGCTACATACCTCCTTGCTGGAGTTGCATACCTCCTTGCTGAAGGGCACCACCTTTCTGTGCGCGACTACGGCTGGAACTACGAGCATTACGTCTCATGGTTTTATAAAGTGGGCTACTTTTACCATGGCTACCGTCATCAAAACCCAATACATCATGATTGCGCATGTATGCTGATGGGTTTCTGCGGAAAGCACGAAGATTTCTACGGACAGTTAGATCTCTTACGCTACCCTTACGGGTTAGATCTGAAAGACGTCCACGTTTGGAAGCGTGTGCACCACGAAGGGCTCTTTTAAGAGCGGCCTGGCTAACACCACGGGAACCAGCAGTTACGCGAGGTGCATCACGAATTTGGTTAAGATACTAGTTAGAAGCACCCTTGACGAATACAGTCTTACCGTTGGTCATTCTAGCATACATTGCACCATTGGATGCGCTTTTAGGGGCAGATGCAAGAGTATATCTGTTACCAGATTTACTTACAAAAGTGTCACCCTGCTTTAAACTGCTGTGTGAACTGGCTGCTGGTGAACTGGCTGCTGGTGAACGTCTTGCTGGTGAACGTCTTGCTGGTGATCTGGCTCTACGGCCTTTTCTTACTCCTCCTTGTTGTTGGAACATATACTTTAGATTAGAAAATCTTTGTCACCTTAATATTTTGACGCACACACAAATTCTTTTGATTGTTTTAAATTTAAAAGGCTCAAAAGTTACTGTGAATTAATTTCTTTTAATTTTTAAAAGGCTCAAAAGTTACTGTGAATTAATTTCTTTTAATTTTTAAAAGATTCAAAAGACACTGTGAAGTTTACAAAGCAATTGGTTTCCAATATGTTGTCTGCATTAAATTACGAACCTTTTGCCATAATTTATTCATATCTATTTTGTTGGGAATATGCATTCGTGACATATGACCATATTCATAGTGGTGGATTTTACAATTACTTTTATCACATAACATTAACATAATCTAATATATCAGTTTATCAGAATGTGAAAATAACAAATCAAATGGTCCATCATACTACTAAGATTTATCTTGCAGAATGAGTAAACCATCTATAACTAATGATAGCATTTTAACCTCCAAGAATATATTGTGGTGTATGCCACGAATATAGTTTAGTTTGAACTAAGTAAGTTCTGATAACATCCAAATATCCATGGGATTCATCTTAATAAGGTAATCATTCATTTTATTACGAAAATATTTAACCTAAGTCAGTTCTAAATTCTGCGAGACTTATTAGCCTAATCCTAATCATCAGACCAACTACGTGATCTTTTAGAACCCAATCCCATAACATAATCAACCTAATTAATCAAGTTACTTTTCATTTTAATTGATCTACCTAGATATGTTACACCCTAGCCTAAATTATGGTTATCAATATCTATAGATGGTTTAAATGGTATACAAATTTTGGTGTAATATGTATTTTTATGTGAATACCCTTGTATTTCACATATCACCTTGTTTGTTAACAAATATTGATATAATTCATTAATATTGATAGTTATACGTACTGGAATAGGATTCATTGGATCACTAATTGTCTATTTTAGATTCATGCGATTTAATGCACTTTTTAATTGTCTGTTATGGGTTTTTAACCTTGGAATGGCAACCCAATACCACTTAAACTAATCATTTAACAGTTTAAGCCACTTTTGTCGTTTCTTTGGAAAGGGTGATATACCTCTGCGACAAGTACAATCCCATCCATATGGGCTATGATGATCTTTAATCATTTTATCTATCCATGTAATTACATTAATTGCCCCACCTTTAATTAGATTTAGAGGATCATTCTCATCTTCCAAATCCTAAACTGTATTTAAAATTAATGATAAATCATTCATTAATTTATTGTTTCATAAATCACTTTCTTTATCCATTAAATGATATAGGTCTTTGTGATGCTGTGCGAAAAATACATTTAAACACTTAGTTTACAAAGTGTTACAATAAATGGGTTCTATTGAAATTTTACGCATTTAATGGGGAAACAATGTCATTGATAATTTTTAGCAAAACATCACCATGACATGGTTCGGGATGACACCAACAGCCAAGGTTTTTCCCATAAAGTGTTTCAAGGTTTTTTGCAAATGTAGCATCATGAGATAACTTTATGATAACCATCTCCTCATATTTTTTTAGAACCTCAAATCGATTTCCATCTCTGCCAATCTTAAAAGGGTTACTAAATTGAGAACCTTGTTTGGGAAATCTTTCTTTTATGCCTGTTTTTGGGTTTTCAATAAAAACAACTCCAGCCCTTCCAATATAAACATTTTTAGAATCCTTGACCCACTCTTGTAGGTTATCATATTTAGGACGAATAAATTTGACTTTGCAGTTTACAACCGACATCTTGTATCAATTTCCAATAAATCATTTTTGATTTTCGCCCCCCCCCCGGCGGGGGTAAGCAATAAAAAATGATTCATAGTAACATTTAATTAATGAATGAACAAAGACTTGATTTACCTACACCCGATGGATCAATTGCATATTTAACACGAATGCGGTTACCATTAAAACTTGAAATTGACAATAGAGGTGATTTATTTAATGAGTTGTGGAAGTTACATCCAAAAGATCCAACAATGCTCAAAATAATGGGACGCATGATTCCGACACCGCGCTACAGTGCAAATTATGGGTGTGACTACTATTATACAGGAGTATTACATAAAGCATAGCCCTATCCACATTAGTATTTTAGTAAACTTAGAGATTGGGTCAAACAACATTCAGGATTGACATATCAGCAAATGTTAGTTAATTGGTACCAAGATGGATCACATTATATTGGTTATCATGCTGATTCAGAAAAGGATTTATCACCGAATAGTAGTATTTATAGTATCACATACGGTGGGACGCGTGATTTTTGTATTAAATCTAATAAAACTGGTAAAGTAACAAAACTTTAGTTAAAAAATGGTGATGTAGTTATCATGGGCGGCACTATGCAATCTCATTATAAACACAGTGTTCCTAAGAGAAAATCAGCACAACCCCGGATAAATGTCACATTTAGGTTGAAAAATGAACAAGAAAATTGAGTTACACTATGCCGCCTAAAATCAATCCACTTAAATCACTCGTTGGTTTGCACTTGAGCAAAACACAACCAGGACAATCGCAAATTGGATTAGCAAATACTCTTAAAACTGGATTAATGATAGGGGCTAATGCTGTTTAGGTCTATCTTACACCTCGAAGTAATGGCAGAGATGGTAAACCACTTCCTAGCAAAGATATTGCTGAATGCTTAAAACTCAAACGGGATAATGGTATATATCTTGCTGTTCACGGAAAATGTATTTATAACTTTTGCCGTACTGGAAGTAAATGGAATTGGCAACATCTATCACTTGAAAAGGAACTAATCATGGCTGATCAATTAGAAAGCGATGTTGTAGTACATCAAGGTAAAAACGTCAAAGATATCAATTGTTCATGGGATCAAGCTATCAAAAACTATGTCACTAACTTACAACAAGTTCTCGATGCAACTAGTCTTAAGGGGTGTACAAATCGTATCTTATTGGAAAATAGTTGCCAATAGGGTACTGAATTAGGGTATACTCTGGAAGAATTTGCTCGAATTTTTAACATGTTTGAACCAAAGTACCGATCTAGATTAGGTATTTGTATTGATACCTGCCATATTTTCGTTGCAGGAACTTTAGATATGAGAAGTAAGGATAATGTAGATGACTTTTTTATGCAATTTGATAAACTCATCGGCCTTGACAACCTTAAACTGATTCATTTTAACGATAGTAAAGTTCGATATGACGGTAATGTTGATAGACATATGGGATTAATGTGTGGTTTTATTGCTAATCCATTACTCGGTGGTAATACTGGGGGATTCAAGCAACTTTCCCAAAATGCAGCATCATTAAATATACCAATGGTACTTGAAACACCAGGTGTTGTATATCCTTAGGATGAAATTATGTTGATTCGTTCTTGGATTGTTGATCAATCTCAGGTGGAAACCTAGTTTGAACACAAATACAGTTCAATTATCAAGGGATTTGCAACCGAACTTAGCAAAACTAAACCTAAACCTAAACCTAAACCTAAACCTATTGCCCCTAAGTAGGTCAGGAAAGTTGTACTTGGAGCTGTTTGTGGTTGTTACGAAGGTTCTAAACCTGCTAAACCAATTGTTCGAATTCGAGTTAAAAAAATATCAAATGATCCACCAGTTGATCCAATTACTGAATCAATTGATCAAACTAAAGTACCTAAACCTAGAGTTAGAGTTAAAGTTAAAGTTAAATCAAAACACTAAATTTAAAAAATGATTCAATCTAAATTACGTTGTATAGTATGCCAGGTAAATTCAAATTTAAATCAAAAGGTAAAGGTAAACGTAAAGGCGGCGGCCGTAAAGGCAAAGGTGGTGCACAATTTGCAACACGTAAGCCTGATGAAATGTCTAAAAAATCAACCAATCTCGAGGTTTATGGACAAGTAATTCGTGCAGAAGGTAATCGTCGATTTACTGTAGCTTGTCAAGATCCAAAAGATCCAGAAGCTGATTATATTGATATTAACTGCAATCTTAAAGGTTCGTATAGACGACGTATTGCCATTGGTGATTGTGTATTAGTCCAGATGTGGGAATTTAATCAAGCATCTGGTACAATTATTGATGGATATAGTGCCGCTGAGATTGTTAGACTAAAAACACATGCTCTATGGGATTTCCGTGAACGACAAATTAACGCGGCAAATGATGGGAGTACTGAATCAGGAGCAGTTAAAGCCACTGAGGAACAACTATTAGAATTTATCGGTGAAGAAGATCAAAAAGAACGTGAGATTCAAGAATCCAATGCAATTGATGCTCACGGACCATCCATGATTTCCAAAATTAGTGAAACAGGCGATGATATCGATATTGATGCCATCTAATCAATGCCATTAATGCCATCTAATCAATGCCATTAATGCCATCTAATTACTTTGCACAAAATGCTCCTAATTTTAACTACGAAGGCATACGACCTCCCTTTAATCCCATAGCTGTTACTTTATATGCTTTTAATCCATCAACCCATCCAAGTGTTGGTTGATTCCATGATAGTAATTTATTTCTTTGTCCATTAACCTGGTCTTTAGTAGCTAATCGCCCGCCCAATTTACAACAAGCATTAACAGCTTCCTAATACCTATGAACATTTTTATCAAGTAAAAATACCCTTTGTGGTTTATTCACAGGAAGAAATAAAAAGAAAATTAAGAACAAGATCACGCCAAACAAAATTAAAAACATATATATTCAGACACCAAAAACAAAAAAAATCCAGTATAAGTTATATGTTGGGACTAAAACTCACACAACCTGTAATCCTTGCACTTGCAACCGCAATTGGAGCCTTCGGCGGACTACCCGCACCGCCCAAGATCTTTACCACACTTTCTAGCTTTTGGCTAGTACAATGGTTTTTACTATTCGTCCTAATTTATTAGGGAGGGGGTGGTGCTGATCTTACATTTTCAGCAACCATGACTGGTGTAGTATTTATAGTATATCACCTATTAAAAGTATTCGATATGGGTTCATTTAAAAATAACTTAGATGACTTAGTTGTCTAATACAAAGTAAATTGCATTTAAGAATAAATTAAAAGATAATATACTTTTTCATAATTTCGTGAATTTGAAACTAATCAATTCCATCTTTTTTTTCCCTATCAAGTAATACCTATAGTTCCGATAGCATCGAATCCCTCTATTGTTCAGTAATTTCAGCATTAATCTATCCAGACCATTGCTAATCTTTCCAATAAAATCTATCAACTAACCCCTATTTAAACGAAATATCTAAATCATATGCTTTCATACGCAATGATACACCACTCTTAACCATTCTACGAAGTGCAGCCAAACAATCAACTGCAATTAATGAACTCTTCAATCTATTCCAGCATGATTGATGCATTTCTTCTAAGCATTCTTTACAATAAATTGTGCATGTGTATCGTTTGTTAGTTTTATCATTTAACAAGGTATATTGTACTGCTTCTGAATCACTAAATTCAGTTCCACTAATTACACATTCATTCATTAATATCAAATCATTGTATCAATTTTTGATCACTTTCACTTAATGTAAATGACTATGCTGGATGCATATAGCCCGCTGGTGTTTTAACACGAGAAGTAGCAATCAATCGTTCACAGGTAATACCTGTACTAAATGAAATATAAGCTACACAATCATCACATTTAATGTATTGTTCAGCCCAATCTTTATCATTAGTCAATTTAAAATGTAACATTGGTATCTTATCCCCCAAATTATACACTAGAAATTGACACTCAATTCGTTTATTATCTGTTATAATTGACTATGGCTCAGTTCTAAGTATATTGAGTACCTCTTGATAACCCATATTAAAATACTCACGTTCACTATTAGTACCAATTGGATATCCATTAAACTAAAGATAGTGGATGTCATTTACTTTGTACATAACAATCTAAGATTTATTCATCACTAAAATTACACTGATTTTATCATTTTTTCCAACCTACATTTAAGGAGTTTACCGTTATTACAATTAACAATCAATGTCACTGCCTCACAATTGCCGTATGCAAATTGGTAGTTTTCTTTTCAAATTTGATATCATTGCCAAAAGTAAAACATTTAACCAATTATTACAGGAATGTATTCAACAAGATCGTGTAAGAGATGTAACCAATCCCATATATTCTAACTTAAACCAACATCAAGCTGATAAATTACCATTTAAACGCTATATAAATATCGTTCAAAAAAGTAGTACATGGCTTAATCGCCGATTACTTGCAACGGGTACTGCAAGTAGTGTTGGAAAATATATTAAAAGTTGCCGACCCTATCCATCATTAGAATCTATTAAATAGGCATGGTGTGATAAAATCAATAAAACACCATTTCAAAAAACCCATGCCATGGCAGGTCATATGAATTGGGGTGTTGGTTATGAAGATCCAGCATTATTACATTTCGCCAAACAGGAAAATGTAGGAGTTGCATAGGTTGGTACTGTTTTAGTTACACTAAAATATATTTTGGCACTGGGTAAAGCCATTTTTAAGGATCAATTACCTCAATTATCTAATTTAACTGTTGATCCAAGTTAGCATTTATTAATTTCACCTGATGGAATTGTGGGAAAACCCAATCCAAGTTAGGGGCAAAATAATGCAAGTCGTACAATGTACAAAGATTTATTAGGTATGCTTGAAATTAAGTGTATCAGTCCTTTTCATCATCTTGAATCAACACAAGATGGCGAATCTTTTTTAGAATGGGTTCCAGATATGGAAAAACGACAATGGTTTTCAGCTGATAGCATCCCATATGTATATATGACACAAATGTCATTACAAGCCGTCGCAGGTATCCAGTATTTCAAAATGAAATCAACTGATACAATGTGGTTTATTAGATGGAGTCCACACGGATTTAGTACCTTTAAATTTAGTTTCAAACACTTAGTTAGAATGGGAGTACTTAGCAGTATACTATATTTTAGCATGTGTTAGAGAACAAAAACCATAGATGATGTGGAAAAACTATATCCTTTAACATATCATGAAAAAATAATCGATTAGATGCTATACCAATCATATATTGATGTATGTTCCAATGCACAACATACATATACACCAATTGATTGCTATAA
>Ga0222661_1000713_pt1 | contig 11215 bp, 14 predicted proteins | sample AntAcemetagen551_FD_179851 | JGI IMG/M metagenome (GOLD analysis project Ga0222661, IMG submission 179851) | Saline water microbial communities from Ace Lake, Antarctica - #551 | ecosystem: Environmental > Aquatic > Non-marine Saline and Alkaline > Saline | place: Antarctica: Ace Lake...
TGAACCAGTAAAAGATGAGAAAGATGACAAGCTTGATGAGCTTAAAGAATATCAAAAAATGAGAGACCGTCAGAGGAAAGAAGAGCTAGAAAAGTCTAGAAGAGATGAGAACAAGGTTGTCTTTACGAGCGCTCCTAGAAAAGATCCTAATCGAGGAATGAGATTTGTGAGTTGTTCTGAGCCTATAAATAAAGGGAAACTTGGTTCCTCAAGGTCTTTTCTAAATAAAAAAGATAGGACGTATTATTAGGGAATATCATTAATTAATAGACTATTGAGAATAATTCTAAATTCAGTTAAACTGAGTTAATTATGTTGTCTTATATATTACCTTTTATAGCTTTAATTGTGGTTGTGGTATTTATCCATGAATATGGTCACTACTACTTTGCAAAACGATATGGTGTAGGGGTTACAGATTTCTCAATTGGATTTGGTAAAGAGATGTTTGGCTGGAATGATAAGTCAGGTACCAGGTGGAAGGTTTGCGTAGTACCTCTTGGAGGATATGTTAAGTTTTTTGGTGATCGAAATGTTTATAGTGAAGCTGACAACGAAAAAATTATAAAAGAATACAGTAAAGAAGATCAAGATAAGCTATTTGTATTAAAACCATTATATCAAAGAGCTTTAATTGTGTTTGGTGGTCCTTTGGCTAATTTTTTATTAGCTATCCTTATATTTTTCTCTGTTTATATGTTTGTAGGGAAAGACTTTACTCCAGCTGTAATTAATGAGGTTCAAAAGGATAGTCCTGCAATGGTTGCTGGCCTAAAAGATAATGATATTGTGGTCTCAATTGATGGTAATAAAGTTAAAAGTATCATGGAAGTGTCAAAATTTATCATGATGTCTACCGATGAATTTATCAATTTTACAGTAAACAGATCAAATCAAGATTTAACTTTTAGAGTAAAACCTAACGTTATTAAAAGTGAAGATGAGCTTGGCAATAAGATTAATAAACGTATGGTTGGTATTAAACTTGGAGCTTATAATAATGAGGTAAATCATGTTAAACTTGGTCCTACTAAAGCTCTATTTTATGCTGTTAATGAAGTATATTATGTCAGTATTTCCAGTCTTAAATATATTGGAAGTATGCTTACAGGAAATGGTGATAGTTCGCAGCTAGGAGGCCCTATTAGAATAGCAAAAATTAGCGGACAAGTTGCTGAATTTGGTATTTTACCATTCATTAGTTTAATGGCTTATATTTCAATAAGCTTAGGGTTGATAAACTTGTTTCCAATTCCAATGCTAGATGGTGGACACTTAATGTTTTATGGTATCGAAAAGGTATTGGGTCACCCTTTATCACAAAAAACGCAAGAAGGTTTTTTTCGAATCGGAATGTTTTTATTGCTATCATTGATGTTTTTTACAACGTTTAATGACCTAAAAGACATAGGTTTATTTAAGTTTTTTAATAATTATATTTCTTAAATAACCCTTTAAAATCAACACTTATTCAACAAATTACCATATATAGGGTTTTTTATTGTAAGAGGCACTAATAAAAAGCTTGATTTATGGGCTTTAATGTAAATTATATAAAAATAATCAATAAAACCGGAGCTAAATAAATGAACAAAAAACAATTAATAGCTAAACTTTCAGGTTCTCTAAACCTAAGTAAAGCTGATGCAGAACGAACTTTTGATACAATTACAAATACCATTCTAGATTGCTTAAAAAGTGATGATTCAGTGAAAATTGCTGGATTTGGTACTTACAAAGTAGCAAAAAGAAAAGCTAGAGTTGGAAGAAATCCTAGAACTGGAGAACAAATTCAAATCGGTGCTTCTCAAAAAGTTAAGTTCTTACCAGCTAAAGCTTTAAAAGAAGTATTTAATAAATAATTAAGTCTCGAATTAATTAACAGCCTTTTGCAGAAATGTATTAAGGCTGTTACTATATGCAAATACTGCATATCTAAATTTCCCAATCAACAATAGTTTTTAAGAACAGCATAAATATAAGTGAAAACTTATATGGGAGGTTTTATGACTAAATTAATAAAAATAATATCAACATTTTCGTTAGGTCTATTTTTTCTTTTAGGTTTAACAACTGTTGGAAGTGCGGAGACAACCGTTTCTGCAGAAGTTGGTTTTGTATTTAATACATTGCTATTTTTAATATGTGGTTTCCTTGTGATGTTTATGGCAGCAGGATTTACGATGCTTGAATCAGGAATGGTAACTTCAAAAAGTGTATCTGTAATTTGTGCAAAAAATATTGGTTTGTTTGCAATTTCAGGAATTATGTTTTGGTTAGTGGGTTACAATCTAGCGTATGGCATAGCAGAAGGCGGATTCATTGGAGCATTTACTCCATGGTCAGATGCTAGCGCATTAGAGACAGGTTATTCAGATGGATCAGATTGGTATTTTCAAATGGTATTCTGTGCAACTACAGTATCAATTGTATCCGGTACTATGGCTGAAAGAGTTAAACTTTGGCCTTTCTTTTTATTTGCAGCAATTTTAGCTGGAATTATTTATCCGATCGTAATGGGTTGGCAGTGGGGTGGTGGCTGGTTAGCTGTTGCTGGTTTCTCTGATTTTGCTGGATCAACTCTTGTTCACTCAACAGGTGGGTCTGCAGCATTAGCAGGAGCACTATTGTTAGGTTCAAGAACTGGAAGATTTGATTCAAAAGGTGTACCTAAAGCATTACAACCTTTCGCAGCATCTTCTATACCTTTAGTAACACTTGGAGTTTTTGTGTTATGGCTAGGTTGGTTTGGATTTAATGGTGGTTCACAATTAGCATTAGGAACATTTGATGATGCGGTTGCAATTTCAACTATTTTTATTAACACAAACCTTGCGGCTTGTGGTGGTGTAATGGTTGCAGCAATCATTCCAAGATTGATTTCAGGTAAAACTGATGTGATCATGATGTTGAATGGTGCAATTGGTGGTCTTGTTGCAATTACCGCTGAGCCTTTAGCTCCATCTCCATTAGCTGCCATCTTAATCGGTGGTATTGGTGGTTTAATAGTTGTGTTTGGAACTAAACTTTTATTCGCATTTAAAATCGACGATGTAGTAGGTGCAATACCAGCTCACTTGTTCGCAGGTATTTGGGGAACACTAGCTGTTCCACTAACTAATGCTGATGCTTCTTTTAGCGCTCAGTTAATTGGGGTGCTTGCAGTCAACATCTTTGTTTTCATTGTTGCCTTTATTATTTGGGCAATAATGAAAAATACAATGGGTATCAGATTGAGTAAGGAAGCAGAAAAACTAGGTACAGACGTTGCTGAAACTGGTGTTATTGCTTACGCTATCAGAGACTAATAATACAAATAATTAGAAGAAATAGGCCCCTTAAATGGGGCCTTTTTTATTTCTGAATATGCTTTAGGCTATCTAAAACTTCTTGAGCGTGATCTTTAACTTTTACGTTGTCCCAAATTTTTACAATTTTGCCTTTAGGGTCGATTAAAAAGGTACTTCTAACAACACCCATAAACTCTCTGCCCATAAACTTTTTCTTAGCCCAAACTTTATAACTTTTTACAATTTTAATTTCATCGTCAGCTAAAAGATCAAATTTAATTTTATATTTTTCTTTAAATTTATTATGACTATTAATGTTATCTTTTGATATACCGTACACTTCACAGTTAAACCTTTTAAATTTAGTTAATAATTTATTAAAGTCATTGGTCTCAATAGTACACCCAAGTGTATCGTCTTTTGGATAAAAATAAAGAATCACATATTTGCCTTGGGAATCTTTTAAAGAGTATTTATTGTTTCCTGTGGAGTTAAGAGTAAATTTAGGCGCAACAGATTTTTCTTTAAGCATAAGTTATTTTATTTTAATAGTGAATTTTATTTATAATTGTTTATTATTACTTATATTATTATGACTATTAAATCATCACAAACTCTTGTATCTGAAGCGTTACAAGAAGTTAAAACAATTAGTGCTACAGAAGCCCTAAAGTTATCCAATGAGAATAAATGTAATCTAATTGATATTAGGGAAAGAGGTGAGTTAGATAAAATGGGAAGAGTTGAAAATTCCAATCATATACCGAGAGGAATGTTAGAATTTTGGTTAGACGCAGATAGCCCATATTTTAAAGACGGTAAATTAGACATGAATAAAGAGATGGTTTTATTTTGTGCTGGTGGTTTAAGATCTGCCCTTGCTGCAAAATCATTAAAAGAAATGGGTTTTGAAAATGTTTCACATATAGATGGTGGTTTTGCTGCAATCAGCCAAAGCGACTTTAAAATAGTTTAAGCTATTTATTATATTCTTCTAAAGCATACTCTAATCGATCTTGTCCCCAAAATATTTGATTGTTAATAATAAATGTGGGAGCCCCAAAAACTTCTTTTTCATGAGCGTCTTTAGTAGCGTTTTTTAACTTATCTTTAATTGCCGGATCTTTAATTATTTTAAAAAAATTATTTGATTCAATTTTACATTCTTTAAGAAGAGGAATTAATATTTCTTCATTTGTAATATCTAGGTTGTCTCTCCAATAAGCATTAAACATTATATTGATATATTTATTTTTAATTACTGAATCAATACACAAATAACCACGCATAATATTTAGTGAGTTTAAAGGAAATTTAACATTCCATATAAAATCAAATCCATTTTTTTTGGCAATAAGCTCACAGTCATTTATCATATTTTTTAACTTTGGTTTGATAAATGCAGGAGGAGTTATCCCTTCTAAATTATGAAGACCACCTAATAAAATAGGTTTATAATTTATTTTAATATTCTTTGGTAAGGACTGAATTTTTTTATGAGCTAGGTATGTATAAGGACTTATGAAATCAAAATAAAAATCAATTTCTTTAGTCATATAAGTTAATTCTTTTTGAATAAAAAATTCTTATAAGCCAATAGAGTGTAATACCTATGGGTCCAATGAAATAAGTTATTATTAGAGGAAAAGACATTAATACCTTATTGATACCAAACTTTTGTGAGTCCTTAACAATCCACCCTCCACAAAATAAGTTCATGGCTAAAAAATGCACCCAAAATAAAATCAAAAATGATTTATCAGAAAATAAATTCAAAACAGAATTTAATCCTAAATAAAGTTCAAAATTTTTAAAGAAATCATAACCTTCATTAAATAGTGTGTAGAGTAAGTATGAATAAATCAAACTTATAATAAATATAGGAAATATTGATGTTATAAAAACTTTACATATCTGTGAGTGTGGAAATATTATTAACACTAGCCAAAAAGGCAAAACACCGAGATTTAACCATAGAAAAATCATCTCTATAGTAAAATATGTATAAATTTGATCAATCATTTTTTAGTGTATTATATTACAAGATACCATGATTCCTATGAGAAATAGAAAAAAAACACTGCAAGTTACTATGGAAGAAATGAGGAATTTTTCCTTTGCATATATTGAGAAATACGCGCCCTCAAAACAACAATTACGAACCTATATTTTAAAAAAGTATCTTAAAGCGAATGTGCCTAATGTTAAAAAGCAAGATATTACAGATCTTATTGATATTGTTTTAGTGGATCTTGAAAAAAGCAAATTTATTAGTGATAAATTTTATTCTGAAAGTAAATCAAGAAGTCTTATCAAAAGAGGTAATTCGATAAATAAAATTAGAAACTACTTAATGGTAAAAGGCATTGATGATAAGTATATCAAAGAAAGTATTGAAAAAATAAAAGAAGATAACTCAGACCAAGATTTTTTTTCTGGTATAAAGATTTGTAAAAAAAAGAGAATAGGGCCATCTAGGACTCAAGATAATAGACCCTTATTTTATAAAAAGGATATTTCTTTACTTGCCAGAAATGGATTTGATTTTGAAACCTCAAAAAGAATAATGGATATTGATCAGGCTGATTATTTAAAAATAATTAAATTACTTTAATTTATTTTCCTCTTCTTCTGCTAAATAATTAATTTTATTTCTTATATAGTTTTTAACAAAGACAAAAACTAACAAACCAAAAATTGAAACGGAGACAATAATTATTAAAATTGTTCTTAATTGATCATCCATTAGAGTATATTTTTACTTCTTAAAATTAAACTTGGGTTTCTAAATTCTGGTTTACCATAGAGTATTTCATCACCATTAAAATCTGTTATCTTGCCACCTGCGTGTTCTAATATTGCATGTCCTGCTGCAATATCCCATTCGCAAGCCCTTGGTTCTGCAACATACATATCAAATTCACCAGCTGCAATTACACAAAATTTTAATGAACTTTTCATTTTTTGAAATGAGTCTATTTTATATTGTTTGTGAATTTTTAAAATTTCAGGTTTAAGATCGCTCGAGTAGCTCACCGCTGTATTTCCATTAAAATCTTTTTTTTTATTTATTAATGAAATTTCTTGATTATCAATCAGCTCATAGCTGTGGGATAGTCCGTAAGAATAAAAAACTCTTTTCTTTGCTGGAGCTGTTATAATTCCAATTGCAGGCTTCTTGTCTAATATTAATGAGGCATTTAAAGTAAACTCATCTCGGTTATTAATGTAATCTCTAGTGCCATCAATTGGATCGATTAGCCAAAAATTATTTAAATCAACATCCATCTTATGATTTGTGCTCTCTTCTGAAACAATAGCAATATTTGGAGTAATTTCTTTGATTTTAGCGGTTAGAATTTTATTAACCTCAATGTCTCCATTACTTACCGGAGTATTATCCGATTTAATTTCTTTTTTTAGTCCAACCTTTCTTAAGTCCAAAGCAACTTGGCTGGCTTTATTAAAAGTCTCTATTAATGAAAGTGTTATTTTTTTTCTTTCTTCAAGATTCATTTATAAAATTTTTCTAATTGAATTATTTTTGAATTAATTACTTTTTTTCCAGCATTTTCAAAGTTTGCAGTAACCTTACCATTTATTATTGATTGGACTTGCCCAATACCCCAGTCTTTGTTGTTAGGATTGGTTACTTTGTCACCTGGTTCAAAATCTAAAATCATTAATTTACTTATAGTTAATATACTAATAAATATCATTAAATATGATAAAAATGAATTCAATCGGAATAGCTAAAGATCCAAAAGACACTTTAGTTGTTGTTGCAATGTCTGGTGGTGTTGATTCATCAACTGTTGCTGCTATGATGAAAAATGAAGGATATAAGGTAATTGGAATAACTTTAAAACTTTATAACGACAGTAAAGAGACAGCCACCTCAAAACAATGTTGTGCTGGTCAAGATATCATGGATGCAAAGAGAGTGGCTGACAAGTTAAAGATTGAGCATAAAATTTTATATTATCAAGATAAATTTAAAGAGGGCGTAATTGATAATTTTATTGATAGTTATTTAAATGGAGAAACACCAATCCCTTGTATTCAATGTAATAAAACAGTTAAGTTTACAGATTTATTTGAAGAGGCCAAAAGATTAAATGCTGATGCTTTAGTTACAGGTCACTATGTTAAAAGTATTACGGATAAAAACAATACAGATATGTATAGAGGCATTGATTTAAATAGAGATCAAAGTTATTTTTTATTTAATACTACAAAGGATCAATTAAATTTTTTAAGGTTCCCACTTGGAAATCTTCTTAAAGATGAAACTAGAAATATAGCACGTGAACTTGATCTTAATGTTGCAGACAAGCCAGATAGTCAAGATATCTGTTTTGTTCCAAATGGTGACTACGCTTCAGTTATAGAAAAATTTAGACCAAACTCCTTTAGCAAAGGTAATATTAAGAATATGAATGGTGACGTAATTGGAGTTCATGAAGGTATTATTAATTACACAATTGGTCAAAGAAAAGGCATTGGTGTCTCAGATAAAAATCCACTGTATGTAGTTAAAATAATTGCAGATAAAAATGAAATTATTGTTGGCGCTAAAGAGCATCTTGTTAAAACAAAGATTAATTTAAAAGATTTAAACATCATTACCAATGACATAAATGATTTTGAAAAAGAGCTATTTGTAAAAGTGAGATCCACTGGAAGATTAATTAAAGCTAAAATAGATATCAATAACACTAATGCTAATGTTAATTTACTTGAAGAAGAGCACGGTATTGCACCTGGTCAAGCATGTGTTTTTTACTCAAAAAACAGTAATGGCTATAAAGTTCTTGGTGGTGGTTGGATTAAAAATTAAATATTCGTTGATTTGAGAGTATTGGTAAATATCTAAAACTAGAAATTACTTCTTTTTATTTTTTCTTTTAGCTCTTCTTTTTTTTGAGCCCTGTTTTCTTCGACCTCTATGTTTCTTTGGGTAACCCATATTATCCTATTTATAATTTTATTGACGTTATTCGAGGGATATAGCATTGTCCTATTAACTTATCAAATTTTTTATGAGCAAATCTTTCAAGACTTTTATCAAGCATACGGCAAAAGATTACCATAATCAGTCAGTTAATCCTCCAATAGTACGAGCCTCAACTATTATCTTTAAAACAATGCAAGATATTAGGAAAATGCAAGATAAGAACAAAAAAGATCCAACAGGTGGTCACTTTGACTATGGAAGACAAGGCACTTCAACTACTCATATTTTATCTCAAATACTGAGAGAAATCGAAGAAGCTTATCATGTTTTTTTAACCCCAACAGGCTTTGGGGCAGTTTTTTTATCAATTTTTAGTATTGTTAGACCTGGGGATGAGATTATTGTTGCTGATCCAGCTTACTCACCAACAAGAGTTTTAACTCAAGATTTTTTAAAAGAGTTTAATATTAAATCAATTTTTTATGACCCACATGATTTAAAAACTTTAGAAAAAGCTATTACAAAAAAAACTAAATTAATATTTGTTGAAAATCCAGGGAGTAATACATTTGATTTTCAAGATTTAGGAAAAATAGTTTCAATCGCAAAAAAGAATAAAGTCTTAACTGCAATTGACAATACATGGGGAACACCATATTTTTTAAAACCAATGAACCTTGGATTTGACATGTCTATAGTGTCAGCAACAAAATATTATTCAGGGCATTCAGATGTTATGGGCGGCACTTTGGCTGTTAATAAAAAAGTATTTAAACAAGTTGAAAAAGCCAATAAAATAACTGGTTTAAGACTTAGTCCAGATGATGCTTATTTAATAACTAGAGGCTTGAGAACTTTAGATATTAGATTGGATAAACATGAAAAGAATGCAAAACAAATTGCTGAGTTTTTATCAAAATATAAAAATATAAAACTTTTATATCCTTATAAAAAAGATTCATTGAATTTTAGAATGTGGAAAAAATATTATTCTGGTGCATCAGGATTAATGGGAATTAAGATTAAATCAAAAAATAAAAATTCTGTAATTAAATTTGTTAATTCTTTAAAGTTATTTGGTTATGGATATAGTTGGGGTGGCTTTGAGAGTTTAGCGCTATATCAAGATAAACGAGAACAAGGTAATAGACAGTATTTAAAATTAGCTTATGACGAGCATTTAGTAAGACTTCATATTGGTTTAGAGGATCCAAATGATCTAATTACAGATTTAAAAAAATCTCTTAAAAACATTAAATGAGTTCAGAAAAATTTATTCAAAATAAAACTGCATTAATCACACTGATTGCAGCCTGCACAGTTGTTTTAATTTCACTTGGAGTTAGACAAACTTTCGGGTTATTTTTTATGGATTTTGAAAAAGACTTAGATATTTCAATAACTCAATCTGGATTAGCAATAGGTATTCAAATGTTAATGTGGGGTTTGACGGGGCCAATCTTCGGCGTTATCGCAGATAAATACGGTGGCCACAAAGCAATCTGTTTAGCATTTATTTTTTATATAGCAGGAATTTATTTTTTATATACTGGCCCAAATACTGGTATTTTTTTTCAACTAGATTTAGGAATTCTAGTTGGAATTGGTCTGGGAGGGACTGCAATAAGTATACCCATGTCAATTGTTGGAAAACACTTTCCTTTATCAAACAGAACTATAGCAATGAGTATTGTAACTGCCGTGGGATCTTTGGGTTTTTTTGTATCTCCACTTTATACTAGTTACTCATTAATCAATAATGGATGGATAGACACATTATTTGTTTTTACTATTTTTCTACTTATTGGATTTTTTGTGGCTTTTTTTGTTAGATCTCCATCTTTAGCTCAATCTATAGAAAAACCTAACAATCAAAGTACAATTGAAGCATTGAAAGAAGCATTTAAAAACAGAAGTTATATATTGCTGCTTTCAGGTTTTTTTGTATGTGGTTTTCACATAACATTAGTTGGAACGCATGTTCCAAAATATGTAATTGATAGAGGTTTAGAAAGTTGGACAGCAGCAACAATTTTATCTTTAATTGGACTATTTAATATATTTGGTTCTTTATTAAGTGGGTATCTATCAACAAAAATTAGTAAGAAAATTATTTTAAGTTCAATTTATGCATTAAGAGCATTTTCCATAATATTTTTTATTTTTTTACCAGCAAGTAATATTAATGCTTTTATATTTGGAGCAACTTTTGGATTTTTATGGCTTTCAACCGTGCCTGCAACCAGTGGATTAGTAGCTCATATTTTTGGAACAAAGTACTTGGGAATACTTTATGGTTTAGTTTTTTTAAGCCATCAAGTTGGGTCTTTCTTTGGGGCCTTTTTAGGTGGATTATTCCACGATCTTTATGGCTCTTATGATTATGCGTGGTATTTAGCAATTGTATTATCTGTTTTTGCAGCAATAATACACCTACCAATTAAGGAACAAGCAGTTGTTAGATTAAAAACAGAATAGAAAATTGATTAAGAATAATTACCTAGAAAAACTTAATAACTCCAAAAAACCCTTTATTATTTATAAATCAGATAAGGGGTTTGATCTTTATACAGACTTTTCAAAAAAAATTATTTTAAATAACCGGAATATTAAAAAATTTATTAATAAAAATACCAAATTAAGATCTACCAATAAAGAAACAGACTTATTTATTGGTTTTTTTGGTTATGAAATTTTAAATAGTTTAATTGGTATTAAAATTAAAAAACAAAAAACATTAAACTTTCCAAAGGGTATATTTTATAAGCCAGAAACGGTAGTAAAACTGTCAAATAAATTAGAATACTATAATCCAAAATTAGTTAAATCTAACGAACCATTTAAGATCAATATAAATAAAAACTCTTACAAAATAATTTTTGATAAGTTTAAAAAGAAAATAAAGTCTGGCGAAACATATCAAATTAAAATTTGCACAAAATATAGCAATAAATCTAACTTTGATGTA
>Ga0222661_1000714_pt1 | contig 11195 bp, 14 predicted proteins | sample AntAcemetagen551_FD_179851 | JGI IMG/M metagenome (GOLD analysis project Ga0222661, IMG submission 179851) | Saline water microbial communities from Ace Lake, Antarctica - #551 | ecosystem: Environmental > Aquatic > Non-marine Saline and Alkaline > Saline | place: Antarctica: Ace Lake...
TGGCCTTGGCCAAATTTTCTGTGGTGCCGGACTATTATTTGGTACTGGAAAATTTAAAATTTTATTGATTAGTTCCTTTGCTCTTACAATTATGATGGCAGGTGCCTTAGGAACAAGAATTAATATTAATGACAATATGATTCAGTCTTTACCTTCCTTATTGTACTTAATGCTAAATTCTTATATCTTTATAAAAAGCTTAAAACTTTAATTATGAAATACATTAAATATATTTTAATGGCTACAGTGTCATTTGTAATTATTAATGTCTGGTTTTTTAGACTAAATAAAGTCACTATTTATAGGGGAGGCGAAGCCGGAAATATGGTGGAGGAATTTGCAGCTTATGGGCTTAATGAAACCGTTATGTATTTAATTGGAGGATTAAAAATTTTAGCAGTGTTAGGTCTTTTAATAGGTTTTTATTTAAAAAAAGCCATACTTCCTTCCGCTTTAACAATAGCAATTCTAATGCTTGGAGCTCTTGCTATGCATTTTAAAGTAAGTGACGCTGCTATTAAATTTTTGCCAGCAGGATTAATGTTTGTCTTTAGTATCATTATAATTTTAATTGATACACAAAAAGAACAGATTGCTTAATTAAAAGTTATTGGTGTATAACGTCAGCATAAAGTGAACTTTTTAAGGTTATAATTTCTGTAAAGGCTTGTCTTCTGCTACTCCTCTTGTTTAATGTTACAATACAATCTTTCCTGTTTGTGAATTAGGTTAGAATTAAACCTTTTAGATATTTTAAGGTCTAATAAAAAAGCAATTAAAATGAGGGGCATTATAAACTTATTCATACTACTATTCATTTTGTCATGCAGTAAAAATGAAGATTCGCAAGAACCGAATAATAATGAATGCTCTGGAGATTACTCAACTGCTGGAATATTGGTAAATATTGAAGAAGAAATCTATAATGATGACGAATCTGTCAATGCATACAGCAGATATTCATGGTCCACAGATGGTAATGATAGAATTTTAATCGGAAACGGAATCCCTAATCATGAAGTAGGAACCTTTCCAAATCCTCATAATCCAAACACGATTAGGGAGCAAAATGTAAATAAGAGGTTCACACTTTGCCCAAACATAATATCTGAAAGCGGATTGGAGGTTGTTGGGGCCGCCTTAGCAATCGCATATGCTTTAAATAGTATTAAATTTGATCCTGGTACCGCTGGTAGGTGCAACGACGCCGGTGAATGTAGTTTAGCCCAAGGACAAGGGAATTGGAATATTGAAGCATTAGGGCACAATACTTTTGATTTTGGAGATGACATGAATCATGCTCATGTTCAACCAAATGGAGCATATCATTACCATGGAATTCCAGAATTACTTATTGAATTTCTAGGGAATAATCAAGGGATGACATTAGTAGGGTGGGCATCAGATGGATTCCCTGTCTATGCAAGATATGGGTATTCAGATGCTAATAATTCTAACAATGGAACAAAAGCACTAACCCCAAGTTATCGATTAAAATCTGAGCCTGATACTAATCGTCCAAATATATTAACTGCTCTTATTGGAGGGCCTGGTCAAGATACAACAAATCCAAATACCCCAATTCCAATGGGAGCCTTTACTCAAGACTATGAGTATGTTGAGGGGCTTGGAGATTTAGATCAATGTAATGGGCGTTTTGGTGTAACTCCTGAATTTTCTAAAGGAATTTATTACTATGTAGTTACAGATGATTTCCCTTTTTTCACAAGATGTCTAAAGGGTGAAATTTAAAAAACAAAAAAGCCTCTACATTTCTGTAAAGGCTTGTCTTCTCTAAAAAAGCGATTAAACCTTTCTATATACCCATTTTGCATGGGTTTACTTGGCTGGGTATATTTTAGGTTCTGTCACATTTGTTGTAATTAGAGATATTTACAGGTTTTTACAGATAACTTTAAAAATTAAATAATAAGTTTGTAAATATGAATTTTGGTGATATTGCTTTTGGTGCTATTAACATAGTAGTAGCCGTTTTATGTTTGATTTCATTATTCGTTTTACTGTTTAATATCATTGGAAATAAGAACAGAAATGTTTACTTTTTAATTATTCTGGCCATAGGGTTTTTTATAAGGGCAGTTTATAGCTGGAATTTATTTAATGGGGACGTAAAGCAATTGATATACTCTAATTTTGGGGGAACCTATCTGATTTTTCCTGTTTACCACTTCTTTTTTAAAAAAGCTTATAATATTTTCATTAGTAAAAAAGAACTTCTCTTGTACTTTAGTGCCGCCTTCTTTTTTTCAGTCATTCATTTCTCTGGCGTACTATCCTTTGTGAATAATAAATACCTTTATTTAGTTTTTTCAATTATTGCTCTTTTGTCCTTAGTAAGAATTACTTCACGGGCCATAGATAATAAAGAGGCATTTCACTCTGGTAGTAGAAAAAAGTTTTGGCTTATTATGATGCTGGTCTTAACTGGGAGTTTAGTTTTTGTCAGTAATATATCTTTCTATCTTCATGAAGATGGGACATTAATTTATATTATATTCTTTTTTAATTTTAGTTCTCTGATTTGGCTCTTTGTGTTGGCACGTTTGTTTCTGAATCCAGAAGTTTTGTATGGAGCCCAATTGCTAGACAAGATTATCAAAGAAACCAAGGTGAATGTCTTTGAGGTCTGGGTGCCAAATATTAATAAGATTATAGATAGCCCTGACCAAAAACTACACATGCGTTTAAAGACTGAGAAAAATTATATCATTGAGCAAATTGATACTATTATTTCAGAGGAAATAGCAAAAGGGATAGTTATCTCAAATGCTTTAGTGCTTAAAACAGCTTTAAACATCCCCGTGGTGCATTTAGACTATGTTTTTAAATACTACTGTAAATATTCTAAGAATGACTTTTTTAATTATGTAAAGATTAAATACGCCATTTCACTTTTAGAAACAGGTTATCTAAACACTAAAACCGTTGAAACATTAGCGTCTGATAGTTTTTTTGATTCCAAGACTACTTTTTATAACAACTTTAAAAAGTTTACTGGTAAAAGTCCTACTAAATTTTATCAATACAGAATATAAATTACCCTAAAACATCGGTCAATATACCAAATAAAACACCTGACCTCTTTAATAAACTGGCTTAAAAGCTCCTTAAGGCCTCACTTCAATATGGGTCTGCCTCCTCTTTGGATGAGGTAACTAATTAAATAGCTAAACGCGCAAGATCTTAGGCAAGTTAATCGTTTACATAAAAACGATGCTTAGAAATTAGTGAGTTAGAAGAAAGTGATATACCTGTTATTTAATTTCTATACAATGATGCCCTATTGTGAATATACTCCGCCAATATAGATTCTGCTTCTGTCCAAGGAATTCTATATACTTCTAAAAAAGCCTCTTCCCAAGTCTTATCATATTTACCCATTAGGGTAAAAAGAGCCAAGGGAGACTCTACACCGCCTATGGCTGCGAGTGCTTCTGTTGCTAAATATCCTAATGAATAAGATAAGCCATAGTATAGACCTGAATTACATTGTAAACCAAAAGAATCTTTAAGATAGTTCAAAGCAAACTCATAAGTAACTTCTTCTGTCAACTGCTGATAACCAGTAAAATTACCCAGTTCGTCTCTTGTGTTGGGATCTGAGGTATATGCACCTCTAATCCTTCTTCTAATATTGTTTTTATAAGATTCTGGAGTGTTATAAATTAATGCTAATTCAGGTATGCTTACTATTCCCTCTATTAAAAAACAAGGTGCATCTCTCCCCATACCTCTAAGTGGTCCATTTAAATTTTCGTCCTTCCATTGCGCTTGCTGTATTTGATGCCCAAACTCATGGTTTAACATAGTTTCCTCATTAATTTCCAAACTTCCATTCCCACCATTTGAATCAGGACCTAAAGTTGCTGGTAACACCCAAATTCCGTCAAGCCTACCTTGAGGTTGGTTAGGGACTGCATTTTGGCGGGTACCTTGTGCAGCTGTTTTGTTGGCGTTTCTCATAATAGTCTCATAACTAGGGTGGTTCACTTCAGGATTAGATAGAAGCGCTACCGCCCATTCAAGGTCTATAAAAGGAAACATAATAAAGGTTTGGCTATCTGTTCTTACCGCCTTGGCATAAAGCGCAAAAAGATCGTCCAACCAGAGGTCTAAGCTCACAAAGTGTTTAGCTTCTAAATTAGGCCCTCTAAATTTTTTATAGGGTGTATCATTATACCCAGCAATCAATTTATTACGAACTATGGTGCTGTAAGTGTCATGATATACAATCTCAGACAAATTATCAGCATTATTAATTACATTATCCCAGTTAATACCATGTGGAAATGCTTTTTGTTTAAAAATAGCAGTAATACTTATGGTTTCTCCAACACTTACAGTAATTACTTGTTCTTTAGAAGTTACAGCTCCAGACCAACCTACAAAATCCCAGCCATTGTTTTGAATAAAATCTAAGCCCCCAAAAGCTACTGCTGTTAATTTAACAGTTGTACCACTATTATAGTCGGTAGTCTTTCCTGCATTCACTATCTCTTCCAACACCTCCCCTTCACCTTCTATGTTTACTGTTAGAGGGTACTTCTTCTTCTCAAAGTTTGCTGTAATAGTCTTAGTAGCATCTATGGTAACTGTCCTTGTGGCATCTGTATTACCGTCTGACCAATTTGTAAAAAGATATTCTCCTTGTGGGGTAGCTGTAACTGTTACTGTTTGTCCCTTTTCATATTCACCCCCTGTTGTACTAACACTTCCTCCATCTCCAGCAGAGAATGTAATAGTATATTTGGCTAAAGGAGCTGGTGGTGTAACTGGGGTAGATGTCTCGTCTGAAGAGCAGGATAAAACAAGTAAAAATATAGCAAGTAGGGAAAGTAGCTTTTTCATAAGTCTGTAACTTGGAATATAAATATATAGATTTTAAACCAAACCCTAAATTGTCTCAATATAATAAGAGTATTCCATAAACATGAAAAAAACTACCCTAAAACACCTCCTAAGGCATTAATTTCTTATTCAATTTATTCATCTCCTCACTCACTTTCTTCTGTACCACCTTTCCATAACTTTCTTGTGTTACTGTCATTGAGGAGTGTCCTAGTAGTTCAGATACAATTTCCATAGGAACACCATTATAAAGCAGTACAGTGCTTGCAAATGTCTTTCTTGCTGTGTGAGTGGTTAGTCTTTTATTAATTCCAAGAATACATGCAATTTCCTTTAAATAGGAATTATAACGCTGATTGCTTAAAACTTGAAAAATGTCTCCCTTAAATTATAACCTTAAAAAGTTCACTTTATGCTGACGTTATACAAAATCCCCAGAATCAAGATCATCTTCATATCCACCAGACAGACAAATAGCTGCAGCTCCAATATTTTTATCTCCATCAATCCCCCTTGCCCACATACGATGAAATGAAGAAGGCATCATTATTTTTCTATTAACAAAATGATCCCCTTCCTCTGTTCTTTCTATCTCACCAAAAACTAATTTCCTTGCCATAATTATGTATACTTTTTTTCCCATGCAAGGTAGCTGTCCCAATGGTTTTCTATCCACTGGGAGCATAACCAGTAGCCTTTAACCACCTCTTCTCTGTAGTACCTCTTCCTTCCATTATGATCTTCTTTTGACTTTGAGCTTTTTCTGAGAACCTCATAATTAATTTTGAATGTTTCATTACAGTAGGTTGGGTCTTGAAGTCGGGTGATTTCTGCATCACTAAGTTTATTGGAAATGGCTAGATCGTAGAAGTTGTTCTTCACATACTGTCCAATCTTCATTCCATTTACTGTTTTTTTATCTGTTAAAGTGACTGGTCTTTTGGTTTTGCTGGGCACCAAAGTCATTTCACTAGTTGATTTAACTACTCTTTTGTCTAACTGAAGTAGTTTCAACGCTCTAACGAAAAGCTCAGAGGTATCGCTCTCTGTTTTTACTGAGTCAATCACTTTATCCACTATGCTCCCGTAGAAATTGTTATTTGACAAGTAACCTATTCTAATATTTTCATTATTAATAACCCTCCTTGCCTCTTCTATATAATTATTAAGCATCTCATCTAGTTTTCTATTTACTTTTGGTGCAACAAAAAAAGATTCGATTTTGTCAAATTCAGGGAAATAAATCTGCATTGCAAAGATCGCTCTGAATATTTTTTTAACAACCACTTCACAGGTGCCTTCATTTCCCTTATAATTGAGTCCTAAGCTATGAAAAGCAATATCATAGGCGTACACAGTATTCTCAACAGTATTGATGCCCAGAACGTCTATTTCAGCTTGTTTTAGTAATTGCTCAAAGGTGTTTTCCTTGAATATGGCAGACAGCATATCATTGCCTAAGACTCTTTTAAATAATTCTTTTGCAATAGCTTTGTCTTGATCTCCAACTCTCCAATTACCAGATACTTTCCAGTTTGTTTGAACTATTTTACATTGCTCTACGTGATTCAAATAGCTTGATACTAAAGACTCTCCTATCTCAATTTTCATTTATTAATTCTTTTTTTAATATCATTTAGAATCTGTTTTAGTTTCCTCAGTTTTTACTCTCTTCTGTTTGTGATTCACTACTATTTAATTCAAAATTATCCCTTCCAAAACCTTGGTCGTACCCAATCTCAAGAAAACCAATATCTTCAGTAGATTTCATTAAGGTAAATTTGCTTTTAAAAGCCTTCCATCTCTCTTTTCTATCTTCTCTAGAGCCCCCTTTTTCAATAGCATCTCCAAAGTCGTCTCTATTCCATTCACCAAATTCATACATTCCCAGTTTTTTGACTAAAAAAGGAATGTGTAACATTGTGTTTTCATAAACATAAAAAATATCATACCATAAATCTCCATCTTCATAGTATGTAAAATCTTTATCTTCCCAAGCGAAACGATGTTCTACGACCTCAATTTCATCAAGGTCTCCAAAACTTAAAAGACCCACTTTATATCTATGGTGAAGAGTAAAATCATTTGGCATGTCATCACGAAAACCCCAGGAACCCGAGAAACTCTTTTCCGAAATATCAGGTGAAATGTTTTTCATACAATTAACTCCTCCTACATCCCATGCACTAATGTCTTGCTTAAATGAAGAAGCCTCTATAAATAATTCCTCCAAATTACCAATAACACCTGAAACATCCCAAGAACTAATATCTTGATTGAACGAGGTAGCGGAAAGAAACATACATCCTATATTAGTAACTTTGGAAATATCCCATGAACCAATATCTTGATTGAACGAGGTAGCGGAAAGAAACATACATCCTATATTAGTAACTTTGGAAATATCCCATGAACCAATATCTTCATTGAATGTTTCATATTTCGCAAATAGTGAGCTCATATCAGTCACATTACTTGTATCCCATGAACTAATATGTCCATATTTAGCTACTGCTTCTTTTTCGTTTGCTTTCCACAGAGAGACCGCTGCTCTCAGAGAATCGTTATCTAATTTCATATTCATGTTAGTTATAATTAATAAGTTTTATTATTCCAAACCTTGGGCAGAATGATTTTTTGAACATAGGTTCATCAAATACTCAGTTTTTTTGTTTTCTGTATTTTTAATAACTCTTAAATAACCAGATAAATATACCCATAAGAATAAGCATATAGAATGGCTGCCCCAAAGGATTAAGTGAAGTTAGTATAGGATATTTAGCTTCTCTCATTGAAACTTTGCTCTGATCACCACTTATTTTTTGTGTATAGCCAATTAATGTTCCAACAATATATAAGACGATAAATATAATTAAATAAACTGTTTTCATATAGTATTCATTAATTATTTAAAAGCCATTTCTTTACATACTCATCATTGCGGTCGTACCATTGTGTTGTAATTGCATACGTGAAATCTCCCACAGTAAACTTATATCTCCATGTCCACCTACTTTGTTCGTTGTGGTCTTTAATTGAAGCATCAAACTCTTCTTCTGACGATAAAACAGGCATCTTAACAAATAGAGCATAGTTAAGATCAAACTTGGGTTTACAATAATCTTCTCTACAATATTTAGATAGTTCTTCTTCTGTAAAATTCTTAGCCTTATCTACAATTAGCTCTTGAATTTCTGTATTGTTATATATCCTGTCTTTCCTTGTCTTGTGTCCCATAGTTACATGTATTTAGTAGAAGTCATTTCTTTTCCAATTAAAGATAATTCTGTCAACAGCCATTTTATCTGCTCTGTCCAGCTCTTTATAAATTTCAGTTTCTTGGTATTTTTTGAAATCATAAAGATTCCAAGCTATAGCTCGCATTCTTTCGTCGTTTTCTTGTATGGTTTATTATTTTAAGTTCATTCATATTATCAAATGGCATTCGTATCAAGTTTATTTAATTTTTCTGCAGCCTCATTTAAGTGATTTTTTATTGTTGTATAAAGCGAATACAATTCCTCTATCTCTTTCATTCCCTCAAACGGGTACTTTTCAGCGTTATTTAAAATGTCAGACATTGTTATCATTTGTATAATTAAATAATTACACATGGTAAGTAATCCTATTGCTTTACTTATTTCACTCATGTTTTTAATACTACCTTTATTTTCAAATAAATCTTCAGTAAATTCTTTGTCAAGAATATTTTTTAATTCTATTTCTGAAGAAATCTCACCTTTTTTTAGCTTAAAATTCAAAGCATTAATATATTCATAAACTAACGGCTCTTGGGCTTTAATTATTTCAATTACTTCGTTATAAGTTTTTCTTTCATTTTTTATAACATTTTTATCTTCAATAAATTTTTCTGCATATAGTTCAGCTCCTATTAAAGAGGCTTCATAATGAAAATTTAATTCTTTATTCCCGTCATTTTTTATAAAACCTTTGATAGACTTAAGGCCTTCAACTCCTTTTAGGGCTATTTGCTTCCTATGCTCTTCAGGAACAGTCTGTTCAATACTTTGATATTGTAAAAAATATTCTTTACCAAGGCTTTTAATTGTGTATCCATGTGTTTCAATGATCACAGGTGGAATAGCATCAACCCGAGTTTTTACTACTTCTAACCAAACTAATTGATCTTTAGTGGGCCGTTTGCTATTTGTGTAATCTTTTTTTTTCTCATCTGATCGTGTTGGTATATCAGTTTTATTTAATTTTTGGGCAGCTTCAACTTCTTTTTCAGTGTGAGATTTCTGTTTTTTTTGAAACACATATTTTCCTAAAAAGTAAAGTGCGATTCCGCTAATAGTTAGCATTAAAAAGTATTTGGTAAATAATTCCATGAGATTTTAAGTTAGATTGTTAACTGAAATAAATTTAACTATAAAACTTATGTGTTGATTATTATTGTAATGTGCGTAAAATTGTTGCCAATGGAAATATCCACAAAATATTTTTCACTAATTTTTATGTGAAAAAGACTCATTCCCTCAAGGAAATCATTATTATTAAGTTTTTTCATTAATGATTTATTTGAGAATTCAAGAACTGAATGCGACGGATCATGCTCTTTGATGATTTCCTTGAATTTATTTATGGCATTATTCTTGTCTTGAAACCAAGAGTTAATAATCGAGTGGTTTTCATTTATCCAAAATCTCCCATCCTGAACCATTCCGTCACCTTCATTATAGATTAATCTTCTTAATCCAGAAATATCTTTATTTATTTGATCACTCAAGCTGCTAATTCCTGTTTCTGATTTTTTACCATCAACTCTTTTAATTGAAGATTCTACTCTGTTAATAACAACACTCCTATTCTCGTTAACATAAATCACAAACAAGGGACCTGCATAGGCATATTTGTCATCCCTCCATAAGTCAAGATGTTGTAATGTTCTAAATGAGTCAAATCCGCCATTTTTTAATACTACTTGATCAGCAATGTATTCTGCTATAAGCCTTGTTACACAATTAATTTGAATATTTTCTGAATTAGAAGAGTCTATTCTGAAATAGGGAATATATAACTTTGGATTATCATGCTCTTTACATATTAATCCAATACCTTGAATCCAATTAGGGCTAATAAATTCTTTTGAATCGACATCAACACCTGGATTCATAATTTCGTTCTTATTAAAGTACTGAAGTGAAGATAGAATAATTAGATTTAGATGTTTGATTTTTACCAATTCAAACCCATCTCTTTTACATAATACCCAGTTATCATTCACAGTTGACACTTTGAATAAATACTTTTCAACAAATTCACTATAAAATTTTTCCGCTAATACCTCGCTTTCAAATTTCTTTTTAATTTGAAATTCTGTTTTAAGCACAGAAGACCAATCACTTCCTTTTAAATCGCTATAGAACTCTGCAAAAACTAATTCCGGATTAAATTTCTTTTTTAATATTCGATAGTTAACTTTATTGCCAACATCCACACCAGACGGAATAAAATCTGAAACTTTCTGATCTGTAATTTTTTTTCCAAAATAATCCCACTCCTTAATATCTCCTGTGGGGTTATCGTTTTTATAATTTAGACGATGTTTTAAGTTCCCATTAGGCCACCATTCTTCAACTAAACCTTCAAAGTCACCATCAACAATGTTAGCAATTGCTTCTTTTAAACCTGTATGATAATAACTTACTACTTCTCCCTGTTGCACCCCATTTTTAAATACACTTTTATGTTTTAATGACCCATTTGGATAGTACTTTTTTAATATACCATTATACTCTCCTTTATCATTTAAGCAATATTCTTCCTTAATATTACCATTCTTATAGTATGTTTTTTCCATAAGCTATTTCATTTTAGCGCTAGCTATAATTAATAAGTTTTATCATTTTATAATTCCAAACCTCTTGCAAAAAGATTCTTTAGACATAGGTTTATCGAATACTTTATTTTTTTCTCTATACTCGTTTGCGATACTAGTATACATTGGGTTTCCTTCAGAAAAATTAACCAACCCATATGTTGCAGCAATATTTTGAAGCATCAATTTGATACTACCCAATGAGTGTCCAGTCTGACTAACACAGAGGTCTTCATTTTTCAAGTAATTATCTAGCATAAACCTTACTTGTTCCTCAGTGTATTTTACTTTGGACATGATGCTTAATTTTAATTATCAAAAGGCATTCGTATCAAGTTTATTTTTTATGTGATGCTTCGTAATATAATATATAGCCCAAAACCAATGGCTTTTAGATGTGTTTTGTGTTCGGGTATACTTTAGAATATTTTTTTAAATTGACTTCACTCTTTATGTCATTTAAATAGTTTACCTCCCCTTTAAT
>Ga0222661_1000735_pt1 | contig 10990 bp, 16 predicted proteins | sample AntAcemetagen551_FD_179851 | JGI IMG/M metagenome (GOLD analysis project Ga0222661, IMG submission 179851) | Saline water microbial communities from Ace Lake, Antarctica - #551 | ecosystem: Environmental > Aquatic > Non-marine Saline and Alkaline > Saline | place: Antarctica: Ace Lake...
ATCCCATATAGAATATTCTCAAGTTTGGTTACTTGTTCCTTCAAATCTTCCATTTCTTGTTTTTCTTGAGGTGTCATATATGTATTATACCATTTAGATAAAAGCTAATCTTAAGTCTGGTGTTGATGATGCTGTTACTTCAACTGGAGCAAATGATGCCATTATAATAGCCCAGTTGTCTGCATTATTACTAAAACTAAAAGTCTGGATAGATGCTGGGTCAATACTACTATTAGTGTCAACTATCAAGGTTTGAGGTGTGGCATCAGGAGCTTCTGCTCTTTCTACACCGCCCGATGTTAATGATAACCCATTGCCCCCGTTATGGTAAGCAGATGCGATTACCCAACAATTATCAACAGAGGGGGTTAGGCTTTCACTAAAAGTTGCACCTGTACCATTGGATTTTGTTGAGTTGTCTATTGAGCCAGATTGGCTTGCACCATTATAAGAAGAAGCAATTGTGTCGCAGAAACTTCCAATAGCATTGGCAAATGTTACAACAACATCATTAGTTCCACTGCTAGGATTTTTTAAAAACCAAAGAGATATATTTACGTTATGTTGTGCAAAAGAGTCATCAATCTTAGTCATCGCTACACCGTCATAAGTAACTGCTGTTGCTTTATTTCCAGAAGGATTTACTACACTAGCTTCAACAAAAATAATTCTATCTGTTCCTGAACAAACATGCGAAAAAGTTTTGCTAGAACCTCCCGTTATTCTTCCTCCAACAGTTGCGTTGTCAAATGATATTGCCATATATTTTATACTGCGTTACTCCAGGTACTTTTCCAATCTGTACCGTTATACTGTGCCACTAACATAAATGTTTTACCTGCTGTTGATGCTGCTGGAAAGGCTGCACCAAATGCTTTATAAGTAGCATTGATTGTTAGTGTTTCTGCCCCTGCACTATCTACATAAATAGCTATAGTTTCTCCTATTACTGGAGTTCCTATTGGTGCGCCAATAGTTAATGTTGCAGTTTGTGTAGTTCTGTAATAAACATTTGCTGAGGACAAGTCTGGGGTTAAAGTAGAACTTGTTGTTGACGAAGCTGTACGTGGTTGGTTTCGTTTATTTGTAATAGTGTTTGTGCTAGATACACTAGGGATTACCACACTCTCGACAGCAATGACTCCTGCTGCTGAACGTGAAATAGTTGTATCTGTTGCGTGTCCCACATTTACACCAGCAAACTGCGGTGATGCTGTTGTTACAACACTTTGGTTTAGTGCCTTTACATCTGCAATAGATGTTAGTTCTGAATCCATCAAAGCACCTGCTGACTGCACATTAGTGGCATCTGTTACATCTGCACCATCTTCTACGTTAATTAGTGTTCTTACTGAACTAGCTGTTAGTTCTTCTGAGTTACCTGAACCTGCTGTAGTTCTTCCTAACACTCTTGCTGTAGCTACATTAGAAACAACGTCAACTGTTCCTGCTGGGATGTTAGTAAAGTTAGTACCGTCAAATACAGGTGAAGCCCCATTTACTACACTCTGGTCTAAGGCTTTTACGTCTGCGATGCTTGTTAGCTCACTATCCATCAACGCTCCCGCTGAGGTTACATTAGCTGTATCTGTTACATCTGCTCCTGCTTCCACACCCGTTGTTGCCCCTACAGTAAGTCCTGCTGCAGTTCCTGTGATGTTTGTACCAACTAAATCACTTGGAGTTCCAAGGTCTGGTGTAATAAGCGCTGGAGAATCATTAAACACTAGTAATCCTGAACCTGTCTCATTTGAGATAACCCCTGCTAGTTCTGCTGAAGTAGTTGCTGCGAATTGGTCTAATCCATTTGAAGTAAGAGCATCTCCTCCTCCTGCTAGAGCTTGCCATGAACACGTACCATCACCATCTTCTCGTAAGAATTTAGAACCTCCTGCTTCTCCTGTAGATAGAACTGCTGTACCTTCTGGTGCTCCAATAGCATCAATCTGTGTTTGGATAGCTGAAGTAACTCCTTTGACATAAGCAAGCTCTGTAAGACTTGGGTAAGTAGCAACTGGTGCTGACACTATCTCCTTTGAACCATTAGTTATTAAAATCTCTGAAGCTGTTAGGTAGCTACCTGTAATAGATGTTGCGAATGTGGGAGCTGTCGATGGTGACTTAGCACCTAATTGTGTCTGTATTGCGCTTGTTACTCCATCCACATAGTTAAGTTCTGTGGCTGTGGCTGTAACTCCGTCTAAAATGTTTAGTTCTGCTGTTGTTGAAGTAACTCCATCAAGGATATTAAGCTCTGCGGTGGTTGTTGTTGCCCCTTCTAAGATACCTAACTCTGTTTCTGACACGTTTACTGCTCCTATACCAATTTCTCCTGTGAATGTAGGGTTTGCAATGGGTGCTTTAAGGTCTACATAAGCTTTAATAGATTGTTGTGATGCTAATTTAGTAGCACTATCTGAAGCCATGTTGTCTTCGTCTAGTACATAGCCATTACCTGAAACGTCTGTATCTGCGTTGTATGTTAAAGCTGCTGTATCTGTAAGGTCTGTAGAAGCTCCTGTTACTTCTGCACCAATAGCGAGATTAGTAATAGTGTTGTTGTCACCATCAATAGTTTTATTAGTTATAGTTTGTGTAGTTGCTTTAAGAACGTCATCTATATTATCAAGAGTAACTTTTTTAGTTGATCCTCCTGCTACATCGTTAATAGCAAACTCGTCTGCTGCTACGGGTGTTGTTTTTGCTGTTAATGCTGAAATCTTTTTATTTGCCATTATGATTTAGTTATATTACTCCATCCCCCACCTCCTTCTAAGACAATGAGTCCTGCATCTTCTTGTAGTAAGAAATCACCGCTTTCTAATAATAGATAGAACTCTCCTTCGATGTTACGTGCTTCATTACCCCAAGTAGAAGTATTCTTTGATTGATTTGCCCAAGTAGCCATATTACTTAGCGTTTTTACGCTTCATGCTAATAACTGGCTTTGAATCCTTCTGTCTTTTACCCATGAACTTCTCTAGTCGTGACTCTGCCTTCTCAATCTTTCCAGTAAGCATGTTTACTTTATTGACCATCTCGTTAGCTGACGCATATTCAAGAGATGCGTACAGAGGAATTAGTTTATGGAAGATAGACGCAAACCCTGGTTCTTTAGTAGTATCAGTCGTTGCAAAGTATGACCCTGCACGCTGAAAACGGACTTTTAAGCCATCTGTTGCTGTAACTTGAGTAGTATCAGGCTGTGGGTATAAAAAGATTGAATTACCAATCTTATCGTAGTGTATAGGTAGACCGTTTGTAGTTGAGTACTCGGTCTCCGTAATATTCATCTGTTTGAAGTCTGCTGTGTCTATTGGATATAATGGGTAATAACTTCCAGTACTATCAAGTGCTTCTACTCGCTCAATCTTTAAGAAGGTAGATGCAAAAGAGTAATCCTTTTGACCATTAACTAGGTCTGAAGTAGCTATTGGGAAGTCAGTGTTGTTTGTATCGTCCCATTGCCATGTATTATCAGAATTCAATAGAATGTCTGATACATTATCCATAGCATCGTTAGATAGTCCTGTGAATTCAGCTAAACGTACTGTACTACCTGTAATAGAGCCATAATTGCTCCCAAATAGGTAAAGTTCGCACTTCTGTAGTATTCCATCTTTGTTAGTGGTGTCTGAGAAATTCATATATATTCCATTATATCACGTAACTCTATTTACGCTCAGAAAACTGTTTTGTTTTTGGTGCTGGCTTTGCTTTAACTGGTGTTTTAACGATTGTTCCTCCTGTAACCTCAGCATATCGTTCTGCAGCTTCTTTCTTTGCAAATTCCTTAACTCTTCCATCTCGGAATTGTACTTTAATCATATTATTCTAATATTGTTAGTATTTCTTGTAATTTTGTGTCTATCTCCATTGGGTCGATAGCTGCAATTGCCTCGATTACTTTGGCTTTATTGTCTTCCATAGACTCTTCTGGTGTCATTTCCCCAGCTTCTCTACGTTCTGCACGCTCCCGTTCTTCCTTCAGAGACTCTTTAAACTGCTCAACCCTGTCAATGACAGACACTTGAACTTCACCATCTACGATTTCCGTAGTTAAGGCTAGCTCAAACTCTGACATAGGTTCATCTTTGATGGCTTCTGCTGTTTTCTCAATAATCTGAGCAACTAGAGTGTTTCTTTCTTCACCAATAACATTACCTTCATCGTTAAGTTTTTCCATGTTTTGATAGTGCTTTCGCCCTTTCATTACTAGCTCTCCTTTCTTTTCTACAAGTGCTTTAAGTTCTTCGTCTTTAATGATTATATTTCTCATATTATTTATTAGTTAGTAGTTTCTTAATCTCCTCGATACCTTGTTCCATCTTATCTAGCCTTTCCTCTGTTTTATCTTCTTCCATTGGTACTGGGTTGGCTTTAAAAGCTCCAACTGTTGCCATAGGTGTAGTACCTTCTCGTAAGACTTTCCCTGAACGTGGGTCAATCATCTTTGTAATGTGCTGCAAATCTTTAGATATTGTTGTTTTTCTTTTCATGTAATTGCTATCAGTTCTTTCAAGGGTAGTAAACTGATGTCTACCCTTGAAGAAACAATTAAGTTGTTAATCTTCAACCCTGTAGAACTAGTCTACTGATAGGATTTCTACTCCTGCTGCTTCTCGGTTTTCAATAACTCCGAATAGGATGTCTGCTACAACCAATACTCCTAGCCATTCTAGTTTGTATTCTGCTTGTAGACGTACTCCATTTGCGTCTTTTGCTCCTGGAAGTGCTGCTGTTGCAAAGTGAATTGCATCAGGGTTTCCAAAGAATCCGTGTAAATCTGTACCGTCACTAACAATGTTAGTTGTTGATAGAACTGGTCGTCCGTACAACATTCCAATCTGTCCTTTTAGAAGTGGGTCAGCTCCATTTGTGTTTTGCACAAGTGAGAACTTATCAATTGCCATAAGGTCAGCCCAGATAGTCTTTGGATTAAGAATCCAAGCTGTATCATCTAGGTCTCCATCATTTGCTGTGTACTTGGTTACTGCGTCTAGTACGTTAGCATCTGACAAAGCTGTTCCTGTAGTTCCTGCAACTGCTGTAAAGCCTACGAATAGAGCTGTAATAGCTGAATCTAGTGCTTTTGCTGCTGTGTACGCTGCATTCTTCATGTAAGTTTCCTGTGTCTTGTACTGTTTCATTACTTGTGCTGCTTCCTTATCTTCAATCATGAAGGCAACGTGTGAATGAGTAGCGATAGTTAGGTCTACTGAAGTTTGTGCGTTATCTGCAAGTACAACTTGTGTCTGTGCCTGTTTGGCTGCGGCTGCAAGTTCTACAATAACTGGTGTGTGAATAATATCCCCTCCTGCAATTACGTCTTCTGAACGGTCTGTAAAGAAGTTAGCTGCTACTAATTTTGAACGGTAGAAGTCGTTGATTTTGTTTCCCCATACTTCTCCGATTGATGCTGCCAAGTCGGCTGCAACAAAGTGGTCTGTCTCTGTGTTACTACCTCTTTCAAGGCGGGAGTACCTCTTCGGGTTCTCCTCTCATAGTTTCCTATGAGGTCAGACTATACCTTCACTCTTTCGTTATATGGCGAGCGTGTGTCTCGATGGTAGTCGTTGAGGGTTCTCTTTCGAGCTTCCCTGCTGATTGTCCGTTAGTCCCCACCTTTTCAGGCTTCGGCTCTTGGGAGTTTCCAGCATATACAAGATTTTAATTAGGCAAAGTCACTTACCTAATGCCATATATAATATTTGTTAAGTTAACGTACTTTAACAATTGCATTAGAAATATTTAAATCATGTCTGTCATATTTGACGTGACATGGAACACATAGACAGGTGAAGTCATCAAGGTCTCTTTTATACTCCCTGCTTATGTTAGCCCAGTGAAAGTGACCTTTGTAAGGGTCAGCAAATCCACATATAGAGCACACACAAGGCTTCTTCCCTTTCCATTTAGCAACCCAATCATGGAGAGCAGAATACCCTACATCATCACCTTTCCACTTAGAATTTTCTTTCCCCGTGTTATCTCCATCTTTAAAATGAGTACGACCAGTGTTATTGGTGTGTCCAATTCTGTCAGAAGACATTTGAGCTTTAGTTTCTTCTGTGTGTTTTTTACCCTTACGTGGGGACCATCCCTTTGAATACTTCTCAAGAAGCCTCTTAGAGTGAGCTGTATTGCTGCCCGTCTTTATTCCTTTGTTCCAAGCAACCTGGACGCCAGTTTTACCCTTGTTCCAAGGAACTTGTCCTTTCTTTCCTGCCATGTGTTCATTTTATCACAGCGGATTAAATATACCTAATGCAATTGTCAATGTACTTTCTCAACAAATTGTTAATCGTTTGAATAATTAACTATCAGGCGTTGAAACTACCTATTTACCATGTGCTTTATCAAAGAGTGCCTTGTGGTCATCTCTGTCTAAGTTTGGGCTATTAAAGTCTTTCTTCTCTGCTACTGCGGGTGAACCAGTAGAAGTTCCTAGCTGTGCCTTTGCAGACTTAGCTTCTTTCTCCTTCTTTTCCTTCCAAGTAACGAAAAGCTCGTCTTTTGTAGCTTCACTTAGTGAAATTCCTTCAAGTTCAGCGATTTTACCTGCTTTTAATACTTCTTCTTCTGTAAGTCCTTGAGCAAATAGGATAGCCTCTTCACGAGATAGTCCTGTTTTTACTTCTTCCTTCTCTTCCTTGACTACAGGTTCTTCAGATACAGATGATTTAACATCTTTTAACTTCCCTTCAGCTTTTTCTGCCCGAGCTTTTTGGTTCTCGTATAGCTTCTCGAAGTCTTTACCTTCAGAATCTTTGTTTAAAGTATCGTTGTTGTCGGTGCTGACACTAGCATCGTCTTGAACTGCGGCATCAAGAGTCTCCTTATTTTCTTCAGTCATTAAAGTGTAATTATTTAAAGTAGCTTCCTAAACTACTGATGATGAATAAATAACCTTTTGAGTTATGTTTACAATTATAACACAACTACCTAGCACTGGTAGGTTTGCGTGGTTCTTTCTCCTTGTATTTATACTCCATATCTCTAAAACAGGTCTCTATACACTCCTTAGCTTCTTTAAATCCCTTTGTATCTTCCCCTTGTAAGGCTTTACTACCTGCTGTGTCCTTTAGCTGTAATAGTAAATAAGATTTAACCTCATCTCGTGTTTGAAAGTCTGCGTAGAATTTTTGTAGTAGTTTCATATGTTTATTTAAGAGGATAATTGCTCCATGCCTTATACCCAGAACCGTAGTATATAACTAGAACCCACCGTTTTTTGATATACAGCGTCTCATAACGAGTCTCAAAAGTAATACCAAAAGTCTTATGGTCATCTATTTGAGCTACAGGACACTTCCCCCATCGCAAAGGGTGTCTTAATATATTGTCTACTGTCCAATTTAGTTTCATACCCATATTATATACCCTCAACTAGTAATAGCGAGGTAGTTATCCACTTATCCTTGTTCTGTTGCTGTTGCAGTCTCCTCTACAATACCCTCTGGTTGCCCTTGTGGTGCCTGTGGTGCAATGTTCTTGCTTCCTGCACTACTTTGTAGCTTATTGAGTGTAACAGGGCTTATTCCTGCTCCTGACAATTCAACTGCCTGAGAGAAGATTGATGCTAATGCTGGGTTCTCTAACATAGCGAATGTTCCTGTATTCGGGTCGAATGTACTAGATACCTGCCCTAAGATATTAGATAGTGATTCTAGTGTTGCTGCTTTATTACGTTGTTCGTTAGTTGTGATAACAGATACTTTGAATTTAAAGTCTTTAAAGTAGTTCTTTGGTACTTCTAGGAAGCGTGTGTTGTCTGTTTCTGCAAGAATCTCTTTGAAGGCTTCGATTGCTTGTTCATATGACTCTGCGTTGAAGTCTGTATCAATCTTTAGGTTAAGTAGTTTCTGCTTAATAACCTCATTAGCCTTGTAGATGCCAAATCGTTCATCTATCTTAGCTAGTTCATCTGCTGAGAACTCTGCTGACAATATCCACTCTTGGTTAATGTCTTTAACAATCTCTGGAATAATCCAATCATTAAACATCTCTGTTAGGAAAATACCCATCTCTTCTCTACGGTAGATGAATAGTGAGCTTGCTTCTTGGTTCTGGATAGCAACGCTTCGGAATGGAGTTCCTGAAGGTAGTGTTTCCCCTGTTAAGGCATCGAATGTAGATGTTACCTTCTCTGCTTGCTCATCCCAGTCTGATTTAGCTCTATCAAACGCTGGTAGTGCGTTAGTCATAGTGTTTACTTGTGTAAACGTCTTGTTATCTCCAAGTTTTAGAATGAATCCATTATCAAGGTCTGCAATAGCATTGTTCTCGATAGTGTCATCGTTAGTAACGAATCCTGTCTTAGAAGCCATAATCATAGCGTCACGCTGTAGTAGCTGTGATTCGTTAGTACCTGTCTGTGCTTCAAACATGTCTTCTACTACTCCTCGTGGTGTTCGGTTGTCTTGTTCTGCCCATCCTACCCATTTGTAATAACTATCTTTCTTTTCACTAAATAGCTCTTTATCCTCTTTGTTTCCATCTTCATATACAAAGAACTTATACTCTGAGTATGTATCTTCTGAACCACCAACCACAGAATCAGGCATTTCCCCTGAAATCTCGGCTACTGTATATTCTTCTAAGTTCATGTCTAATAGATCCTGTACGTTGTCCCATACATCCTTCTTATCTGCTAGTTGTGCTCTAGTAAGTAGGTGCATTTCCTTAATAGGATGCTCCATAGGGTTAGCTCCTTGGTCAATGATGGCGTTCTTGTGCTTAACTACCTCTACGTTAATCTTACCGTCAATCATTACCTTCTTAACGAGTAACCAACCATACTTTGGTCGTTTCTCACCCATACGGTTAAGAGTCTTAGCAAATCCACTATCTTTCATCCATTGCTGTACACGTTTACCTATAAGTAGTGAACGTACATAGTCTCTAGTCTCTGAAACAATGTTCACATCTTTAGTATCAAAATCTGTAGCACGAATAGCTACATTAAGTCTGTAGTTAGCAATGTTGTAGTATGGTTTTTCTCGTCCAAACTCATCTAAATCTCCTGATAAATACTTTGAGTTAGAAATATACTCAATACGCTTGTTTGTATCTTTTAAGGAGAAATTAAGTCCTTCCTCTACTTCGATAGGACCATCGTATCGCTTTGTTAATGTTTTGCTTATATCGAAAATAGTTGTCATATTGAGTAATTATATCACAACTACTTAGCTTTATTGATACTTAGCCCTCTACGAGCGTTTCTCCTGTCTAATTGCATCTGTAATCTAGCTCTCTCGGGTGTTTCTTCCCCATATAGCATTACATCAATGGAATCATCCATGTTACCTAGCTGACCGTTGTTGTTGTGTTTGTTGTCGTTTTGCATTGAATCGTAATCTATCTAGTTTACTAAACTTCTCTCTTCCCTTAACTATATCAAATCCATACCTCACTGCATCTAATGCATCTGAGAACATATGGTTTGGTTTGTTAAGTAGGTTCCCGTCCTTGTCTTCATCCCATAGGTAGTTTTGATACCCTTCCCATAGGTTAGTTGAGCTAGCTGTAACACTTATCTTATGTGATTGTACGAACTGTATGCCCTGACTAACACTATCCTTCCCCTTAGAAGCTCCTATGATGTTTACTCCATAAGAACTCATCTCTGCAATAGACTTTGGTTCTGCACTATCAGCTACAGTAGTGGTACTTAATTCCAGATTAGCTAGGTATAGATTTATAACGTCAGCAATCTGCTTGTTAGACATGCCCTTCCTGAATAAGATTTCATCTAAGATATACCCACCATTGTAGTAATAGATAGCAATTGCAGCACTAGGGTCATTTGTATACCCATAATCTAATCCGATACTATCTAGTCTTGCTTCATGTGGTACATCATCTCTCTTAATCCATCCTTTGTAAATCTTACCCTCTTTACTTGATGGTTTCCCTAGCCATTTGTATTCGTATAGCTTTGGTCGTTCTGCTTTATCAGCTTCCATCTCCTCAATAAGTACCTGCTCCATCCATCCGTATTTAATAGCCACATCATAGTTAATGTTTATTACTAGTGTGTTAGGTCTTCCCTCTATCACTAATCGTTTATGTATAGGGTCTTCTTCTAAGAGTCTGTTGTATGTGTAGATAAGCTGTGAGCCTTTCTTACGAACTGTGGGTGTAAGTATCTCTAATGACTTCTCTGAGACTGTCTGTGCCTCCTCTACCCATGCTATATCAATACCCTCAATAGACTTAACTGATTGCTCGTTTCTCTTCAATCCTTTAAATAAAAAGTCTGAACCGTTTACTGTGTTCACAATAGAGTTATCTGTAACCTTGAAGTCATGTAGCTCGTATTTCTCTATAAGGTCTTTAAGTAGTTGGTGTGATGAATCACTAATGGAGTTTTGGAACTCTCTGAAACATCCTATTCTTAGCTTCTCCTGTCTAGCACGTATAAGTAACACTCTAGCCACTGTATGTGACTTCAATGAGTTTCTACCACCATAGACTGCTGCTTCTCTCCAGTCCTTATCTAGTAGTCTACTCAGCTCCTTCGGAATTTGTATCGTCTGTTGTTTGTTTGTCATTGATTATTTGTACTAGTACAGGCTGTAGTAAAGACTCTCCGTCCTTTCCTGTAACCATCTGTGTAGGCTTCCCATCTAGCATTTCCATTACATGCTTTTCATTAGCTGGATTACTTATATATCTCTCCATATACTCATCAAACTTTTCTGGGTGTTCTCTAAACTCTTTCTTTAAACGAGATAATGCAGAAATAGAGCCAACAGGTCTACCGTCTGGATTTCCTGACTCTCCTTTCTTGAAGGGTGTTAGTTGTTTTGGTACTTCTGCCATAATAATTGTTTTGTAACTGTTAACTCTTCTTAGTACCTTTAATTATAACATGCTTACCTATGCTTTATGTATAGTTTTAAATTGAATCATGGTTTCCTCCTAATGCTTCTGTCAGTAAACCAACTATATGTGGGCAATAACCTTCTTCAAAAGAATATTCCCT
>Ga0222661_1000739_pt1 | contig 10976 bp, 12 predicted proteins | sample AntAcemetagen551_FD_179851 | JGI IMG/M metagenome (GOLD analysis project Ga0222661, IMG submission 179851) | Saline water microbial communities from Ace Lake, Antarctica - #551 | ecosystem: Environmental > Aquatic > Non-marine Saline and Alkaline > Saline | place: Antarctica: Ace Lake...
CATATCTCTTTTGGAAAAAAAACTTCAATTTTTTATTTCTGGTGTGGTTTTTTGAAATATTAGTATGCTTCCTTTTTTTATTTTTTGTTTTTTGTTTTTTATTTTTTGTTTTTTGTTTTTTGTTTTTTGTTTTTTGTTTTTTGTTTTTTATTTTTTGTTTTTTATTTTTTAGCATTAAATTATATATGAATCCTGTAATAAAATATATTCTCGCAGTCATTATTGGAACTATTGTTGGATTTTTAGGCGGATTTCAAGGAATTGCTGGAGGATTTTATATTACTATGATGTTACTCTTTACGGGTATAGCTAATACGCAACGTTTGGCTGCCGGAACTACGTTATTGGCGGTGGTATTTCCCCTTTCTATTGGGGCTGTGTATGAATACTGGAAATCAGGAGATGTTGATGTGTATGTCGCACTCATTATCACCCTTTTTTATATGATTTTTTCTTGGGTGGGCGCAAAAGCAAATGTTCTTGTTGACGAGAAATATCCGGTTTTAAGTTTAGCTATATTATTGATGTTTACTTCCTTATACTTTTTTTCGAAATATATTGGACTCTTACAAGCTAAAAAGTAGATTGATAAATAGATTAGATTAGATTAGATTAGATTAGATTATATAAATTATATAAATTATATAAATTATATAAATCGGTTATTTTCTTACGCACAATTGCTTCCGTCTTCATAACACGGCACATTTTGTATTGTCCAGGATTTTGGGATAGCATAAGCACACGATTTCTCGATACCCAATTGATTTTCGCCGGCTACTAGACGCATAAACCCCAACTCACCCCAATAGCTTCCCCATGAGTTACGAATTATCCAATATTGCTTGTCCAATGATTGGTCATAACCCCAACCCACTACAGATATGATATGATTTATCATCTTTAATTTGTTGGGTAGATTGAGAACACCACCTTGGTAATTTACTATTTCCTCTGCGTTTATTCCACAAGCAATCGGTCCGTTTTTGTAAATCTCCGTCTTCATATCATCTGCTCCTCTCACTGCTCCGAATTCGGATATCGTCGCATTTGGATAATGAGTAATTGGATAACATGACCCACCCCTCGACGTAAATGTATCACACGTTTTACATGTGTTTATGGGTGTACATTCGAAATCCTTTTTATTTTCTTGACACGCGGTCTCTTTGGAGTCGGAACTACACGCTTGATATACCATACAGTCATCAAATGGTATAGACCCGTATTCATGTATGGCCTTGTATGTTGCTAAATGGTCCCCTCCATTACATGTTCCTCCCATTTGACAGTTCAATAAAAACTGAATGCTTAGATTGATATCAGGCCATTGTGCTTTGCGTGCGATTTTTATTCTGTCTGCGAGTGCGCTTATTGACCCATGTGCCCAGCAACTTCCACAATATACAGGTATGTGTTGGTTTAGATTTTTTGTTAAATAGTTGATTCCTTCTACGTTTGACCATGTGAAGGATTGGGGAGAGGCTTGGACAAGTGGTCCTCTTAATGAAGTGTGGGTTGTTGTTGTTGCTGCTGGTTCGGTTGTGTTGTTATAGGTTATTAAATAATCTTCTATATCAACTATTGGAACGTATTCATTCATTCGTGTGAATACACAATTAAAGGTTGACATAGTTATAAGTAGGGTTAACGTTGAGAGAAATCTGAACATTTATATATCCTTTTATTTTATTTAGATTTATATTTAAGTTTCTATTCAAATGAATGAATGAATGAATGAATGAATGAATGAATGAATCTCTATATTCAAGACAATAAATCAGCATACGAATACGATTCTTCTACTTCGGCTTCCTCTAGTCCTCTGCGATGAAAATATATTCCAACTATGACTATTGTCACTCCAAACGACACGGCTGCTATATTATATATCGTTGTAGCTTCCATTCTAATGTTGGGTATGATATTAAAGTATATATTTATATTCTTAAGTTTGTTATTCTTCAATATTGAAGTATTGTTATTGTGTTATCAAAATATAATACAGTTATTGTTATGATTGTATTATATTTTGTATAATTCGTATCCTATTTATGGATAACAATATCTCAACATCTCATTATAATCCTTACCAGACGGATATATTTTTGGTAGCCAAGACATTATGTAATTTTTATATTTGGTACTTGTATTCTTCATCTCTATTATAATACGAGATATTTAATTATAAATTTGCTTGTATATTATATCTAAGTATTGGGTGTTGGGGGAAGGGTAAGTATTGGGTGTAATAATTGTGTGTGAATATGGTATGTGAATATGGAGTGTAAGTATTGGGTGTAAGTATTGGGTGTAAGTATTGGGATAAGTATGGAGTGTAAGTATGGAGTGTAAGTATGGAGTGTAAGTATGGAGTGGGAATATTGTGTGTAAGTATTGAGTGGGGGTATTAGGGATTGGGTGTAAGTATTGAGTGGGGGTATTAGGGATTGGGTGTAAGTATTGAGTTGGGGTATTAGGTGTAAGTATTGGGTTGGGGTATTAGGTTGGGGTATTAGGTTGGGGTATTAGGTTGGGGTATTAGGTTGGGGTATTAGGTTGGGGTATTAGGTTGGGGTATTAGGTTGGGGATAAGATACTGTGTGACCAGACATTCGTGCCAACGGCACTCTACAACGGACCCCTCCTCCCCCATCCGGTGCGCCAATATGGCACCCTATGATTGAGCCCCACTAAGCCAGATATCGGTTACATAATGAGATATCGGTTACATTTTGTAATATGGGGTTATATCTTATCCACAATCGATTTGTGAACGAACATTTTTTCTACATGGTGTGTCTCGGATGGCTTTTCCGACTTGGCACTAAATCTGGTCTTACTGCTTTGCGCCGCACTTCTATATCTCTCCAAATTCCACACCTCTACAAAATCTGGCGGCGCGGTCATTTCTGAGACTATGACCACATTGTCTTTGCTCCACTCGCGCACCACATCCCAAAACTCTTCACTGTCAAACACATCATACTTCTTGACGTCTCTTCTGTATTTGATAGGAAACTTCGTATAAGCATATGGCGGGTCACAATAGACTAGCATCTTTTTCGGCTTCAACATTCTATAGTCTTTGTTTGTGAATTTTACCTTTTGGATTTTCGGCGCGGTTCTCGTTAGACTGTTTACCATCTCCTTACAAAAATCTTCCTTCTTTCCGTTCAAATATTTTTGCGAATATGCTCCAAAATAACGACCTCCAAAACTCATTCCAAACCCCACAAAAGCCTTGTATGCGTTTGGACTTTGTAACTGCTTCGCCTCCAAGTATTCTTCCTCCGATATCGACTTTGGATATTCAAAACTCCCTTCTTTCACCTCCTTCCACATCTCTATCAAATCAGCATGATAGTCGTTTGCTACTATCTTTTTCGTATCTATATCCGTCATATTTTTTAATACTCCCAAAGAACCACAAAAGGGTTCCATATACCCTACCAGCTTTTCGTTGTTTTCCCATACTTCGTGTAAAAATGGAGATATATGTTTGCCCAATCTCTGTTTACCTCCTAAATACTTCATTCTTTCTATTATTGGTTAATAGTATTTTTTGGGGGTTCCGCCCCCCTACGACGGTATTGGCAGGCAAGAGCCGTCGGCATACCAAGACCAAGAAAAGCACTCTCATAGAGCTTTTTTGATATTTTTGATATTTTTTGTCAAAAACCACGTTTTGGAAAAAAATTGAAGTCAATTTTCTAAAAAAGAGATACTTAAATTCAAAAACTTAAACGTTTTCAATAAACTTTCAATATGTCTTCCGTTACCTACACCACTCCCGCATTCCTCAAGGCTTTGGGCAACCTAGCCAAAGAGAATCAGGTCAGTAATAAGGAGTTTAAGGCCAAGCTAGCTCACAAGGCTAACCGCGTCAAGCAACTCCAATGCCAGCGCAAAATCGCGGACCAAATGGACAAGGAGCTTACTAAATTAGAGAAAAATGCTGCCAATGAACAGGCCAAGCAAGACAAGATGGATGCCAAACAAGCCAAGATTGATGAGAAGGAGACCAAGAAACAGGCCAAAGAAGCCAAGATTGCTGAGAAGGAGGCCAAGAAACAGGTCAAAGAGGCCAAGATTGCTGAGAAGGAGGCCAAGAAACAGGCCAGAGTAGTTACAACTGATACTGACAGTGACGACAACGTTGAAGATGAAGATGTTGCTGTGAAGACTGTTGTGAAGAAGGCTGCCAAGCATACCAAGCAGTCCAAGGAGTCCAAGCAGGCCAAGGATGACGAGAAGGATGCTGCCAAGCAAGCCAAGGATGTCGAGAAGGCTGCTGCCAAGCAGGCCAAGGTTGATGAGAAGGCTGCTGCCAAGCAGGCCAAGGATGACGAGAAGGCTGCTGCCAAGCAGTCCAAGCAGACCAAGAAGTCTGAGAAGTCCAAGGCTGAAAAGAATGACCGAGCTGATATCATTCGTTCCATATGCGAACAACTTGGTTCTTCCGATGTTCGCGAACAACAGTGCCGAACTGGAAAAATTTAGATAGTAGATAAATAGATAGTATGTATACTTCATAAACAATGAAAAATAAGGCTTAGTTCCTTTTTTTATGTTACGCCTCTTTTATAAAATTGAAGTGCTTTCCTCCGAACATACTTTTTACATCAACTACAACCTTAAACTTCTTATTCAGTTTGTTAAAATAAATTTAATATGCCGTGTTCTCTTTGTGGAGAGGCACACCATAATAGACGCACTTGTCAACGATGGGATTTACTCTTAGCAACTCGTCTCGAAGAGAGACACAGAGATAGACAAAACACCACATCTAGTAATCTTCTCCCAGTTACATCACAGCAAATGTATGAGAGACCTCATATTCATAGTTTTACAACGTCATTTACTACCCCCAATGTTCGTCATACTACTGTTAATAGAAATGTCACTTCGGTAAATACAGTTGTTACTGTTGAGACCGTAGAAACAGTTGATACAGTTGTTACATCCCTATATAATGACATATCACCTATTCGACCAAATGTATTGTTTCCTGAATGGGATTCGGAGGACGATACTTCATTTCTTGACACTTATATACATCTACCACCGTTTTCTAATAAACTGGTTGACTGTGTCCAAGAACCTTGTAAAACTAATGACTGTCCTATATGTATGGAAGATTTACACAAAACCGATTTGTTTGTCACCCGCTGTGGACATCAGTTCCATGGCACTTGTATGATTCAACATATTAAACTACACGACAATTGTCCTATGTGTAGAGGTCTTCTTTTCCAAACTTCAAAACCATAACTTTTACTTCACAGAGAGAAATTCAAAAATAAATAAAAATATATTCAAATAGTTTATACAGTAATTATGGGGGTTTTTTTTACTGATAAATTCTCTCTTCTTCATTTCGCTTCTGGAATTATTGCTTATTATTGGAGTGTGTCTTTTTTATTATGGTCCATTTTACATCTGGTTTATGAATTCGCGGAAAATACTACACTCGGTATGGACCTCATTAATAGAATTACACTCTGGCCCGGCGGTAAAGACAAGGCCGATTCTTTTACTAATAGCCTCGGGGACCAGTTCTATGCCTCTATTGGGTGGACCATGGCTTACTTTATTTGTCGCGTTTAGTCTTTCACCACTTATTTAGACACATTTTCGTTCAAATGCTTATTATATTTATCCATATACTATATAAAGACGATTCACTACTAGTATATAGTATCGGAACGGTACTTGTCAATTTGTAAATTAATGTATATAGTCTTACCCAGTTAGCTCAGTTGGTAGAGCGCCAGCCTTTTAAGCTGGTGGTCGAGGGTTCGAGCCCCTCATTGGGTGATTTACGGAAATCCAAGACAGCCTTAGTGTCTTATCCCACGTGGTCTAACGGTTAGGATGTAGCCCTTTCAAGGCTAATGCCCGGGTTCGATTCCCGGCGCGGGAAACTCCATGCTCCTATAGCTCAGTTGGTTAGAGCATCGGTCTTATGAGCCGAAGGTCTGCGGTTCGAACCCGCATTTGAGCAAATGACCCGAATATGTCATTAAACTATTCACATGCGCGGATGGCCGAGTGGTCTAAGGCGGTGGACTTAAGACCCACTATCATACGATGCGAGGGTTCGAACCCCTCTTCGCGCATTTGCTTCATTAATATATGTATGCTTTTTATACATATATTGAATTTCAAATACTTATTTGTCTGCCATGTCTGCCGACGGCTTATTTGTCTGCCGACGGCTCATTGAAACAGCCCATGAGGAAATATACAGCCCACCTACATAGGATTTACCTATTATAGTTCTATACTACATATACTCAAGTATGTATTATATAACAGAATATCAGTTTTTACTCATCTAGTACAACTTTTTATTTTCAAAGGAGTATTGGAATTTTCAATTTTGGACATTTATTTCTTGTCCATTTTTCATTATTCAAAAGTGAAACTGAAAAAGTTGTAAAAAAGTGATTTAGACCATAATGCTCTCAACCCAAATATTTTTATTTTAAAAACGTTACTGTTAAATTTTAATATTTATGCGAAAGGATTTAGGAGAATTTTATCGTTGTATATATATATGAAAAATACAACAAATAAATCTCCCAAATTCTCCGATAAATTTGTGTGTGAAAAATGTGATTACACATGCTGTAAAAAAGGGGATTTCAATAAACACTTACAGTCTAAAAAACATAATACAACAAATACAACCAACATACAACCAATAGTCGCCCATATATGTCTATGCGGCAAGGTGTATAATCATAGAGCTTCTTTATATAACCACAAAAAGAAATGTGATTATGATGAGAATAAAATAATTGAAATTAAACAAACAACAACAATTGATCCAATAGACCATGCTTCATTAACGGAGAAAATGATAGAGTTGGTTATGTCAAAGAACCAAGAGTTTATGAATGTGTTTATGGAAAAGATTGTACACCTGTTGCCTAGCATAAATGGTAACCATAATAGTATAACCACAAATAATAACAACAATCAGTTTAACATCCAGATGTTTTTGAACGAGGTCTGCCGACGGCTTATTGAAACAACCCATGATGAAACAACCCATGATGAAACAACACATGATGAAACATACAGTCCACCTACATAGGATTTACCTATTATAATTCTATACTACATATACTCAAGTATGTATTATATAACAGAATCTTAGTTTTTACTCATCTAGTACAACTTTTTATTTTCAAAGGAGTATTGGAATTTTCAATTTTGGACATTTATTTCTTGTCCATTTTTCATTATTCAAAAGTGAAACCGAAAAAGTTGTAAAAAAAGTGATTGTGACCATAATGCTCTCAACCCAAATATTTTTATTTTAAAAACGTTACTGTTAATTTTTTAATATTTATGCGAAATGATTTAGGAACTTTTCTCACTATCATATAAATGGTAGAAACAGATAGTAAATTAGTTCCATATAGTTCCAATAAATTTGTGTGTGAAAAATGTGAATTTACATGTAGTAGAAAAAGTCAATATGATAGACATTTGTCCACACGTAAACATATGATGGATAGCAAAATGATAGAGAATGATAGTAGTTTAGTTCCAAATAGTTCCAACGAATTTAAATGTGAATGTGGTAAATCATATAAATGGGATTCTGGGTATTATAGACACAAAAAGAAATGTAATTATGGAAAGAATAAAATAATTGAAAGTAAACAATCCAACAACATGGTCTCTACAACTGATATGAATAATCCGGTTTTATTAGAAAAGATGTTTGCGATGTTCACACAAATGGTGACACAAAACCAAGACTTTATGACGAATGTCATTGGCAAGGTACAAGGTATTACTAATAATACGATGAATAATACAATGAATAACACGACCAACAACAATCAGTTTAACATCCAGATGTTTTTGAACGAGGTCTGCCGACGGCTTATTGAAACAGCCCATGAGGAAACAACCCATAATGAAACAACCCATGATGGAACAGACATTCCACCTACATAGGATTTACCTATTATAATTCTATACTACATATACTCAAGTATGTAGTATATAACAGAATATTAGTTTTTACTCATCTAGTACAACTTTTTATTTTCAAAGGAGTATTGGAATTTTCAATTTTGGACATTTATTTCTTGTCCTTTTTTCAATTATGGATTATAGATTTGAAAACTAGCAAAAAAACGTCATGTGACCATAATGCTTTGATCCAAGATTTTTTTATTTTAAAATCGTTACTGTTAATTTAAAATTAAAACTTAAAAATATTTTCTCAAGCTAGTTTATGGCAACATTTAGCAACAATTTAGTGGCAAAAAGTGGCAAAAGTGGCAACTCTAAATATTATTGTGAAGTATGTGATTATAACTGCTGTAAAAAATATAATTGGGATAAACATTTAACTACTAGTAAACATTTCAAAGCAACCAAAAGCAACGAACCAGCAACAGAAAAGTGGCAAAAAGTGGCAAGTAAAATGTTTTGCTGTGAAAATTGTGGAAAAGAATACAATGATAGAACTGGATTATGGAAGCACAAAAAGAAATGTGATTATGATGAAAATAAACAATCCAACAACACGGTATCTACAACTGATATGAATAATCCGGTTTTATTAGAAAAGATGTTTGCGATGTTCACACAAATGGTGACACAAAACCAAGACTTTATGACGAATGTCATTGGTAAGGTACAAGGTAATAATACGATGAATAATACAATGAATAACACGAATAACACGACCAACAACAATCAGTTTAACATCCAGATGTTTTTGAACGAGCATTGTAAGAATGCGATGAACCTAAGTGATTTTATAAAGTCGTTGCCGTTAACGGTTCAGCAGTATGAGAATACGAAAGACAAAGGTTTAACAGATACATTGATGAATATGATGGTAGATGGGTTGAATAATTTGGATGTGATTGAGAGGCCGATACATTGTACGGATCAGAAAAGGAAGGTGATGTATGTAAAGGACAATGACAAATGGGAAAAGGATACCAAAGGCTGTGACATTATAATGAACAATATGAAAGAGTTGTCTTATATTCATAAAAAGAATATGAAGTTGTGGCAAGATAAGAACCCGAATTTTGACACGATAGAAGCGCTACAGATTGCGTTTTGTGATATTTGTACTAATATATTTGTCAATATTACAGATGAGAGGAAGAATGTTTCAAAACTTATGAAGGGGTTAAGTGATGCGACCTATTTAGATGACGATACAAAGACCGAATACTCGACATATGATACTATAGCATCTGTCTAGGGTAGGGTGTCTTCGCCCCCCAAATGCCGGTGTTTTTCTTTAAATGCTTTTTTATTATACTATAGAAAAGCATTTAAATGATTCACTAAGGGGGAAATCGGTTACATAACCATTTACCGCTTTTTACACCTTTTACACCTTTTAACATTTCAACTGCCTATTTTACAAATAAATAATATAAATATAACATTTTATACTATTTATTAAGAATGAACAGAGTAGAACAAATGAAAAAAATTCAAAACGAAGCATTAGAATTATTCACTAAAAAAAATATAGATTACGGTGACGCGTTCGCAAATTATGGAGTTATCGGTGTTTTAATGCGAATAGAAGATAAACTACATCGTTATATGTCTATAACGAAAAATGGTGTAAATCTAGTTAATGATGAGGGAATTAGAGATACTCTTATAGATTTACATAACTATTCCGCAATGGCATTAATGTTATTAGATGAGTAATAGGCATTTGAAATCTTAAATAGGTTAATCATGTATATACATCCTGGTAGCAATAGCAACAGTAACACTATAAAAAGACTACTATATACTCTTTCAAAATAGATACATAGAGAGAAAATACACATTTAATTCATCTGTTTAATTCATCTATTTTCTCTCTAAACCAGATATCGGTTACATAACTATTTAGCCTGCGGCAGCAATAGCAATAGCAATACTGTCGATTGGGCAATTAAACCACTCACTCCATCCAAATACATACTCCTATACGTTCCTAAATTTTTATAATAAGTCTCTACCAAATATGGAAATAGGTTTGAAAACTTTATCACAAATCCATACAGCGCGCTTATTATAAAGGTTGCCATCATAAACGTCAAATAAGTTCGCTTACTTGTGGGTAGCTTATGAAAATATAAAATGATGGCTTGTGTCGTTGCCCCTATAAAACCTGCGATTAAGGCAGCAGACAATACCGTGTGTTTTTCGAAATACGGCTGTAAATATCGTACGAAATCAAACTGGAGATACGATGGCAACACTTCATAATTCTCAGACATTTTTCGCAACACTACGTCCCATAACGCAGTTATCACGAACGTCAATATAATTATATTACAATTATTCATATAATTATACACTATATTCTTTTTTCTGGGTGGGGGTTCCGTTGGGGTTCCGTTGGGGGGTCCGTCCCCCTACGACGGTTTGGGGGTGCCGCCCCCCTGCGACGGTTCCGTTGAAATAGTTCCGTTGAAATTGTTCCGTTGAAATTGTTCACCCACGACGATATAATTATTCCTATAAGTTTGTGGCAGCAACAGCAACAGTAACACTATAAAAAGAATACTATATACTCTTTCAAAATAGATACATAGAGAGAAAATACACAATTAATTCAACATAACTTATATAGTAACAACCATTTAATTAATCATTTTCTCTCTAGGCTAGATATCGGTTACATAACCATTTACCGCTTTTTTATTCATACAAGAGCCTGCGGCAGCAACCGTAACACTATAAAAAGAATACTATATACTCTTTCAAAATAGATACGTAGAGAGAAAATACACAATTAATTCAACATAACTTATATAGTAACAACCATTTAATTAATCATTTTCTCTCTAGGCTAGATATCGGTTACATAACCATTTACCGCTTTTTTATTCATACAAGAGCCTGCGGCAGCAACCGTAACACTATAAAAAGAATACTATATACTCTTTCAAAATAGATACGTAGAGAGAAAATAC
>Ga0222661_1000741_pt1 | contig 10956 bp, 16 predicted proteins | sample AntAcemetagen551_FD_179851 | JGI IMG/M metagenome (GOLD analysis project Ga0222661, IMG submission 179851) | Saline water microbial communities from Ace Lake, Antarctica - #551 | ecosystem: Environmental > Aquatic > Non-marine Saline and Alkaline > Saline | place: Antarctica: Ace Lake...
CCCCCGTTTACAAACAAACGCGGCATCTTTGAACGCGCCATCGAGTTGGGCAAACCTTTCGCGCTCATAATGAGTAACACATGGCTGAACGACGCTGCACCAAAACAGGTGTTCCGAAACATCCCCCTCCAACTCTTGATGTTCGAAGAACGGATGAAATTCATGAACCAGGACAACAGCGAAAACAAGATCACGTTCAGCTCTAGTTACTTCTGCGTGGACGTTCTGGATCAGCAGATAATGTTCGACTCTTTGAAGGGATACGGTTATGGCTCATAAAAACCCAAAGGCTATAACATTCAAGACAGGTAGTCACGCCGACAGGTTTGAAAAAACAGTTCAACCAGACAAGCATGGGCACAGTGACCCGTTGAATGTTTCGGAATTTCATCTGCACGGACTCCCTTCTTTCGGAAACGGCAGCGCTTGGGCGCGAGACGATGGGTCATTGGCAAAAAAATACAAACTGGTAAAACGAAAGGGGCCGCAAGGAAGTATCATTTCTGTAGCGACCGCAGGCTGGGCTGAACTGTCTTTTGATGGAACCATTGCCCCCGAAGTCTACGATTATCACAAGAACAAACTTTGCGTCGTTTTGGCGATAAGCAGCAACTTGGAAATGGATCATAAGGACGGGAGAAAGCACAACTTCAAACCCGTGGAGACCTGTGACGAATTTCAACCTCTGTCCAAGGCAGTGAACGACGCTAAAAGAACGCATTGCAATCGGTGCAAAAGCACAAACATCAGATTTGATGCGACACAACTCGGGTTTCATGTCCCTGTTTCAAAAGGGTCTACTGACTATAGAGGAACCTGTGTTGGATGTTACTGGCACGACCCGCTAGATTTCGTAAACTGCACAACCGGAGGAACGTAATGCAGATGCCCCGTAACGGATTTGACAGCCTGGCCGCAGTGGCCCGCATGAACACGGACAGCACGTCACAGCACCGGGAACGCTGGCCGTCTCTGGCGTGGGTCTGGGACGAACTGGACGAGTTGCGACGCTGGCAGGATGAGGACCATGAGGCCGCGCTGGACGAGTGGGACGCGCTGGACGAGTGGGACGCGCTCACAGAGCAGCGTGACGCCCTGTCAGAGGCCGTCCGGCTGCTGCTGCAGCCTGACCTGGATATGGACCGTGTGCGGGCCGTTCTGGCGGGGGGCCGGTGATGACCGATAACGCAGAACAAGCTGCACGCATTCGGGCCATGTGGTCCGCGGTGGTATTAACATCACTCAATGATGCAATTCGCCATACCGCAACAGAGTCCAAAAAACACAAAGGTCGGGCGCTAAAAACCCTGACACTGTGGGCAAACTCACGGGAGGGTCGGAAAGTGCTTAGCCTGGCTGGTATCAACCCCGACAGGCGTGTTACTGACTGCATGGTGGCATTCGCGGTCAAGGGTGTGCCAACCACAACGCCGCGCAAAAAGGAGGACGGGCTGTGATGCCTGCACCGAAATTTCCCCAATATAAGTCGCTAATATTTGAAACGTGGCCGATAGAGCGCTGCATCGGCTACGCCCGGAACCCGCGCAAGAATGATCATGCCGTTGACAAGGTGGCGTCTGCGATCCGAGAGTTTGGGTTTCGCGTGCCAATCGTCGCCAAGTCGGACGGCACGGTGGTGGACGGGCATCTGAGGCTCAAGGCCGCCGCCAAGCTGGGCCTGACCGAGGTGCCGGTGATCCTGGCCGACGATCTGACCGAAACGCAGATCAAGGCGTTCCGCCTGAGCGTCAACAAGGTGTCAGAGTTTGCCGAATGGGACATTGACCTGTTGAAGCTGGAATTTGAGGATCTGGACGCGGCGGGCTTTGACCTGACGCTGACCGGGTTTGACTTGGGGGAGATAGCCGCGCTGACACTGGACGTCACCGAGGGCCTGACCGATCCCGACGCGGTGCCTGACGCGCCTGCCGTGCCCGTGACGGTTCTGGGCGACGTGTGGCTGCTGGGGCGGCATAGGATAGCCTGCGGATCGTCCACTGACGCGCATACGGTCGAGGCCGTGCTGGCGGGCGTCAAGCCGCACCTGATGGTGACGGACCCGCCTTATGGGGTGGGGTATGATGCTAACTGGCGAAATGAGGCCGCCGCTAAAGGATTGATAGGGCAAAGAGGGCAGTCAATGTCAGTTGGTAAGGTGCTGAACGACGACCGGGCCGACTGGCGCGAAGCTTGGGCGCTGTTTCCCGGCGATGTCGCTTATGTCTGGCACGGCGGGCTGTTTGGTGGTGTTGTGGCGGAAAGTTTAGTCGCGTGCGGCTTTGAAACGCGAAGCCAAATCATATGGGCAAAGGACAGGTTCCAACTTTCGAGGGGGAACTATCATGGTCAACACGAGCCGTGCTGGTATGCGGTGCGAAAGACCACCAAAGGGCAATGGTGTGGCGATAGAACGCAATCAACGCTCTGGTCCATAAAGTTGCCTTGGGACAATTATGGCAACCGCAAGCCCGGACCTGAGGATGACAAAAACTCACACAGCACACAAAAGCCGGTTGAATGCATGAAGCGGCCCATCGAGAACAACAGCAGCCCCGGCCAAGCGGTCTATGAACCGTTCTCTGGCAGCGGCACCACGATCATAGCGGGCGAAATGACGGGCCGGTGCGTTTACGCTATCGAGTTGAATCCCGCCTATGTGGATATGGCTGTGATCCGCTGGCAGAACTTCACCGGCCAGACCGCCACGCTTGAGGCGACGGGCCAGCCGTTCGGGGCGTAGACCCTCAGCGCAATTCAAACATCTTGCCCGTGCGCAGGGCGTGTTTTCAAGCCCATGTAATCTTCAATCGCGGCGGCGTGAACCATCTCAAGGCGGGCTTCCTCCGATGCGTTTCCGGCCATGATCACTTCGCAGAGCTTGTCGCGGGCATGGTCCATGCGCATCCGTGCGATTTCCATTTCGTTTTCAATTTGTAAAATGGTGCGTGTCATGGTGTGGCTCCTTGCCGGTGTGTCTGTTGATCCTTATTGCCACCTATTGTCTACCGTGTCAAGCACCTTGTCAACAATAATTACCCGCGCTATATTTAACGCATGAACGGAATGCCTAAAAACCCCTGTGGACGCAAACAGCACGCGCCAAGCGATGCGCAGCGCCAGCTTGTGCAGCTTCACGCGACGGTCGGCACGACGCAGGACATGATCGCCCGCGTGATAGGCATCGACAAAAAGACATTGCGGCTGCACTACCGCGACGAACTGGACCTGTCGATGGCGAAAGCAAACGCCACAATCGGCGGCGCGCTGTTCAACAAAGCCAAAGGCGGCGACACAGCGTCAATGACGTTCTGGCTCAAGACGCGCGCCCGGTGGCGCGAAACGGCTGACGTGAACCTGATCAGTGAGGACGGCAGCATGTCGCCCAAGGCCGCGCTGGACGTGTCACGCCTGTCACCTGAAGCCCTGGCGGAAATTGTGGCGCTTGGCGATGCAACTGACACCGCTTGACATCATTGCCGCCGAAAAAGAACTGTGCCGCCGATCACTGGCATACTTTGCACGGCGCGCTTGGCACGTCCTGGAGCCGTCCACGCCGCTCAAGTGGGGTTGGGCGCTGGACGCCATCTGTGCGCACCTGGAAGCCGTCACGCGGGGCGACATCACCCGCCTGCTGATGAACGTGCCGCCCGGCACCATGAAGTCGCTGTTAACAGGCGTAATCTGGCCCGCTTGGGAATGGGGGCCTAAAGAATTACACCACATGCGATTCCTTGGCACGGCGCACAAGCAAGACTTGGCCGTCCGGGACGCAATGAAATGCCGTCGCCTGATCCAGTCGGAATGGTATCAATCACGCTGGCCAATGAATCTGATGGCCGACAACAACGCCAAGCTGCGGTTTGAAAACGACAAGACCGGGTTCAGGGAAGCCATGGCATTCGAGGGAATGACAGGCTCGCGCGGCGATAGGGTTCTGATCGACGATCCGCACAGCGTTGCGGATGCCAACAGCGTCCAGAAACTTGCCACGGGCGTTGCTACATTCCGGGAAGCCCTGCCGTCCCGCGTCAACAATGAAGATTCCGCGATTGTAATCATCATGCAGCGATTGCACGAGTCTGACGTTTCTGCCGTGGCAATTAATTTAGGCTACACCCACCTTTGCCTGCCGATGCGGTTTGAATCGGATCGGCGATGCTCCACGCCGTTCTATACCGATCCGCGAACAATCGAAGGCGAACTGCTGTTTCCTGATCGGTTCCCCGAGGACCAAGTGGCGGACCTTGAAAAGACGATGGGCATCTACGCCGCCGCCGGACAGCTTCAACAGCGCCCTGCACCACGCGGCGGCGGCATGTTCAAGCGGTCCGACTTTCGCGTCATCCAAGCGGAGCCTGCGGGCTATCGGTGGGTGCGTGGATGGGACTTGGCCGCAACTGACGATCCCGGAGCGGCCAGGACGGCTGGCGTCAAGCTGGGAATCGGCCCGGACAAGCGTCTTTGCATCGCCCACGTTGTCAAAGACCGGGTGAACGCGGCGGGTGTTGAGCGGCTGCTGGGCAGCACGGCGGCGGCCGATGGGCGGGCGGTTCGTGGCTCAATTCCGCAGGATCCGGGGTCTGCTGGCAAGTCCTGGGCTTTGCATCTTCTCAAATCGTCGCTGATGGGTTACAGTTACACGTCAAGCCCTGAGACGGGCGACAAAGAAACGCGCGCAATGCCACTGGCTGCACAGGTCGAAGCCGGAAACGTGGACATTGTGGCAGGCGATTGGAATGGTGATTTCTTGGACGAGGCTGCAACGTTCCCGATGGGCAAGTTCAAAGACCAGATCGACGCCGCGACACGCGCGTTTGACATGCTGGCGGGCGTAAATAATTCATGGGCTGGAACAATATGAGTATTATGGACGGCCTGCGCAACATCGTCGCCAATCTCGGAACGGACCGGGACAAGGCGGCGCACACCCATTATTACAACACCACAATCGCCGACGATCAGCTTGTCGCCATGTATCGCACCAGCGCCATTGCCCGTAACGTCGTGGACCTGCCCGCAGAAGATGCGACCCGCGAATGGCGGGAATGGCAGGCCGATGCGGAACAGATCACAGCAATCGAGGCTGAGGAAAAGCGGCTGGGCTTGCAGGGCAAGACGATGCAAAACCTCAAGCGCGCCCGGCTGTTCGGCGGCGCTGCAATCTATATCGGCACGCGCGACCTGGACGCATCGAAGCCGCTGGACCCTGCCCGGATCGGCACGGGTGGCCTGCAATATCTCGCCGTATTGAACCGGTCGGAAATAACGGCAGGGGCAATCCAGCGCGACCCGCGCCTGCTGGGGTTTGGCAAACCAATCATGTATCGGATGAATCCCGCCACCGGCGCATCGGTAGAAATCCACCCGAGTCGCCTTGTCATTGCCATGGGCGAAGAAGTCCCTGACGACAGATATTCTGCACATCCCGGATGGGGTGACAGCACGCTGAACGCCACGATCAGCGCCGTGCGGAACCTGGACGCCACCATTGCCAACGTTGCGTCGCTTGTGTTCGAGGCTAAAATTGACGTGATCGGCATCAACGGGTTCAACGAAGGGCTGCGAAGCGGCGGATCGGAATATGAGGCTGTTGTCCTTGCCCGCACCAGCCTGACCGCGCGCGGCAAGGGCATCAACGGCGCGCTGCTGATGGACTCAGAAGACACATACGATCAGAAAACCGCCAGCTTCGCCACGCTGCCGGACATCATCGACCGCTTCATGCAGATGGTCGCTGCTGCGGCGGGCGTTCCGATGACCCGGCTATTCGGCATTGCGGCGGCAGGGATGAACGCTACCGGCGCGGGCGATGAGAAAGTTTATTTTGATCGGGTCCGCGTCATGCAAACGCTTGATCTGGATCCTGCAATGGAAATTTTGAATGAATGCCTGATCCGTTCGGCGCTGGGCAATCGCCCGCCCGAATTGCATTGGACGTGGCGTCCGCTATTCCAGCCGACTGCCAAAGAACGGGCCGACATGGGCAAAGTTCTGGTTGACAGTGTGAAAGTGCTTTATGATATGGATATATTGCCACAAGAGGCGCTTGCGGATACAATCGTAAACACGCTGACCGAAAGCGGCGCGTTTCCGGGGCTTGAGGGCAACGTGAAAGAGTTTTTTAACGTGGTGGAGGCAGACGAATGAAAATGACAGACGCCGCCACGCTTACAGGTGCCCGCGTCACAGACGAAGGGTATCTGGTCGCCAATGTTCGCACCGCCCGCATCGGCACGCAAAACTATCTTGGCGTGGAACTGGACCGGCCCGACCTGGACAAGGTGACAGTTTACAGGGATGAATCCGAAGTGTTCCGCAAGGCATCGCTGCAAACGTTCGGCTTGCTGCCAGTCACTGACGACCACCCCGCCGATTTGGTCACGGCTGACACGGCGCGTATGGTGTCGGTCGGCACCACGAATGAGGAAGTGCTGCGCGACGGCGAGTATTTGCGCATCGGGATCAAGCTGACCGATGCCGCCACAATCCGCAAGGTGCAGGACGGCAAGCGCGAATTGTCGGTCGGCTACACGTCGGAATTGGTCTGGGGCGACGGGATCGCGCCGGACGGAACCGCGTATCAAGCGCGGCAAACGAACATTGTAGGAAACCACATTGCTATAGTCTCCGCCGGTAGGGCGGGACCAATGGCAAGAATCGGTGACAGTCAACCAAGCACTGTAGCGCGGTGGGGCGCATCCCCCATCACAGACGAAAAGGACGCAATCATGGCAGACGCCATTCAGACGCGGACAGTCCAGATTGACGGGCTTTCCGTCGTGACGACCGACGCGGGCGCGCAGGCGCTTGAAAAGCTGATGAAGGACATGACAGCCGCCGAAAAGAATGCTGCTGAGGAAATGGCGGCCAAAGACGGCGAACTGGCAGCCAAGGACGCCAAGATTGCTGAAATTTCCAAGTCGATCCTGTCCGATGCGGATCTTGACGCCAAGGTCGCGGCCCGGGCTGATCTGATCGGCAAGGCCAAGGCAATCGCCAAGGACCTGGCAACGACGGGCCTGTCTGACGCTGCCATCCGTAAAGCCGCCGTATTGGCTGTTCTGGGTGACGCGGCTATTGCTGGCAAATCCGACGCCTATGTCGATGCGCGCTTTGACATTCTGTCAGAGGATGCTGCCAAAGGTGACCCTGTGGCCGACGCGCTGAAAACTGGCGTGACGGTTGCGACCGACGCGCGTGCCGAATACGTCAAGGGCCTCGGCACGGCCTATCTTCAATCCGTTGGCAAAGGAGCATAAATCATGCCTATTCAAGACGCATTCGGGGCCGCTGTTGCTGCAATGCCCCTTGGCCTTCCCGGTATGATTGCCGAGGGTCAGCAAGTCAAAGACGTGGTGTCCAAGCGGGTTACTACTGCCGCAGTTGCGTTTGGCCGCGTGGTCGGTCGTGACGGTGTTATTGACGGAGCGGTCAAACTTGGCGGCACCGGCTTTGAAGGCATTGCCATTATCGACAAGACCCGCGTTGGCGATGAATATATCGTCGGCGAAATGGCCGGTATTCTGCGCAAGGGCACTGTCTGGGTCACGGCATCGACTGCCGTTGATCCTGGCGACGCCGTGACGTTTACCGCCGCGACCGGCGTGATCGGTGATGGCCTTGCCACCACGATTGCCGGGGCAAAATTTGAAACTTCGGGCGGGATCGGTGATCTTGTTCGCGTCTATCTGCCGTAAGGAGCAAATATAATGAACACGCAGATCATGGACGCGCCCGCAGCTTTGGGTTTCGTCATTTCGCAGCGCAGCCACATCGAAGCCGAGGTGATGCGCAAACCATACCCGACGATCCTTTACCCTCGATTGATGCAGGTGGACACGTCGGCAAATCAATTTGCGGCATCCGTCACGTTCTTCACGCAAGATTCGGTCGGGCGCGCAAAGTTTATCAACGGCAAAGGGGAAGACATCCCGCGCGTTGATGTAACGACTGGCAAGTTTGAGCAGACCGTCAATATGGCGGGCGTCATGTATTCCTATTCGATTGAGGAAATCGGCGCGGCGGCACAACTGGGCATGAACCTGCCCACTGAGTCGGCAAATGCGGCGCGGATGGCGTATGAGATGCTGGTCAACAGCACTGCGCTGATCGGCAACGCGGATATGGGTATTGAAGGGTTCTTCAACACCACGGGCATCACGTCGGCTGCGTCTGCGGCAACCTTTGCACTGTCCACCCCTGCGGCGATCCTGTCATTCATCAACGGCCTGTTGAGCGGCATCCAGTCGGCCAGTCTTGGCACGCAGGTTGCTGACACTATCGTGTTGCCAATCGCTCAATTCGGTGATCTGGCCACGCGCCAGCTTGCACCGGAAAGCGACACCACCATTCTGGACTTCATCCGGCGCGCCAACGTCTACACCGCTCAAACCGGCCTGCCGTTGAACATCTTTTCTGACTACAACCTGACCAACAAGATGGTGGTTTACCGCAACGATCCGAGCGTGGTGAAACTGCACATGCCTATGCCGCTGATGTTCCTTGCCCCTCAACAGGCAGGACTTGAAGTGCGGACCTACGGCGCGTTCCGGTTCGCGCCGGTCAGCATCCGCACTCCGGCGGCTGTGCGGTACGGCACGGGCCTGTAGACATGGCACAGCACACCAGCACATATCCTGGCACGCTGGTTCTGCCGGACGGCACTGAGGTCAAACTCGGCGGCGACGCTTCAATCTCTGCCGATCTGGCAAAGAATGAGGGTGTTGCCGGGTGGATCAGCAGCGGGTGGCTTGTGCCGGTTGCACAGCCCGTCATGCCAACCGGCAAGAAATAATCAACGGGCGGGCTGTAATGGCCCACCCCTTCATTGGAGCGTCACATGATCGGCAACGTTGCGGCACTCATCACATACGCGGGCGCGCGCGGAACGGTAATCGCTGACACCGCCGCGACCTTGCAGGCGCTTGTCAGGGCGTCAGATTATATCCAATTCACATATCTGGACGGATCGACATGCACCGTTGACAGCGCGAATGTCGTGGAAGCCACATATGAGGCGGCCATCGCCGAGGTAGCGACACCTTTTATCTGGACCAAGACATTCACGCCTGCCGAGCAAAAAGTTCTGACCAAGGTGGGTGACATTCAATGGACCGCGACGGGCGATGCCAGCAAGGGCGGCGCGTCCATCCCAAGATCCACCAAGATTGAAACCATGTTGCGCCAGTGCATCGGCGGAGGGCTTTACGGCTACTCGACCGGCCCGAGGCTGGTATGAGCGGGGCCGCCATTGCCGCAGAAGTCGCGCTGGCCTATGCTGAGGCGGGGCGTGATGCGGGAGATGGGCTTGGGGCGGCCTATGTGACCATAACCCGGCCAGGGCAGCCCACAGGTCCGGAATGGAACCCTACGCCGGGCGCGCCAGTGGTTCACACTTTCACGGCCAAGCCATCCGCCAAGGCATACACGCAGCGGACTGGCTTGGCACTAGGTGAAAAAGAGCAAGTCTATTCGCTGGTAAATCATGGTGTCACGATTACCCCTAGCACGTCCGACGTGATGACGATCAACGGCGTGAATTGGCCCGTGCAAGAAGTTATCCCGATGGACTCAGCCGGATTTGTTATTTCTTGGATGGTGAAGGTGAGCAAATGACCGTTGTTCCGGCACGCGTTGATCTGAAAATCTACCAAGGCTCTGACTTTTCGGAGGTCGTGACATTCCTGCAAACTGCGGGCGGAACGCCTGTTGATCTGACAGGCCTGACCGGGCGTATGCAAATTCGCCAGACTCTGGCATCCTCTGACGTTATTATGGACCTGACCACTGCCAACGGGCGGCTTGCATTTGACGGCGCGACCGGCGTCGTGACGATGACGCTGACCGCAGCGGAGACGGCCACGATCCTGACAGATGGCGTCTATGATCTGGAATTTGTGACCAGCGCAACCAGTGCCGCCCGGTGGCTTGAGGGGCTTGTCATTTTGAGCAAAGAGGTTACGCGATGACTGTTGTTGTAGTTCAGCAGACCGCGCCCCCCGTTGTTGTCACCGTTGGCATTCAGGGGCCGCCCGGCACATCTACGCTCACAATCGACCCTCAGGCGGGCAATCTCTTAACCACAAGCGCGGCGGGGCTGTTTGTCAACGGCGCGTTAGACCTTGGAACGTTCAACTAAAACATAAAGGAATACCCCAATGCCTTCAGTACAGCAGAAACGCGGCCTCTTTGCTAACCTACCTTCGTCGTCCCTCTTGCCCGGTCAGGTTTTCTTTACGACCGACCGACAAACGGCGCACTTTCCAACAGACGCCACGACAATGGTTCCTGTCGTGCCAGCCATTGACGCCCTTGATGCGCTTGCTTCTGTTGACGGGGCGGCCGACCTTCTCATCATGCACGACGCTAGTGCCGCTGGTGTAAAAGAAAAGCGGATCACGTTTAACTCGTTTAAAACTGCGCTCAACATCCCCGCGGAATCGTCTGACGAGAAAGTGTCTGTTGTTGACGGTGGAACCGCGGGCTTTATTTTTGGCACGGACGGCACTGACGGCATCCTGCGCATGAACACATCAATGGCTATGACCAAAGATGCGGGAAACGCGTTTGTCACATTGGCCGTTGAAACGGTAGACTGCGGAACATTCTAAATGCCAGACGTCCAACACAAACGAGGGTCACGCGCTGACCTGAACACACTGGCCGCAGCCAATGGTTTGCTGTTGGGTCAGATTTATGTAATCACCGACGAGGATCGGCTTGCTGTTGCGACTGGTGTTGGCAGCTATCAAGGCTTTAGAAAAGAGGCCAGTTTTGACACCGAAGGCGTGGGAACGATCACAGGCACAACTCTTGACCTGACTTCGGGCAACGTGTTTAGCTACACCCCTACGGCTGACACTACGTTTGTGTTTAGCAACCCCCCTACGACGGGTACTGCCCTCGGATTTACGTTGGGGCTAACTGGCCTGTATATTTCTGACGGCTATGACCTAG
>Ga0222661_1000752_pt1 | contig 10835 bp, 7 predicted proteins | sample AntAcemetagen551_FD_179851 | JGI IMG/M metagenome (GOLD analysis project Ga0222661, IMG submission 179851) | Saline water microbial communities from Ace Lake, Antarctica - #551 | ecosystem: Environmental > Aquatic > Non-marine Saline and Alkaline > Saline | place: Antarctica: Ace Lake | collected...
AGCCTGTTTGCATTGGTTCACTAACAGATTGTCTTGGAATAATTCCAGGAGCTTTTACTTCAACTCTACTTCTTTTAGTTGCTTTATCTAAAGCACCTTTACCATCGATTGGATTTCCTAATCCATCAACAACTCTTCCTAATAATTCTTTTCCAACAGGTGCATCAACAATACTTCCTGTTCTTTTAACAACGTCACCTTCTTTAATTTTTCTATCATCTCCAAAAATTACAACTCCAACATTTTCACTTTCTAAGTTTAGAGCCATTCCTTTTGATCCGTCAGAAAATTCTACCATCTCTCCAGCTTGAACGTTATCTAACCCGTAAACTCTAGCAATACCATCTCCTACTGACAAAACTTGACCAACCTCAGTCACTTCTGCTTTATCGCCAAATTTTTTAATTTGTTCTTTTAATATCTTTGTTACTTCTGATGGGTTTATATCCATTTATGCCTCTATCATCCTATTTTCGATTTGTTGTAATTTATTTTTAATGGAAGTGTCCACCATTGTGCTTCCAACTTGCACAATCAAACCCCCAATTAAACTTGCATCGTGTTTGTAGTTTAATTTTATTTTTGAACTAAAATTTTTAGTCAATTCTTCTTTTATGTTGTTAATTTCATTTTCAGTAAGATCTTTTGCTGAAGTTAATTCTGCTTTTAATTCACCTCTTTTGACTGAACATGTCTCAACAAAGCTTTTTAGAATTTTATCCACATAAAAGAATCTTCTTTTAGATATTAGAAAGCTTAAAAATTTTGTTAATAATTCATTTATTTTATATTGTTCTGAAATTTTACTTAAAGCATTCAATTGGTCTTCTTTGTTATTTGTTGGATCCTTGATTAAAGATTTAAAATCTTCACTTGAAGCAATTAAATTAATAATTGATGCGGTATGAACTTCAATCTCACTTAATATGTTAGCTTCTACGGCTAATTCATAAAGCGCCAGAGAGTATCTACCAGCTGATATTTCAGAAAAACCTTTATTTTTACTCAATTTGTTATTCCTTATAAATATTTGAAGATTTATTAAATTTCTGTTTTAATTAACATATGACCCTATTCTCTTCAAGTCACACGTTGTCTAAAAGTGTTTTTTTTTCAACGTTAATTAAAGTTTATTGGATCAACATCAACCGTTAGTTTCATTCCAGTAGGAAATTTGAATTTATCGATGGTTTTGGCTAGTGAATTCTGAACTTTTAGAGATTTTCGACCTCTGATCAAAAGTCTTACTCTGAACTTTCTTTTTAATCTAAATATAGGTGCATTCACAGGGCCAAGGACTCTACCTTCGACAGCACTTTCTATAAAAACTTTAAACCTATAAGCTTCTTTCTCAAGTTCTCTTTCATTACTGCCTGTAATTATTAAAGCAATAAATCTTTGAAACGGTGGGAGATTATTTTCTCTTCTAATTTCAAGTTCTTTATCTAAAAAAATATCAGGATCTTTATTTGTAATGTCTGTTATCATTTTAGTATCTAAATTGTAAGTTTGAAAATAAACAGTTGCTGGCTTTCCTGTTCTTCCTGCTCTACCTGAAAGTTGGTGATATAGTTGTAAATTCTTTTCTGCACCCCTTAAATCATGACCTTGTGATGATAAATCGATATCAACAACAACAATACAATTTAAACTTGGAAAGTGGAATCCTTTAGAAATTAATTGAGTTCCAATTAAAATTTGAATTTTGTTATCTATAATTTTTTCTAAAATATCTCCTGAACTTTTTTTATTCATTGTATCGCTAGAAAATATAGTTGTCTCTTTAGCAGGGAAAATTTTTTTTACTTCTTCAGATATCCTTTCTACTCCAGGCCCACTAAAAATAAAATCACATTTTCCTTCTTTGGAGCAGTCTCTATTTAGTAAAGCTTTGTATCCACAGTAGTGACATAATAAATTTTGTTTATTTCTGTGGTAAACCAAATTTATTGAACAATTTGGACATGAATAACTAGTAAAACATTTTTTACATAATACATGGGGTGAAAAACCTCTTCTATTTAAAAAAAATAATACTTGATCTTTTTTTTCAAGATGAAATTTTACTTTCTCAATTATTTCTTTTGATATCCAAGATTGAGATTCTAGCTTTGAATTATTAAGATTAATTATTTCATATTTCGGTAAAGATGCATTTAAATATCTTTGATTAAGTTTTGATAAACTATATTTACCTTTTTTAATATTGTTATAAGTTTCAATGGAGGGAACAGCTGTTATTAAATTGATTGGAATATTTTCAAAGGATGCTCTAGAAATTGCCATATCTCTTGCATTGTAAGTTACTCCCTCATCTTGTTTGTAAGATTGATCATGTTCTTCATCAACAATGATTAATCCTAGTTTTTTAAAAGGTAAAAACAATGAGGACCGAGCACCAATTACAACTTTAATCTTATCATTTGCAATTCCACTCCAGATAATTTCTTTATTTTTTTTTGTAACACCTGAGTGCCATACTGCAGGCTTAAATCCAAAAAATTCTATAAATTTATTTTGAAATTGTCCTGTTAATCCAATTTCAGGCAATAGAATTAACCCCTGAAAACCCTTGTTAATTATCTCTTTTAAGGCCTCAAAATAAACCATCGTTTTACCAGATCCCGTAGTGCCCTGCAAAACGTGTACTCTAAATTTTTGATTAGAAGCATTCATCTTTTTTAAGCAACTTTTTTGTTCTTTTGAAAGTTCAATTTTGTTTTGTTTAATGTCAATTTTAAATTGTTCATAGGTTTCACTTGAAATTTTTTCTATCGCATTACTACTTAATAATAGAAGTTTTAAAACCATCCCTTTGGGGATCATATTATATTCTGAGAACCAATTTAAAAACTTGATAATACTTTTTTTTAAGGATGGAACATTTAGTTTTCTAGAAACTTTTTTAATTGCAAAATTTTTATTTGTTTTTTTTTCAAATTCATCCCAAACTACTCCTGTTAACTCAGATTTTCTGAATGGTACAACAACATAGTCACCTACTTTAAGTTTTAAATCAGAATCATAAGTGAATGGGTGATTAAAAATATTTGGTATAAGAATAGGAACTTTCATATTTTCATAATACGAAAAAAATATATATGTGTATTCTTTTTTTTTAAGTTATACGTTTAAGTCTTCTTTTTCTTTAAATTGTAAACACATCTAATTTGTATTTATCAATATATTCCATAAATTGTTTCAAAAATTTTTATTTATCTCCTTATATTTAAATGACCCATCATTCCTAATAGAAGTAATTCTAAAGGATTATTTTTCCAACAACAGCCTCACGAATGTCTAGTTTTTTTTGTAAAAAATACCCTGCCCAGTTGGTAAGTTCATAAAGTGACCTTTCTTATTTTCAAAAAAAATATCTACAATTTTACGTGTTTCTTCAAAGCCTCCATAATCATCAAATAAAATTATGCCATTTTCTACTATTTTGTCATAAAAAAATTCTAAAGAATCTTTTGTTGCCTGGTTAGAGTTTAAATCAATATGCAACCAATGAATTTTTTGGGGATTATTTGCTTTGTTAAAAACATTTGGAATAAAGCCTTTATTATAGATAGTTTTATTAGAAAAATTTTTTAAATTTAGCTTTGCTCTCTCTATGTCTAGGTACTTATAATTAAAACTAGAATCTGTACTTAAAGAACTTAAATCTTCCCATGCATCATATAGATAGCTTTTATATTTTGCTTTTTTTAATTCACAAGCAGCCATGGCAAAATTTATAGTTAAACCATCACAAACACCACATTCTACTAAATTTATCTCCATTTCTTGTTCTTTTGTAAATTTTAATATTTTCAATACTGAGTTAAAAACTACATAATGCCTCCATTGTAATTCACTTATAATTTTTTTATAATCAGCATCTTCGTGATAAAATTGTGTCAATTGAAACGCTTTTTCATTAACTTTATTAATTAGGTTATTTTGAGTTTCTTGAAAAATAATATTCTCTTCCAGATTTTTATTTTCCCATGGAGGTGAAGTTGTATTTGTGGTCATGCCCCATCCAGAAAAGGTAACTTTTCTTTTAGAATCTTGTTTTATTTTATAAATTATCGGGAAAACTTGTCTTAGATGATTTTTAATTCTTTTCCATAATTTACTTAAATAAGATATTTTTTTATATCTCTTTTTTTTTATTGTTAAAATTCTTTCAATTTCTGACATTTATAGACTAAACACTATCAGGAATTTTTTTTTTGCCAACTATTGGTTATCATTAATATAAATTAAATTTTATTTAATACATTCAAGTAAATCGATAAGTAGTAGTTATAAGTGATATTTTATATCATATCTTTTATTTTTGATATGTTTTGAAATATCTTTTAACTTTTAATTTCTCATGAATCCAAAAAAATGGATTTCTATGAAATAATTTTCTTAGAATTTTAAAAAAAAGTGCATCTTCTTTTAATTCACCAAACAACTTGCTAAACAGAGAAATAGTTTTAATAAAATATCCTCTATTCCTATAATCTATAAAATAAACAGGGTTTTTAGTTCTGCTGGTAACAAAAATACTTTTCTTTATTTTTTTAAGTACATTTATTTGTGTTATAGATTCATAAAAGGTAATTGAATGAATTTTATCTGAAAAAATATTTTCCTTTTTTTCAACAAAGGGGTTTCTTCTGTGAATATTTTCTACTAGTAAATTACAAAAGTTTATAAAAGAATATTTTGAAGGATTTCCAAAACCCATTTTTTTCATATAACTAGAGCATGTATCTTCAACTACAATCATGCCCCCATTTTTTATATTTTTAATTGATTCAACAACGGATGTTATTTGTTGAAGATTTCTATGACCCCCATCATCTAATAAAATATCAATCTTGCCTATTTTTTTATAAAATTTATACCAAAATTCTTTTGTAGACTGGTCACCTATATAAATTTCAAATCCATCATCTTCTAATTTTTTTGCATCTGGGTTTAGCTCAATACCAATTATTCGAGCTTTTTTTCCAAAAAATGCTCTCCACATATGAAGTGAGCCCCCATCACCAACCCCAATTTCTACAAATATAATTTTTTTATTTCTAAATCTATTAAATATATTTTCATAGATTTCAAAATAATGATCCCATTTAATAGAATATCTTGGTAAAGATTTAAAATAGGAAAAAAGTCTTTTTGTCATAAAAATTTTTTAAGAGTGTATTGCTCTTTTATCTACTGATAATGCTGCTTCTTTTACAGCTTCTGAAAATGTTGGGTGTGCATGACACGTTCTTGCAATATCTTCGGCACTTGCACCAAACTCCATTGCAACTCCAATTTCTCCAATTAATTCACCTGCATGAGGACCAATAAGATGAGCCCCTAAAATTCTATCTGTTTTTTCATCTGCTAAAATTTTAACAAAGCCTTCTGCTTCATCAATTGCTTTAGCTCTTGAATTTGCCATAAATGAGAATTTACCAATTTTATATTTTATATTTGCTTCTTTTAGCTGTTCTTCAGTCTTACCTATTGAGGCAACTTCTGGTGTTGTATAAACAACACTTGGAATAATATCGTAATTAACATGTCCAGATAGTCCTGCAATATTTTCAGCAACTGCAATGCCTTCATCTTCAGCTTTATGAGCTAACATTGGTCCTTCTATTACATCGCCAATTGCATAAACATTGGCTATGTTTGTTTGAAAACTTTTATCTGTTTTAATTCTTTTCTTTTCATCTAACTCAACACCAATTGTATCTAAATTTAAGTTATCTGTGTTTGGTTTTCTACCAATTGATATGAGCACAACATCACAATTAAAATCAATTTTTTTACCCTCTTTATCAGAAGTTGATACCGTTGCACCTTTGGCATTTTTTTTAATTCCTTCTACTTTAGTTTGCATATGAAAATTAATTCCTTGCTTCTTTAAGATTTTCATAAACTCTGTTGATACCTCTCTATCCATGCCTGGTGTTATATTTTCTAGAAATTCGACTACATGAACTTCAGCACCTAATCTAGACCAAACAGAGCCCATCTCTAGTCCTATATAACCTCCACCAACTACAACCATTTTCTTAGGAACTGCTTCTAAAGTTAATGCACCTGTTGAAGAAACAATTATTTTTTCATCAAATTCAATTTCTGGCAATAAAGCTGGAACAGATCCTGTGCTAATGACAGTTTTTTCAGTTTCTATTACAGTTTCTTTTTTTTGATCGTCTAAAATAGAAATTTTATTTACTGATTTAAAGCTTCCAGTACCTTTAAAATAAGTAACTTTGTTTTTCTTAAATAAAAACTCCACACCTTTAGTTAAAACAGTTACAGCTTTATCTTTATTTTTCATCATTTTTTCGAGGTTAAGTTTGACTTCACCAACTTCTATCCCAAGTTTAGAGAGGTTTTGTGCTTTATGATAATTCTCTGAAATATTTAGTAAATTTTTAGAAGGTATGCACCCAACATTTAAACAAGTGCCCCCTAATGAACCTCTAGATTCTATACATGCAGTTTTAAGACCCAATTGTGCTAATCTTATTGCACATACATAGCCTCCTGGACCTCCACCTATTACAACTGCTTGAAATTTATCTGACATTTAAATATTTAAAAATAACCTTCTTGGATTTTCTAAATTTTCTTTAATCATTTTTAAAAATGAAACTGACTCTTTTCCATCAATAATTCTGTGGTCATAAGATAGTGCAAGATACATAATGGGTCTAATTTTAATTTCACCATCAACTACCGTTGGTCTTTCAACTATATTATGCATTCCTAAAACGCCAGATTGAGGCAAATTTAATATTGGAGTTGATAACATTGAGCCATAAACACCACCATTACTAATTGTAAAGGTTCCACCTTGCAGGTCTTCAATAGTTATTTTTCCATCTTTTGCTTTTTCAGAAATAGTTTTAATATTTTTTTCTATATCAGCAAATGATAATTGATCAGCATCTCTTAATACCGGTACTACTAATCCTTTTTCAGTTCCTACTGCAAAACTCATATTATAATAATTTTTATAAATAATTTCATCTCCATCGATTTCAGCATTAACTGATGGGTACATTTTTAATGCAGCGACGCATGCTTTTACAAAAAATGACATGAATCCTAATTTAATTCCATACCTGCTTTGGAAATCTTCCTGGTTCTCTTTTCTCATTTCCATTATGCCAGTCATGTCAACTTCATTAAAGGTCGTTAATAATGCTGCATTTTCTTGCGCTTGTTTTAATCTTTTTGCAATTGTCTGTCTAAGCCTAGACATTTTAATTCTCTCTTCTTGACCATATTTATTTTTTCTTTCTGACGGTTGTGGGTTTTCCCCCATCATACTAATTAGGTCACCTTTAAGAATTCTACCCTCTTTACCGGAGCCTGTAACTTTTTTTAAATCAATTTTATTTTCAACCACAATTTTTCTTACAGCTGGTGAAAGTATTTCATTATTTTTATTTGAGGAATCAGTTTTATCTTCTTTAACCTCATTGATTAATATTAATGGTTCTTCCTCCTTGGGTTCTTTAAAAACTTTAGGAACTTCTTTTTTAATTTCTAAATTAACTACATTATTTTCAGTTTTTTTAGGTTCAATTTTTGTAATTATTTTTTTTTCAGATGGTTGAGCTCCACTTTGACTTATTGTACCAAGTAAAGCGCCAACATCTACAGTTTCACCATCTTTAGAATTTATTTCAGATAAAACTCCATCTATTGGAGATGGAACTTCTAAATTAACCTTATCAGTTTCTAACTCTACAATTGCTTCATCGGCTTCAACTGTGTCACCTTCATTTTTAAGCCACTTAGCAACAGTTGCCTCTGTTATGCTCTCACCTAAGACTGGTACTAAAATTTTTTCACTCATTTTTATTTAAAAACCTTATTAATAATATCTAGTTGTTGTGAAATATGTCTTTTTGCATATCCCGTTGCTGGGGATGCATCTGGACTTCTTCCTATATAAAAAATTTCTCTATTATTAGCGTTAATAGTTTCTAATGTCCATTGTATATAGTCTCTTACAGAAAACCAAGCTCCCATATTTTTTGGTTCTTCTTGGCACCAATAAAATTTAGCATTTTTAGCATACTTTTTGATTTCTTTAACTAAACTTTTAACTGGAAAAGGATAAAGTTGTTCAACCCTGTACAACACTACATCATCCTTTTTCAATTTCTCTCTAGCATCTAACAGATCAAAATAAACTTTTCCTGAGCATAGAATTACTTTTTTAATTTTTGAGCTTTCTTTTAATTTTATAAATCCATTTTCTTCATCTAGTGCATGATCCCATAAAATTCTGTGGAAAAATGTATCTTTATCAAAGTCTTTTATATTTGAAACACAATGCTTGTTTCTTAATAAAGATTTTGGAGTCATTATTATTAGTGGCTTTCTAAATTCTCTATGCATTTGACGTCTTAAAGCATGAAAGTAGTTTGCTGGTGTTGTACAATTTACTATCTGCATATTATCATTAGCACATAGTTGTAAAAACCTTTCTAGTCTTGCTGAAGAGTGTTCTGGTCCTTGGCCTTCATAACCATGAGGCAAAAGCATTACTAGCCCAGATGCCCTTGTCCATTTTCTCTCTCCTGATGCTATAAATTGATCTATTACTACTTGTGCGCCATTTGCAAAATCACCAAATTGTGCCTCCCACATTGTTAGAGTGTTTGGCTGAACTAAACTATAGCCATATTCAAAACCTAAAACTGCTAATTCTGATAAAAAACTATCTACTATTTCATATCTTTTTTGAACTTTTGAAATATTATTTAAAGGAATATATCTGGAGTTATCTTCTTGATTTCTTAGAACTGAGTGTCTTTGACTAAACGTTCCTCTTCCTGAATCTTGTCCAACTAATCTCACTGGATAACCTTCTTCTAGTAATGAGCCAAATGCCAAAGCTTCAGCTGTTGACCAATCTATACCTTTGCCATCTGATACTGATGCTCTTCTAGTATTTAAAATTTTAATTATAGTTTTGTGTAAATTTAATTCCTTTGGTGTTGAATTAATCTTTTCTGAAATTTCTAAAAGTTTTTTTTGGTCAAAACCACTTATACCTCTTTTATCCTTTCCTTTTTCTGGTTTATATCTTGACCAACTTCCCTCATACCATTCAATTTTCGGCATATAATCTTTTGCATTTTTGTATTGATCATCCAGTAAGTTTTTAAACTCAGTTTTAAACCTTTTAAGTTCATCCTCTGAAAGCGTATTTTCATTTACTAATTTGCTTCCATATACTTCTACTGGTGTAGGGTGTGATCTAATTTTTTTATACATTAATGGTTGAGTAAATGAAGGTTCATCTCCTTCATTGTGACCAAACCTTCTGTAGCAGATTATATCAACAACAACGTCTCTGTTAAATTTTAATCTAAATTCTGTTGCAATTCTTGTTGCATAAACAACTGCTTCTGGGTCATCACCATTTACGTGAAGTATTGGGGCATCTACCATTTTTGCAACATCTGATGGATATGGTGATGATCTTGCAAACCTTGGGCTTGTAGTAAAACCTATTTGATTATTAACAATAAAGTGAATTGTTCCACCTGTATTATGGCCTGGCAAACCTGACATTGCAAAACATTCAGCCACAACACCTTGGCCTGCAAATGCTGCATCACCATGTATTAAAATTGGTAAAACTTTATTTCTTTCTTTATCTTCATGAAAAAATTGTTTTCCTCTAGTCTGTCCTAATACAACAGGATTAACTGCTTCTAAGTGCGAGGGGTTATCTGTAAGTCCAACATGTATAGAATTTCCATCAAATTTTCTATCCGACGATGCTCCTAAATGGTATTTTACGTCTCCTGCTCCCTCTTCTCCTGTTGTTTGAACGTCTCCCGCGAATTCATTAAATATTCTTTTGTATGATTTTTGTAAAACGTTTGCTAGCACATTGAGCCTACCTCTGTGAGACATTCCAATTTTAACTTCTTTAGCTTCTGATTGACCAGCAATTTTAATAATTTGTTCTAAAGCAGGGATTAGGCTTTCTCCTCCATCCAATCCAAATCTTTTTGTACCAACATATTTTGTATGTAAAAATTTTTCAAATCCCTCAGCTTGAATAAGTTTATTTAAAATAGCCTCTTTACCATTCTTTGTAAATTGAAGAGAGTTCTCATCTTGCTCAATTCTATCTCTAAGCCATTTTCTTTCAGTTGGGTTTGATATATGCATATATTCATAACCAATTGGCCCACAATAAGTTTTGTTTAAAAAACTTAATATTTCTTTTACAGTAGAGTGCTCTTTATTTATTACACCATCTAAATAAATTTTCTCATTATAATTTTCTTTTTTGAACCCATAATATTCAGGATGTAATTCATCTAAATACTCTGTTTTCATCATTCCAAGTGGGTCAAGCTTTGCTAATAAATGTCCCCTTTGTCTATAGGCTCTAATCAATGCAACCGCTCTAATTGAGTTAAGATTGCTTTTGATTAAATCTTTTGAATTAACTTTTGCATCATTACTTCCACTGGAAAGTTTTTTTTCATTTTCTTCAGTTCTTTTTTCAATTTTATCAAAATCAATTTTTTTTTTTATACCCCATGATGGTCCATTAATTTCCTTAGCAATCATACTTAGATCTTCACCTATATCTTCAAAGTAATTCTGCCAACTTTCAGGAAGATCTTTGTCTTTATTAATAAATTTTAAATACATTTGTTCTATAAATGCACTATTTGATTTACTGAGAAATGAGGTTTTTTCGAATTCGAGATTTTTTGATGATGACATCTATTTTATTGATATAATATCAGATAAATAATTTTCAATTAGATAATTTATTAAATAATGTTTTGCCTAGTTCA
>Ga0222661_1000756_pt1 | contig 10811 bp, 19 predicted proteins | sample AntAcemetagen551_FD_179851 | JGI IMG/M metagenome (GOLD analysis project Ga0222661, IMG submission 179851) | Saline water microbial communities from Ace Lake, Antarctica - #551 | ecosystem: Environmental > Aquatic > Non-marine Saline and Alkaline > Saline | place: Antarctica: Ace Lake...
GTTGGAAAGTGACAGTTGAGTCCAAAGATAAGGAGAGTGGTAAACCTGACAAAACGTTTATTGGGTACAGTCAAAATATGAATATCGCAGGTAGGACTAAAGGTGCTTGTGATAGACATAAGAAATCGGGAACAGTTTGTGGAGAACCCCAACTGGCTATGAAAGGTGGTGAGTGTGATGAAGTCATTTTCATGAAGAAAACCCCTGATGGTCCACTCATCCGGGTCAGTACTCCATTTTTTTAAAAATTTTCACTAGGTTTATCAGCACCTATATACACTGGAGGTGCTTCAAGTATCTCAAGCTCAAGTTTACCTTCTTGGGTTTGAGATGGTTTTACATACGCTATCCGACAATCATTTGCACGAAGGACGGGATTTCCATTGGGTGTTGGAACAGCGATTGGTTTACAGAGAAGTGCGAACATCTATTCTACGAAGACATTTTAAGTTTGTCTACGAACATCCACCCACCCCTGTATGCTTATGTCACTCTCTTCACACCACGGGTAAATAACATCCTCATCACCGATGAAATTTAAAGCACGTACACCATTTTCAATACACCTATCACATATAGCCTTATTGTCATCAATGAGGAGACCTATGTTAAGGGCGCGACATATATCCGCCTTGTGTATTTCATTCGGTGTATAACTATTTGTGAGGATAACATCATCGAATACACCTGGGAAGTACATATCTATCCATCTTTCGGTTTCTCCTCGAGCCATATCTTGGCGTCCAGTGAGGACGTACATTTTGTTGTAACGTTCTTTAAGTTTAAACATTGCTTTTTGAGACCCTTGCATGGGTGTAAGATCCATGAAGGCTTTGGATTGATAAAATTCTCGAACCATTTTTTGTGAGGCTGGTTCATCTATGTCAAATATGTCACGATACACATAGCTGTACCGTGGTTTTCGGATAGCTTTGTTGTGATACTTTGCCATGGGGAAGAGAAATTTTACTAAGACTTCATCGATATCAATTGCGACTCTGTTCATTTAATTATTACAAATATTATTCATAGTCCCTAATTACCACACCTATGGGAAAACGCGGTACTTTCAGTGCAGTGAGGTTTTGGAACCGTACAGTCAAGATCTTTCCAATATATTTCTCGTAGTTCTTGTAGTGCTCTTCTCTCCGAGCGATCGTTCCTTCGGGTCGCACGGTAAACTGTTGATCATTTTCAGTTTTACATACCCAAACAACTGCATCTGCATCCCGTCCATGACCCGTCTTGGCACCGACGATTTCATACTCCTCGGTCTGAAAAGTTTTATACTTGAGTAAATAGTTACTTCTCTGACCAACTTCGTAAAGACTGGAGCGATCACGAATCATAACACCTTCATGACCCTGTGAAGTAAAGATATCATGGTACTTCTTAACATCACTTTCCTTTTTAACAAGTACCGTTTCAATGCTCACACAATCCATTCTCTCCTCGAATGTAAGCTCTGGACGATTCAAATCAAAATAATCAAAAATAAAGAACTCGAGTGCATCAGGGTTAGTCTTGAACATACTCGTGATTTCCTCAAATGTCTTGTCATGGGCGTAACATTCCCCGTCGAGATATTCACCGTCTCGTAGACCTTCACATAAATGTTTGAAAGCATTAACAGGTTTACCGGTACGAGAGAAGCACCCTTTATTTGATACGATCAGTCTCACACCGTCAAGTTTGGGTTGCACGTAAAAGGGTAGGGATATATACTTTTTACGCTCTTCCCACTTGTTCGCGAGCATAGGTAAAACCTGGTTACATTTGATGTTCTCATTGTTCCACATCGTCTGGGCTCGCTTCACAGCCTTCTCGTAACCAGTCTTGACGTTGGTTCGTGATTCACTAAACTTGTCACTTCCCACAATACCAGAGACTTTCACGATGTCACTGGTTCCATTCTTCAAATCTTCAACCTTGATGTCGATGTAACGGTCACGGCCATGTTTGTCTTGACGGATAAGGCGTTCCATTATTTTCTCAACTCTAAGTAGATGACAGAAATACCAGTTGTTGTAAATTACGGTAGAATGGACCGACTTAGGCCTCCGGAAAGCACAACCTTGCCATTGAATGTAAACACGTTTTCTATTTTGTTTATAATTTTATGTATTTTAGCTTTGTACCGGCGTTCTGTTATGATCAGTCAAGGACGTCAACAATCTTATATTTAAGACACTTTTCAGGTGAAAGATAGATATCCTTCTTCATCAATTTTTTTAGTATTTTCTCAGGGATTTTGGTCTTCTCAAGATACATTTGTTTTAATTTTTTCATGAATTTATCAGTAGATTTCAGCTCATGTTTAAGTTCTTGGAAATTACCCCACATCTCAGTAGAAATCTGATGGATGAGAATATACGCATTTTTACCCATCCGTCTTTCAGCCCCACCAAGTAATACAAAAGTAGCGGCACTACAACAAGAACCTTGGGCGATGGTGATAACTTTCACACGAGAAGTCTCGAGAACGTTCATCATATTCATACCAGCAAAGATACAACCACCTTCACTCATGATGTGTACACGAATTTGTGGTTCGTATCCAACAAGTTCAGCTTTCTTTTTAAGAAGTTCAATCTCCAGCTTCTTAAATTTTTCGACGAACATGAGTGCATTTTCACGATCTACATCACCGTAGAATAGGAGTTCATTACCGATGATCTTAACACATTCCTCAACGGGTTCAACTTCTTCTTCCTTCGTAGACATTCTTCAATGCTTTCTTTACTCTTGTTACATCCTTCTGTTTTAAGCCATTTCCGACTGCGAGATGATTTATCACATCAAAATCTTGTGGGGTTATTTTATAGTCTACTAATTTTGACATATCACCTTTCTCGGCATACTTCTTTAATAGACACAGTTCTTCTACACCTAAACCCATTCTAGATTTTCTACGAATCTCATTATATTTCTGTTTTCTCATCTTGTAGTTCCCTTGTTTAGTCCAACAACTACCCGGTCTTATCTTATCCTTCTCGAGTGGTTCACCTAGACATGTCTTAGGTATTGTTAAAGCGTGAAGAACAAAATACGGCATGAGATTCCAATTTCCACTTTGATAAATATGATTGTCATAGGAATCTGCGGCACTGAAAGATTCTGATGCTCCGACCAAATCTGCACCCTTTGAGTCTATGTAATTTTCCTGAAAAATATCCCACATATGTCCATGTTCAGCAACACTGTCAAGTATTTCGATTGGTCCTTCACCCGATAAAAATTCGGATATAAACTCTTTAGGTGTTTTGAAATCATCAATCATATCATAACCTTCAAGGTATGCGAAGAAGTTTCGAATATTTCCATTACTCCTGTACGCAGCGGAGTACGCTTCATCGTCATTTTTATCCGTCAGTGATAAAAGTACATTCGGTTTATGTCTAGGAATAAATACAGTTTCAAAGTTAGGAAACATGCACATATTTGTAGATGTTACCACTAGACATCCGCGAGTCAGTTTATCTCCATCTGATACCTGTTCCACAATCGGTTTAAAAATGGGCTCATAATCTTCTATAAACACATGTTTGGTCGTCGGTTTTATGAAAGGAAGAAATAGTGATTTACTCTTTAAATGTTCGCCTTGTAATTCTATATAATTAAGACCTTCTAGAGCAGCTTCGAGGACATAAGTTTTACCAGTACCAATCGGTCCACAAATAAATACATTCTTATTCTCCCGTATGTATTTACGCACAAGTTCTATCTGCTTACCATGAATCGTCTTTAATGTTTTTTTCTCAACTTTTTTTTGTGCAATTGTTTTAATGAAAGAGTCCATTGATGATCTTACTAATCAGGCTATAGATTTGGTGCTCGAAAATGACGCACTACATAAACGTATCGTAGAACCTTTAAGAAGGAAAATTCTACCATATGTTGCATGCGGTGTTGCTATAAACCTGACGATGTTTATTTTGCTATTGTATCTTGTTCGCCGTCTATCCCTATTTCCTCATCATATTCCCCCCCTTCAATAGATTCATCTTCATCTTCATCTTCATCGACACTATCCTTTTTGAATAACTTTCCCACTCGCTCGAGTGGTGTATTCTTCGTTATAGCGTGAATTGTTTCAATCGTTTTTGGTGGTTTGAGATTTGGAATTGAACGCACATTTAGAATTTCTGGCTTTGTGAAGACATTATCAAATGGATATTCTTTCTCAAAATCCAATAACACATTCGAAGGAACTGACGGTGATTGCTCTAGAAGTCTATCATACTCAGCCTTACATTCTTCCACAAATTTCAAACCATCCTTCTTACGTTCATCCCGCGGTAAAGCTAACATAAGTCGTATATTTCTCGACAAAAGACCGTGCGATAACGCAGCAGTTCTGTGATTTTCCATTAGCTCGTTAATTTTTAAAAATTGCATCACCGTTGCAATGAGACCCGCGATCAGGTTTAAACCACCTATAACAGAGGGTGCACCCCCCCGTATACTCTCAGGCAGTGTGGATTGTGCAAAATTCGCTGTACCAGTTATTGTTGAAAGTATGATAACGGGGAGTGTGAAACGCAAACTTAATTTTTTGTACAGTAGAAATGATTGATGATGCATAAATCTATAACATGCGGAAGCTTCACCCCATTGTCTCAGTATAGTTTCATGTTGTTCATTCCATACAATTTTTTCTTTTACCATTGTATAGTATAGATGAATATAATATTTTTCTTACACGCATTTTTTGTAGTAGCTATGTTGGTGGTTCCCTTCATGAATAACCGGGAAAATTTAGAGTTTTATTCTTTAATGATTCCATTTTTGTTTTTTCACTGGTCCGTAAATGATGATACGTGCGCATTGACACAATTGGAAATGGAAATTACAGGTCAGGAGAAAGAGAAAACTTTTATGGGACGATTAGTTGGTCCAATTTATAAAATGGAAGACAACGATATCAATAAATTCACAAAAACTACATTTTTCATGTTATGGGCAATTGTACAGTTCAGAATTGGTCACTTTGATTTCTTTATTAAAGAATTTAAAAAAACTATGAAGTAATTTAAAGATATTCACAGTTATAAAAATATATGGACGTTAAAATCAACCTAGAAATTAAACGATTGGAAGAACTTAAAAATCTTCGACACCGGGAATATATCTTCAATGTAGAGCAGGTAGAACAAACAAAACATCAAATTGAAAGAACAGAGTCTACGATCAAACGGGATATATTGAGAAAACAAAAAGTATATTGTAAGGAGGAAATAAACACACTCGATAATGCGATTGAGACTTTTACACAGACAGTCGACGAGAAAATTGAGGGTCTTCACACAATTCTCGAAGTGTGGATAGAAAAGAATAAGATGGAGAAAGAGTCTATTGGGTACAATATTGAAAAAATACGAGACCTTATCAAAGGGGAGAACATGAACGATGTTTTCGAAATGTTCAACTCTGTAGCAAATTCTTTAGAAATCATAGATAAGAAACTTACTTCTTCTCACGAATCAGTTCCTGAACCCTAGAGAACATCTCCCGATCCGCCTTCTTACGGTTATCGACTCTAATGATAATGTACTTGAGTCGGTTGGGTATTTTAGGACTGTTACCCTTCGATTTCTTAGTGGGTTTAAGTTTACCCTTTGCTTCCTGTATTTCTTTCTTTGTAGGCATTTTTACTATATACTAAGAATTTAGTCTGAATTTATCAAAAAAATGAACACAATTTCTAAAGTTGTGGTACACAATCATGCATAAGGCATCTGCAATGTCGTGCTTTCTTTCATATGGAATGTCCCCATCGATATATTTTTCAGCGATGGAGACAGATCTCTCTTTTCTTTGAACATGTAATGTAAAAGAATCTCAATATTGGTGAAACCACCAGGTGGTTGTGCTTCTATAAGTATTTTATCAGCTGAATCGAATATACTTTGGTGATCTTCTACAAATAAAGGAATTAAGTCTACAAAATTATTTGATCGTATGTACTTGTAGTCTGCAAGACTCACTTTCTTTATATATTCCACTTAAAGACTCCGCTAATACCAATCCCATATTGTGATACCCAATATCAATTGATAACACCTTCATGTCTCTAAGTGAAAGATTTTCCTTAAGTATAGTAATGAAGAACAAGACAAAAGATCAGGTGTTATGGCTGACTCTTATTTTACTCACAGCGTTCGTGACATATATGTGGTACAACCCTAGAATTATCAAAGTTCCTGTGAATACTATTGTGCGAGTTCCACCAAGACCAATAGAAACGCGTCGCGAGCCAGAATTCAGGGGACCACCAATTAAAAGGTATAAGCCTGGACATATGCAACAGATGGGTATCATAACAGGACCGAATGAAGAAACTTTACCATTATATGGAAAGGAAGCGCGAGGTAGACGTGATAGATACCATTATTACACGACTACGGGTGATCATAATTTGTACCCGGTTCCATTGAGTCATAATTCTAGAGATTGTATGGAAGACATCGGGTGCCAAGAGCTATACGGAAATGAAACTGTTTCAGTGACAGGTAAAACTGGTTCATTCGCGGTTAATATGTATAGGACTGACGATTTTTTTTAAAGCTTGCAGCGTCTGCGGCTATCTTCAATAACGCGGGCAGAAGACAAGATACAACCTAAAAATCCAACAGTCATTAAAGCCTTGGCGTAATCCGATTTATTAGGAACATATTTATACCCAATAATTAATGACATCATTGTAGCAAACACACTTACAGCAAGTATTTCAAGATCAGCTTTGGGCATAGGTCTCCCCTCCGTGGTTGAAAGGTTTGGAACCTTAAAAAATCCCATAATGAGTGATGTACTAAACATTGTTTAATACTATTACTCAATAATTTTTTTTGATGTGATGATATCATATTCTCTTCCCTGGAGACCCTTATTTTTTGACAGTCTAGATTTCATATCCAATAACTCCATAATTGTTTCCTTGTCAAGATATTGAAGAAAATTTCTCTTTTGCTCAATATCATCTAGTTGACTTTTCTCTTTATTGGATTGAACGTATGGCCATGTGTGTTTTCTCAATGACTGAAGTTCGAGTTCCATTCTGGTCATGTGAGGTAATATAACCTCTCGTATAAGTTTGTTTGTTTCATGAAGGTCGTCCTTCCATTCACTCATAATTTTATAAGGGTTTAAATTTCTAAGTATATTACAATGGATCCTACCAATATCAGGAGCAAAGCTATAAAGTTGGGTCTCAGGGTAACTAAAGATGTAAACGGTAGTCGCGTCAAATTATCAGATAAGGACATCAAAAAACGGGTTCACGCTGTAATGAAGAGCAGGGCGAGTAATACCAAAAAATTCATCCGTATTTGTAGGGATGTTCTTGTGACAGCTGGACCCATTGGAACTGTAACACAGTCTAGGTCGACTCTTCCACCTCCACCTCCACCTCCACCTCCACCTCCACCTATCAGAAAGCCTGTAATAAATGAGAAGCGGGCCAAACTTATGAGTGAACTGAAAGCCACTCTCAAGAAGAGGGGGATAGCAAAATAAAATCTCAATTATTAATATACGAGATGAATAATCAGGCAAACGCCAACAAGGCTAATAATAATTTCAACGCTTCTGCGGTGCTGAACAACACCCTCAAAAATGCCGGTAACAAGGATGGCATGGGACCCGGGGGTAACAACAACAACGGCAACAACGGCAACAACAAACCCGCCAACAACAACGGCAACAACAAACCCGCCAACAACAACGGCAACAACAAACCCGCCAATAACGGTAACGCGAACAAGACCAACAATGGTAACGTGAACAAGACCAACAACGGTAACGTGAACAAGGCCAATAACGGTAACGCGAACAAGGCCAACAACGGTAACGCGAACAAGGCCAATAACGGTAACGCGAACAAGGCCAACAACGGTAACGCGAACAAGGTCAATAACGGTAACAACAAACCCGCCAACAACGGTAACAACAAACCCGCCAACAATGGTAACAACAAACCCGCCAACAATGGCAACAACAAACCCGCCAACAATGGTAACAACAAACCCGCCAACAATGGCAACAACGCTAACGGTATGTTGAACAATGCTAGGAAGCTTCGCAACTTGGCGAAGAAGATTGCGATGAATGCTATTAACAAGGCTCGCAAGGAGATGAACAACCAGTAAGCATTCACCAAAAATGAATAGAATATACAATTAATTTACACATAGTCAAAATATGTAAATTAATTCCGATGTAAACAGTAAGATGTCTCTCACAGTTCTTAAAAGAGAATTCCTAAAAAAAATGGGATCAGGTCTACGTGAGTTATTAAAGGCTGATGAAATAGGTTCAGACCCAGATACTGATATGGAAGAATTCATAAAAAGACACATGTTAGTAAATAATGATACAGGGAAATACGAGTTTTCCGAATCTAAATTTCTAATCGCTTTGGGTATACTCGATTTTGATTTACTTTCTCAAATTCTTTTATACTTTGATCAAAGTGGTATTACGATACAGAAGGTTTTAAGACAGTCTAAGTTCAATCCATTGACGATGTCAGGTCGGGAAATATACCTGGGTAGATTGATTGAACAAGGTGAAATAGAGACATTTTTAGATTTTATCTCCTTTTGAATTTAACGTCTTTTCACCACATCCCCTGCAAGTATAGACGCAGAAGAACATGATTGAGAGCACATCCAGAAAATAATAGGGATAAAAATGGGGGGAGGTGGTCTCGGGGGGAACCTCGACGCAGCTTTGTTGATCATGTATAGCATCAGTATCACACATACACAAGACGATAAAATTGTGGTAATATGAGTCATCAGGTACATATTTCCCATGGGTTTAGTTTTATTACTCAAATAATCTGATAAAAATGGTATAGGTATCTTGTTGATTATAGGTAACTTACAACAAAGAAGTATTGGAAACGGAAACATGTCTCTTTCTATACACTGACACTTTTTTTTAGCGTCTGATAATTTTAATATCAAACCGCTTTGACATGAATTTTTCAACTTCACCAAAGTATGGAAAACTCCATAGGTACCAGCGGGACCAAAAACCAGCACTATCAATACCACTTATTTTCCAATTCTCTTTGTCACTTCGGGTGACATTTAACATTTTTTTATGGATCTTCTTGGGATCTCGTTCCTCTATCGTCTGTCTGGGTACATCACCCCCGTGACGTAAAACATAGGAACGCATACGTGAAGGATTCTTGTGTTTGGTGTAGTCGGAATACCCACTTGCACCAAAGTCAACAGTCCTACCGTCGTCTAATGTCGCCCTGAACTTTTTCTTCGTGTCCGGACTTCTAGTGATTATGACGCGCATACTTATAATTTACAAAGATAATTTACTTACCGCAACCACCACCGCAGCAGTATTCCTCAGTCTTGGACGAGGGGAAGATGTCGCGTTCGGGTCCACGCTTGACACGATACATGTGATCGTACGCATGGAGAACGGCGACACCAGCCACCATGGTGAGAAGAACTGGGCGGTTCATCTTGCGAACAGAGAAACCATACAGACCAATGAGCGCAATGAGAACAAATTGCACGATGGTGACAGTGGGGAAATTGGGCATCTTGAAACGGTCCGCGAGGGTTTTAGTTTCGGGGGTAGGTTCGGGGTTAGCGATTACCATAGACTCTTGCTTGTATCCGGGCATTTTTATTATCTACTGAGAAAATAATGTGGTCTCTCCTGTTAGTTCCAATTTCTATGATTTGTTATGACTATTTGAAATCACCGATTGACATTCTCTACTTCACTAAGATAGCGAGACCACTACTGGGTATACAAAATACATTTAGGGATATCATATATAGTACATCTAGACACGCCATTAAGGATTACCCAGGTCTTTTCCTAATTAAGATGCATCATAAGAATATTCGTGAAGAATTTGATCGTATCTCACCCACACTCGAAAAGAAGTATTATCATGATATAGATCCATGGTTTGAAATAAATAATAGCTATTACTTTTATAAAATTGAAAAATTCCCACTCTTGTACGATCTAGTCAAACAAATAAAGTGTATAGACACGAATGTTGCTGCATTCGCTGTTGTAGAAGGTACAATGGTAATACCACCCCATCGAGCCGAAACCAATGAACTCCTGAGATACCAACTGACTATACACGGTGATGGTGATTGTAGCCTGTACACAGAGAATGGTAGACACATACACAGAGAGGGTGAAGATATCCTCTTTGATCATGCAAGATACCATGAACTGATGAAAACTGGGGATGGTCGAAGGGTTGTACTTATCCTTGATGTTCACAGGTGATTCCGACACGTCGCGATGTACATATCACTGCCACCTATGAGTTCTAGGGTTTTGTCGTCTACAATTCGCTTAGTGAAAGGACCTAGAGTTCCGTCATTGCAGCGCATACAGAGTGCCGAAAGTTTGGTCACATCACATGCCAGTGGGATACAATCAATAAGTTCACCAAACTTTCCCTGAAAAGAATCGGCATCGAGACCAGCTAATATCACAGACTTGTTTACGTGTAGACAACACTCCACAAACTTCTTGAGTCTAGGGAAGAATTGTCCTTCATCAATAGCAATTATATCAGCTTTCTCAAATTCATATGTATTAATAATTTCAAATAAGTCAAACACTTTATAACAATCAAACTTTACATTATCATGTGTTTTGAGAATTTCCTCGGGGGACCTGGTATCTTTTGCAGAATTTATAATCATCACATCTTTTCCTATAACTTTTAACCGCTTAAGTCGTCGAATAAGTTCAGATGTTTTACCAGAAAACATATTTCCCATAATAATTGAAAGTCCCATCTCACC
>Ga0222661_1000759_pt1 | contig 10761 bp, 17 predicted proteins | sample AntAcemetagen551_FD_179851 | JGI IMG/M metagenome (GOLD analysis project Ga0222661, IMG submission 179851) | Saline water microbial communities from Ace Lake, Antarctica - #551 | ecosystem: Environmental > Aquatic > Non-marine Saline and Alkaline > Saline | place: Antarctica: Ace Lake...
TAAAAAAAAACAAATAACATCAGAAAAAGGTTCAGTGAGGTGCCTTATGAAAATGTATTGCTATTTATCCACTTTAATAACCATATTTACTTTTAAACCAAAGTAAAATGGATATTTGAAAGTAAAATTTAAGACTGATCCTACTTACCAAATAGTGGATAATAACAGTCATATGGATATAATGATGGATAGCACTTATTTGATTTTCATAAGAAGACTTTTATTTAATTGAAAAATATACTTTCAAGGTAATTTAAATGCAAGAAAATTAAGTTACAGGCGCCTGTTGGGAAGCAATAATCTTTATTACAGTTAAGAATACAAATATAAACTATGTGACTTGATAAGTTTAAAGAGTGTGGAGCGTTTTCATATGCATGTATTTTAATTAAACGAATTTTAAAAAATATATGGATAATTATCAGGTAAAAATCATGAAATTTAAATACATGCATATGAAAAACACGTAAATTAAGTGACAAAAGAAAAAATAAAAGAAAATGGAGCATCACTGAAAATACATGCAATTTAAATACATGAATTTTAAGTTTTAAAAGAAAATTACTTTTAAATAGGAGCATTTTTTTGCAATTTCAAGTAAAATAAACACTATGATCCCATATTACCTAGGCGTAATATTATGGTAAATAGTGTAAATGTGCTGGGAAACACATACAAAAATTAATGTAAACGTGATTTAAGGTTTGTAAATGGTGATTGATTTTCATACAAAGTAGAATTAGTTTGCACACCAATTGATTGACCAGTACTTATTGATTATCACTAGGAGTGCTTGGTGTAATTGGTTTCTGAAACTCGTTTGATTTGGTGACCACCGATTTTTCCCACAGAAAGTGTTTAGTAACTCGTTTGATAGAAAAGTATTGTTATTGATAAAGCTTAACACCTCGGAATAATGTTTAGAGCTAGGGATTGATCGGTATCTGCTAGTTCAGGGAATTTTGCCGTTAAAAAACCATAATCTCTAAGAATATTATCAGATGACACAGATAATGTATCGATACCCTCTGCAGATCAATTTTTTTTCATTCACTAAATTATAATCGATGTTAGCTATACTATTCAAAGCATTAATGTTTATATTTGAAATTATCACAGCTGTGTTTGTCTTATTGTATTCAGGGATGTTAAAATAATTAAAAGTGTTTCAAAGTAATTAGTTGAAACACTTTTTAAGTGTTTAAGTATTGGGGGAATTTAAATCATCTTATTACATAACTATGCTAAGTTGATCAAACAGATCCCTAGGTAAGTTGGCTCTAAATATACCACTATCATCACAACTAATTGTGTTGTTTTTGTGGTAAATCCACATGTTTGAAGTTTCTTTTCAAAGTATTTTAATTTTTGTATTTAATGATTATCTCCTCCGCCACCAGTAGCAGCCCCACTATCAGGGGGTGTTGTAGTTACAGTATACATTAAAACATGACCCTCGCGGCCTTGTAAATAACCCTCATCAATTGATCGAATATGTGAATCATCATATTCGCGCCATTTATCTCCCTATTTAATACGTGCAGTACAATGTCCGCCACTCAAAACACCTATATGGCATCCAATACTTTCTAACTTAAATGTGGTTTTGTTCATTCGATTGCACGTATATGGTTTAACATCTAATAACATTGGAATATAAACCATTCGATCATCTTTCATTGTTTCTAGTCTACCATTATGATATGTAGACAAATGTCTTACAATGTATACAATTAGGTTTTCAGGTAATTTCCAGAGGCTGGTACGTTTTAGGGCCTGTGTTTTATGTCCACATTTATCACATTTAAACAAATTATCTTTATCTAACTGTGTAATACTAGTTACATATTTTAGGCAATCATCAATGGTGATCATTTCATGAATTCCAGTACCTTTTTGTGGAATTTTAACTTCTAGAGAGCGAAATGTGCCAAACTTGTGTGATACATATTTACAATGCTAACACTCTGTTCTTTCTAGTGTTTGTCCAACAAATTTTCGTGAAATGGGTGAAATAAAGGCATATCCTTTTTTATTAGTAGAACCTAAGGTTGGTGGTGAGTGACCGTCTTCACACATATTATTGAGTGCTTTATTTTCAAGTTGATCAATAAAACTATGATTTGTACCAACAATTTTGACACGTTTGCGTTGTGATAATGTGGAATGTAATGTTTCAAGTAAATAAGATAAACATTCGTGTTGATCTTGCTGTACACCTGCTAAAAATATATTGTTGAAGTGATTACTCATTGCTTTTTTGAAGTAAATTAGTGGTTCTCTAATGCCCCCCTTATTTTCAGACCAATATGCGATAAACAGTTGTAAAAACCTGATAGTTATCATTAAATCGGGATGTTGTTTATTGTGTAGTAATAATGATTTACATTTTGGTGATAATAATACCTATTGTAGGGTTTTATTATGCAATAGCATCTACAATATACTACTTAGATAACATGTATTACCAAGATTATCTAACCCAGCTCCTCTACCTTTTATTTTGATTGATGAAATTGGTGCTAATATTTTATCAAGTACAGATTCCATTGATTGATCACTCATAATACAGTATATATATACAAAGCAAAATTCATTTTATCCTAATCATAGTTATCTAATGGATTCCTCATCATCCTCATCATCCTCATTATCCTCATTATCCTCATCATCCTCATTATCCTCATTATCCTCATCGTTTGCATTTACATAGTCATCCTCAAATTCACCTCGTTCCTTAAGTGTTTTCTAAACTAAATCACTAAAATGTTGTTGTGCTAACTAATTCATTGTTACAGACTTGAATGAAATTTTACTTTTTTTGATAGATGCGTATTCGGTGATCTTTCGAATACCCTTAAGACGTGTATCATAATCGACAATCATGTTGTTAAAGATTGAATTAGCGCTCTTGATACTTAGTTCTAAGATTTGGCTGACTGGTTTTTGAATCTATTTGATCAAATAGAATCTATAATCAAGTTTAAGATTGTGTTCTTTGATAAATTCGGGTGTTTCAATTCGATCACCTTGTAAACAATCCTAATTTTTTACTCTAATATATGCATAAGGTACACGATCATTACCCTATGGTTTATTACCAGGATCGCGTTTACCGATTCGTTGTGCCAGTACATTGTGTGCAATTTGATCCGGATTTTTATAGTATGATCGTAGTGTTTTGGTAATGATAAAGTAATCCATAGTAAATTTACCATCAAGTAATTTTTGGCATTCTTGTTTGATGTACTCAATAGCCTAACTAACTGAATGTTTAGTCATAATAATATCAGCCATACCACCAAATATGTGTTTAACAATCTTAGCATTATCACGTCGTTTCAAAACGATACCCATAGAGTTGGCATAGTAACTGGGAGATCCATATGAAGTGTAATAGTGACCGTGATATCGTTTTTTGGATACTAGGATGAAGGGCCAAATGGCTTTTTCAAACTCCAAGTTGTGTGGGCGTTTAAGTTGGCGTGAAATTGCGGTTGATGATTCAATACACAGTTCAATATTTTTATAAATTGCATCTAATCCGACTAATTTGTTTTCAAATCGATCAACTGGATCAAATTTAACGAAGATCGAATCGGTATCTCCATAAATGGTAACTGCGTTTTTATAGTTTTTCTCACAGAATCCTTTGCTAAACTTAATCAAGTTACGTCCTGTTGCGGTAGTACATGCCGCAATATCCATTAAAAAAATGGAACTGGTTCGTGCGCCAATCTGCCCATATAAACTGTTAGCTGTAACCTTATATGCTAATTGCATACCCTATAGTACATTCCATTTGAAACTACCTTTGGGAAATTGTTTTTGTGTTTTGCGTGTGGCTTTTCTAGCAGATAGTAATTCTTTAAGAATAGTGGGTACAATACTTTTTTTGCCGTCAGGGGGTTGTGCAAATCGGCAAACTTTATGTGCTTTAATTATTTTCTTTTTCTTTTTGCGCCCGGGTGCAACAGGAACGTATTCGTAGATATCATAAACAATATCTACATAATCCCACCCCTCGAATTTGCCTTCAATTAGCATTTTTTCAAACTAGTTATTTGGATTTAATGGAACACCTTGGAAGTTCTAATTATCTTGTCCCTTGGGAATAATCTTGAATCCGACAAATGAATCATGGCTTAGATTTTCGCTGATCATACAACTTGGATACAAACTGTTAAAATCTGAAACTGCGATGGCATCATAATAGATACAACTCATTGCATTCAATACAATGGCACCCTCATAACTTTCATCAGTATCGCCATCGTCATCCTTATTTAGCACTGGGATTAGGTATCCTTTTTCACGACAAATTTTAGAAACAAAACTTAGTAGTTTGATTCCCTAACCTCGTAAAAACAAGAATGAGAATGGTACATTACATACATTAGACATACCAATATTGTTAATAATGATATCTAATTTATCGATAAATCGTGTTACAAGAATACAATCAATCAAACAGTATTCAGCAATGATTTTGCGGTCATTATCTGTACCTTTTTGTTTAATAAAGATTTCGGAAGGTGGTAAATCATTCTTGGATTTATTTAGATATTTTTTACATACAAAATCCAGTTTGTATGAGTCGAGTTTAAACGAACTCTATGCGACCTTATATAAATCAATCGAAACTCGACCAAACATGTGCAGATAATATAGTGTATTATCTCCTAAACCTGAACTACTAAGTTTTTGTTCTTGTAGAACGCTTTTGTCCATACCATTGCATCGTCCTTCACGCCATTCCAGTCGTCCTAGTTTGTGTAATTCTTTTTCAATCCCAAGAACCTTAGCACGTCCATAGATATATTTATAATCGAAACCAAAAATGTTATATCCAATTACAAAATCGGGATCTGCATCACGCATTAATCGCACCCATGCAAGCAATACTTCACGTTCAGTATCATATGATTCAACTACAACCTATGATTTATCGGTTTCATACTGTTTTAGTTTTCTAAATTCAAGTGCTTCATCATTTAGTTTATTACGAATCTGTTTATCACCTGATTTTAACTGTACATGTAACACATCTTTAGAGTATTTCACTGGATCAGCTTTGGTTAACTCTTTAATTAAATCCTTATCAGGGATAAAGACATTCTTATTTTCATCATTAATTATCTTTTTGTTAGTGATGGGATCACAGCCTTTGAGTGTTACTATATGTTTGAGAAAACAATCCTTTTCACCATATCGTTTAAATACACTACCAATCTAAATAATTCGATCACCTTGGAGAGTAGGAAAGTGTTGATTAAGCACTGCGGTTAATTCGCCTACAAAATCATCAAGAGTAACACGTATTTCACCTTGTTTTAATTTTTTTCTTCCTTGTTTACGTTGTTTAACTGCATGACGATGGCATCGTTCGCAAATCTAATTGATTGATGGTACTAAACAATGGATTTTGCGTGGATCGCTTTCAAATTTATCGTTTTCAGTGTAGACAACATTGACATTATAATTATCATAATATTGACTAAATGCTAAATTGTACCATAATCTGATACATTTCACAGGTTGTTGGTTGTACATAATGTTATTACACCGATCTAAACGATAATGTTCCTTGATAAACTAATCAGCAAGTCCATAATAGTCAACTTCATCATCTAGATCTAGTGGTGGTAAGTTATCAGTAAATAATTCTAATAATAGATCTTGTTTTTCATCATTGGATAGTCCATCCTGGTTAAAAATCTTGTGTGTTTCCTGTGCAACATAATCTAAGTTTTCAGTTGTAGGTTGATCAAGAGGGTTATATAGTTTAACGGATCGGATATTATTGTTGTTAAAGTAGGGATTAAATGCTAATAACATTAAATTGTAGAGTATTTTTCGAGTATCGAATATATTTCTGGGTTTGGCTCCACGTAATCTAGAATGATCATCAGATAACCGGTTGTATTCAGTGATCAAATCTCGTGCTAACTTTTGGTAATCTTTATTTGCAATTGGGAAATCCCCATGACTACTATCAGCTTCTATATCATAACTCATGTAATTAATAGGAGGAATCTCCTCTTTATCTAATGGTTTAACGTGTTGATGTTTACATTTAATTTGTGTTTGGCATGTGGTTTTATTGTAGATAACAGTATATTTGCCGTGAGGAATGCTAATCCACCCAGTAGCATTTAGATCATTATGATGTATAAACCGAAGTAATGGTAAAATGTTGCTTTCATATCGTTCATACAAATATGGTTTACTTTTATTGATACCATGAATTTTGATTTTCTCCTTTAGGATTTTTTCAAACTGTTTGTAACCCCGATGACATTGAAAAACCATTTTGATAAACTTGAATTTGTATCGTTCATCTCCAGTGAAATAATAAAATGGTTTGGCGTTTAATAATTTCCAGTCAACAAGGGTTTCTCTGAAATACCTACTAATTTTATCCTTTAGTTCCTTGATAAATGTTGAGGCAGTGCCTTGTTTCCAAGTATCAGGAACTTTAATGAAGAAATAGGGTTTAAAATTTTCAATGTCTACGGCTACACTATTACCCAATGAATCAACACAAAATGCTTTAATAAGAAATTTGTTATCGAATGTCCTAGGTACATATTCGCTACTAGATTGTGAAATTTCGGATCCATCACCCTCATCTTCATCTTCTGCATCTTCACTATGCCAATCAGTCACAAATAGCTCCATATCACCGTTAAGTAATGATTTGGGATACTTTTTGAGCTTACGTTGAAGATTTATCTGAACCATTTAAAGATGTTTAGATAAATCATTTTCCATTAGTGCATCTTGCTTTTGCCAAAGTTGCTTGTTAGCAACTTTGATGCATAATCTATATGAAGTTTGACTAAATTAGCTAATTCATGTTTAATTAGTTGTTTATTCCCAATGATATCATAGTAGGTATATAGTGATTCATCAAGATTTTCGTGTTGTTTATGGTTTAATCGAACACTCCATCCGCGAATATAAGAGTAAATTACATAGTAAAAATCAACCTAAGATTCTATCATTAGATTTATTGATGATTTGTCGGTAAAGTTTCTTTTTTTATCAATTAGGAATGCATGCATTCCTTTACCACTCTAATATAACATCATTGCAAGATTGTGTTGTTTACATATATTTGTGAGATGATCGGCTATTTGTTTAGGTCTCTCAAATATACCATCTTTATAATCTAGATCTAACATCATGATATTTCGATAGCACATATAATAAGTATTTAAATACATATCACATCCAATATAATAATCATTATGATCAACAAGACATCTCTATGGTTTTTGCATTTTAATAATTAACGATTGTGCAAATAGCTTAACTATCGGGTATGATTTACCGTATTTAGTGATAAGATATTTTCTGAATTGATTATTACTTAGGTTTTGGTTTATATTGTTCTAATGAGGTCTAATTATTTTTCTGATAAAGTATTGGTAAAAACTCATCTATTGTATTAATGAATAAGGATGAAATAGATTTAAGTAAGGAATGGCACTTATTTAAACAATCGTTAGATGATTCAACCTCAAACCAAACAACAATTCGAGAAATGAGTGATAAGCAATTAGATTTTATTTGTTCATTACACACATCAATTGATACAGATAAATCAATGGTTGATTTTATATATGATTTAAACCCAAAGTTTGTACAAACTTTGGGACCAAAAGATAAATTTACATTAACCAAATTAACATAGGATCAAATAAAAAAGCTAATTTGGTATTTAAAATCAAATATACCGTTGTCCTCACGGTAGCATTAGCGAATTATTACATTTTCTTAGCTTTCAGATGAAACAAATCAATCAATAAAAAAAGCATTGAACCTGGAATCTAATGTTGATATAACAAAGCTTAAATTCAAACAACGAGATTATTAGTTATTATGTTATAGAGTTCCTGCGTTTGACATGAAAAAATCTATTGAAATGTTTACTTTAAAACAACATGATACACCATTAAAATGGACATCAGAATATGAGTTTGGGTATCAATAGAGTGATAAATGTCGTGATGGTAAAATGTATTACATTAAGTTCTACTAGTTTATGATGATGGATTATGATCATGTATCTTTAGAATATGTGATTGATTAGCTTGGCAAAATGAAAACTATGGCACCCAACAATGATTTCTTCTTTTATATTTATAAAACATACAATGGATATCATGTATTTTTAATGTCTCATTGCTTTGGTTATTATGATAATGATACTCAAAACCTAATGAAATTTTTGGGGTGTGATCAATGGTATATTGTATTTTCATGCAAAAATGGGTATAAAATTAGACTTAATCCTAAAAGCAATAGGCCAGATAACATGCCAGAAACAGTGATATCTGATTTTGTGATGTCTTATGGTAAAGGAAAGCCATTACCATACTGTAAATAGATGTTAAAAATTTATGATGATTATATAAATATTGTTAAACGTATGTAGCCATATTGAATTTACCTTGTTGATATTGAAATCAATCATAAAGTTTATTATATAATGACGTCTACTGCTAATTTTCTTGATGATTGGAAGTCTTTAATGATTACCAGTGATAAATGGTTTATAAAATCTGATTGTAATATTACACTGAGAGCATATGAATCTTCACAGTGGTCTAAGTATATATTTGCAAAAGATGAATCTATAAAAAGACAAATAGGTGAGATTAATATGGACAATATCAACTATTCGATATCTAATGGTAATTTTAAGTTGATCAACTATGTTAATATGAATAACCGGTACGATTTTTTGGGGTTCAAAGCAACATTTAAAATTACATACAATAATAAAAATTTTTATATTAATCTTATTGTAGACGATTCACTAAATCCCAATAGATGGAATAATATTGGTATTACCAATAGTGATTATGATGATATGTACATAGGTGTCAGTTATGAGTATGCTAGAACTTTTAAAGAGTTACTAGCATTTAATACTTAAATTTCACGAATTTGCAATATTAATATTTTCACTATATACTCATATTGTGACAGTGGTTTTTACTTTTAATTTACTTTTATTTTAAACTAAAATAAAAGTAAAATCCAATAATTTTTGGAGGGAAAAATGATGGGTTGTTGGTGTAATTAAGATGAGCCATAAAGCAATTAAACAAATGATTGAAACAAACAATTATGATGGGTTGATACATTTACTTGAATCATTTGATGGTGATAAAATGAGGGTATTTGATTGGATCACCAGTTTTTTACTTGATAATAAACAGATAAGTCATGTAACATAGGCGTGGTAGGCTGTTAATTTGGATTTAACAAATCCGCCTAATCTTAGTTCTGGAGTAATTTCGATTAGATATCATTTACTACATGATGATATAGACACAGCTTTTGCTGTATATCTTAAACTTCTTGATGCAAAACTGACACGTAAACGCCATTTGTAGTTATTACATCAATATATGTTTGAACATGCACAATATAAACGAGTAGCGGAATCTTTTTGCAAATACATGTTAACTCATTATAATCCTTCGGCAGATGATATCTTACCGTTTCTAGTTAATGGTTCAGTTTGTAGTGAATTGGTTGATGTTTTGGAAGGATTGATTGGATAGCCAATCATGATTCCCGCCGAGTATATTAATTCCATTAGTAAAAAGTTGGAACTTATCAAAGCTGATTCAAAAAGTGGTCTTAAGCGAATGGAATTATCGGATGATAATCGACAGCAACTATTGGATGGTATAAAAAAGACAATTTGTAATAAAAACAAGAGTGGTCCTAAAGTATTTAATGAATTTGAAAGGTTATGGGTAAAGGTGCCCTCTACCTATGTAATTGATGGTGCAAATGTATTGTATCATGGTCGTCGAGAGATTACAACTGATAGTTATAAGAGGCTTGATTGTGTAATTTATTAGCTTTTCAAGCGTAGTCCTTTAGTCACGGTTGTTTTGCATAATCGCCATTTAAATCAAAAGTTTTTATCTCGGAATAAAAAGGTTGATCTAAAGGTTGTTAAAAATTTAATTAGAAAATGGTAGGTAATGGTAAATATTTGCCAAACCCAGTCTGGATTTAATGATGATTGGTTTTAGTTATGGTTGGCGTTAAAGCACAAATCTTATATTGTAACTAATGATTTTTTTAGGGATCATGTTGATAAACTATCATTCAAACAACATTCACTTGATATCTTACAAAGTTGGCATGCAGAACATCAAATTACATATGAGCAGACATCGTATAAACTCAAATGGACACCACTCAAGATTAGCCCGAGAGGGGAAAGTGAGGCCCATGAATCTGATGAATAGACATGTAAACTACCAGCTTCAGGAGCGGGTGCAGATGAACCTGAGTCTGGAATTATTGTTGAATCAAAAACAGGTGATGAGAGTGTTTATGTTTCAAGAGCTATTTAGTGGAGTTATCGTATTCAAAAGACTGATTAGGGTTATATGATACCATTTAGTGATAAGTTGACATGGATCAAAGTAAAATACTGATTGATTTGGTTTTAAATTGATTCACCTATTGTAAGATTATTATGGGTTGTGGTCATAGTCAAAGTTTAACATCTGATGAATCTCTACCTATTGAATAGGTAGTTGATATTCAAACATATACTAGTAAAAACTTGCATAGATACAATTGGATTAGTAATAATCAAATTATAAATACAGTAGAAACTGTAAAATAGCAATACAAAAGATGGACAATGGATATGAATCCTGTTAATGAGCCACCATTATTTATCTAGATTTTGTAGGTGATGTACCAACAATTTTTAAA
>Ga0222661_1000764_pt1 | contig 10738 bp, 18 predicted proteins | sample AntAcemetagen551_FD_179851 | JGI IMG/M metagenome (GOLD analysis project Ga0222661, IMG submission 179851) | Saline water microbial communities from Ace Lake, Antarctica - #551 | ecosystem: Environmental > Aquatic > Non-marine Saline and Alkaline > Saline | place: Antarctica: Ace Lake...
AACACATGGGGGGTGTGCCTCTCATCATATGAAATCATCAGTTAAATTAAGGAGTAATAAATATGCGTAGGATTTACTCAATAAATTACTTGATTTTAATCAATGGACACGAATCAGTGCCAAAGAAGCACTTTTACATCCATATTTTACTGAATTAGATCCTCCAACAGTGTTAAAATCGGTAGGGATTGCAGAAAACACATGTCATTTTGATTGGAAAAATAGATCAGAAGCGATAAAATGGATGATTGAATCAAACCAAAGATTTAAAATAGATATTCCTGATTCATCGTTTTTTTTATCTGTTAGACTGCTGGATTTATACATGTTTAAACAGTAGAAAGATAAGATTAACTATTAGTTGAATGCAATGGGTGCAATAGTATTAAGTTTAACGGTGCATAATATGTATATATGTAATGATTTATGGGACATATATGATAAAGATAAAATTCACTCAATATGTGCAAGTATAGCATAGATTTTAAACTTCGATTTATTTTAGCCCACATGTTATTAGTATGTAAATGGATGTAGTGATAATATTTTAACTAATATGGTATGGATTATGAAATATGGTTTGATAAACTAGAAATTAGCAGACAAAAATTTTGTGGCAGCTGCTTACACCATTGCATTAATGTATTCCTATGGTGATGAAATCAAATATAAAAATAAAGAGTCCTCAGTTTATTAGTTGGTACAAACTATAAAAGTAACATTATCTAATGATTGTGTAATTATGCCTTTTAGATTACTCAAATATATCAATTCCATTGTGTTGGAATGAATCCATGATTTTCTTTTAATCTGTTTTAAATTAAAAGAAAAACAAAACAAAAATAATGTATATCTATGTATGTATATAGCGATATCACTGATTTTTAAATATTTGTTTCCAATCTAAATTGGGTCTATCCCAACCGCCATATTGTTTAGTGTCCTGTATAATAATGAGATTGGGGTGTTTATATTTGAGTATATGTAATGGGTGTTTTTTGGGATTATGTATGATTAGTATAAGTTTAAATTTTAGATAGGGATATTTGATGATTATGTATTGCATAAATTCCTGAATGGTCTCGATTTTTAGTTTGTTGTGTTTTAGTTCATCTCGGATAAAAGTAACTGATGATTCAGTAGACAATGTCATATGCAATCTGTTAATACGGCGTTGATGTTTTTGTTTAAAGTGTTTAAATTGAGTAAGAAATGGAATTTTATCGTTTATGCTAAAATCATGGTAAAATCCGATATTGTAGAGAGTATGATGATAAATGGCTGCAATATGAGATTTATCATCAGGTGAATCTTCATTGAAAAACTTACTGCTATCTTTCTAAAATTCAAGCATCTTTGGATCAAGATAATGTTTAAAATTGGATCTTAATAATTGGACAATTGAATTAAACTCAGGTGTTCGTACCCAATCAAATGGCATAGTTTCTTGTTTTAGATTATGTAATTGTAACTGTTTGGCGATACTGCAACTGTTTCCGAGTGAAATAATTCTGTGTTGGTTCATTAAAGTATTCACTTATTATCAATTTTGGGCTTTAAAGTTTGAACTTATTATTTTATGATAAAATATACTAATGAATTTTGGTAAGATTGAAGATGAATATAATACTATTAAATACATATTGGATAACAAAGTTAGCATTTCACGATATGGTGATGGAGAATTCACTATTGTTAATGGTGGTTGTAAATCGTTTTAGGAATAGAGTAAGAGTTTAACCCATGAATTAAGAAAGATATTGAGTTGTTCTCAATAGGGTTTAATAGTAGCAATTCCGAGAGTAGTTGGTCCTCGATCTCATATTTGGAAGAAGATTTTAAACAGCAATACAAAGTGGTTTAATCCTGAAATGTAGTATTATTCATCGTTTATTACACGTGGTGATAATGCTCCACATATATTAGGTAATAAGTAGTATTGGTCAATGATCCAAAAGATTTGGAAAAATCGCGATACTGTGTTTTATTTACCGGCAAATAGTAATAAAGCTAATCTTACCTGTGAATTATTTAATGGTATGAAGAGTTGTACACCTATTTATATATCGCGTAATAATGCGTATAGTGATATAGAACAAATGGTGATTCATGCAAAAAGTTTTTCGAATGATACACTATTTTTAGCTCGAATTGGTCCTACTGCAACTGTTTTAACAGCTAGATTATCTAAATTGGGTTATTAGTGTATAGATATTGGTTCTCTTGAGCAAACATATAATAATCACATAAGTTGTATTAGTTAATTATTATATTCTGTGGCAATTAGATGTTTGATACGTTTAGTGATTAACTAGGTTGCATTAACGCCTGATCCGTAAACGGAATTTATTTTGATTTCAATACGTCGTACAGTACATTCTATTTGATCATCACCTGTATAACCTGATTTGTATGTAAAAATCCAATGATTTGGTGGTATAATATTGTTTATTGGTGCTTCAATGGATGGTATCCAACCATAAATAATTTTGTACGGTATTGTTTTCATCTTGTGATCTCCATATTCGATTTCAAGATGATTGTATCTCATCCATAATTTGATTGATTTGTTTGCTCTGGAGGAATCTTTACTATCGAATATTACTGTGCCCTCAAAGTCGGGTAACCCTTCAGAAGGTGCTTCAATATATGGCACGCTGGTTTCAACTCCCATTTTAATATTAGGATGTAATTTCTTTCAGATCAATAAAAGCCTCATCTATTTGGGTAATAATATTTTGTGTACGGATTCCTTTTAATACTATACATAATCGATATAAATAGTTATCATTTGGTGATCCTTTCCAAGGTGGAACTACGATGCTATTTCCGGTATTATACCTAACAACATCAGCTCGATCATCAATCATTAGTGTGTTGTGTGGTTTGATATTGAGTATTTTGGCGGCTTTGCCATTGAATATTTTATGTAATGGTTTTGCGCGATTAACGGTATATTTGCGGGTAAAAAATATACCTATTTGTGTTTGTTGTTGAGTTGTGAGAATAGCTTTAGCGATTTTTTTAGCATAGTTTGATGTTGCTGCAGTCCATATATTAACTGTTCTAAAGTTAGCAAATACAAAGCTTATAAATTGAGATAACCCTGGTCTAAACTTGACATAATATGTAGTGCCATTGATTGTGAATTGTGTATCAGGGTTGGCAATTGTTTTAGTAAATGAATGTATTAATGTTTCATCTAAATCGAGAACGATGTTATCGATCATGTTATTCTTAATATTAGTTAGATTTTAGTGAATACCACAAATTTTCATGAAACACATTATACCATCATTTTTATCAGTTAGTTTTTGATCGTATATAAAATACCCAACTCTTTCGACTTGATAGATCTTTTTAAGATCATCAAATACTGATTCTTCAATGTATCCGTCTTTGATAGAAGGTTTTGAGTGGTGTATTTGATTATCTCCTGTAAAAAACCAGTTATAAATGTAGAAACGTGCTTTGATTGGTGATTTGCCTGATTCACTACTGATCCAATGTATTGATTTAGATTGTGATTGTGATGGTATAAATGTTGTTTTTAGTTCAACTGGTTTACCAGTATTTGTCATCATTACATCATCACATAATATTTCACTGTTAGTATATTTGAGTTTGATTTTTGTACCTTTGGATAATGATGTGCCAGTATTAACTAAACTAAAATCGTGCTGATCAATATATACGGTGTTTGATAATGGTGAGATTTTGAAACTATCCGATGTATGTGACCGCATGGGATGTTCATTTTTGAGTATAAAATCTGTTTGTTTTTCACTAAAATTACTAAGAGTAACTCTTAGTGGATCAATAACAGCAAACACACGATTTGCTGTAAGATTTAGATGATTGCGTAATAATAGTTGAAAATATGTAATTTTCACAGGACTACGGTGCCTCATCATTTGAATTGCGTGTTGGTAGAAGTTGTAAATAACCTCATGCGGAATGTGTCGTGCTTTAAGGCCTCTAAGTGTCATTAACATGGGATCATCTTCGGGTAAATCGGGCCAATCTCTTTTAGAATATCTAAATCCGTTGATGCGATATGTATTGATTTTATGATATACTATTGGGTTAATTTTTGTAAAGAATTTTACAATATCTTCATCAGAAACATCAGTGGATGTTGTGGTAATTACATTGGAAATTTCAAGTAATTTATCGAGTACTTTGATAATATAATCAAAAATATAGATTATACTGTGTCCTCGATCTACGCGTTTAGAATAGCCAATGATTGTTCTTTGTCCGTAGTTAAGTTTAATTTGAAAGTTGGTTGTGGGTGAATCAATCTATTGTAATATTGTTTCATTATCTGTAATATTTTCACCCCCAGAATAGAGCAATACGTGGCCATCATGAACTAATCTTTTAGTAAACTCATGAATTTGCGTTGATTGGTGATTAACTGATATTGGTTTAATGTGATCGAGACGTAAGTAATTTAGGTCTTCAATTATCTGGGCACAATGTTTGTGATTTTGTCGATCATCTACAATTGCATAACAAGTACCATCACGAGATTTGGCGTAATCGTTGTTATAATATAATGTTTGCAGATGGCCAATATGAAGAAATGTATTCCTGTAGTAGATTCTGCTGTTGAATGCCATAGACTTAATATAAATATGTATATTCATTTTTTTCTATGTTTATTATATATGAAACGATATGCGTTGCTAATGGGATTAAATTATGAAGGTACATCAGCTGCATTATCAGGATGCATTAATGATGTTAATCATATGAAAAAACACTTGAAGAAAATGGGTCATGAAAAGTTTACTATTATGACAGATCATACTTCATAGAAGCCCACAAAAAAGAACATTGTGAGGGAGTTTATGAAGTTGGTTGATATTTCAAAGGATGTTGATGAGATTTTTGTACATTATTCAGGTCATGGTGCATATATTACTGATCATTCAGGTGATGAGGATGATAACAGAGATGAAGTTTTGGTACCTTTAGATCATAGACGTAGTGGTTATATCAAAGATGATTAGATTTTTTCAATCCTTAAAGATGTTGATTCAAAGTGTCGAGTAACAATTATCTTTGATTGTTGTCATAGTGGTACGATTGCTGATTTGCCTTATCAAACCATTGAGCCTGGCAAATTAAAGCTTGAGCATCATACATTAATGAACCCAAATATTATTATGTTTTCGGGTTGTAAAGATGTTTAGACCAGTGCTGATGCCTATAACATTAATAATTAGAAATAGTGGACAGGCGCAATGACATCATCATTTATTAGTACAACCAAGAATGCTTACAAATCAAAGATTGGTTGTTTTGAAGCTTTAGAACATATTCGTAAATTTATCCGCAATAAGAAATATGTACAAATTCCTCAATTGTGTTCCAGCAAGTACTTTGATGAAGATATTTAGTTAATTGGTCCAAGTGGAATGATTAGGATTGAATCTGAACCTGAACCTAAACCTGAACATAAATCAGATGAGCATAATAAAAAATTAACTGCTCGAGAACGTTAGCGTCGAAAGTGGCTAAGAATTAGACGAAAACGTAGAAGGCGTCGATAGCGTCAAAGAAGACAAAACAAGAACTAATTTACGGTTCCATCTATTTCCATTCTAGATAAGTAATAATTAATCGTATATATTGGCGTACTTGTTTTGTAGATAATGTATGAGCTCCAATGATTTTGCCATTGGCAGGTTGTTGATCAACAATATCTAGATATGGATCGGTCGCATCCTATTTAAACCATAGGGTTTGACCGTTAATGTATGGATTAGGCATTAATTCATACCATATTGTAGTACTATTTGATTGCCCCATATATTGTTCATTAGAAGATTAAAAATCATGTGTCAATTTAGTTGGAGAGTCCTTTTAAACGGTATTATTTATCAGACTGATTAAATGGTTTGCCTGATAAATATAAGGCAGTTAATGAATGTTCGGAAATTAAGTGATTAGATTTCCTATGAATTTAAACACTTTAAATGTGAGAAAAAATGGCCTCCTGAGAGTGTTATACCCACTGCAGTTAAACCTAAATCCAAAGCTAAACCCAAACCCCGAGTAGCAGCTTCTGGAGCAGGCAGAGAACAATTGATGCAGATGCAACTAGTGCACGGGCGGGCCTGTCAATGTCAACCACAAATAAAGCATGGGCATAATTGGCATATGATATATCATGTAAGAAAATGATGTGTGAATGGCAAACTAATGTCTGATGATGAAAAACAACAAACCGATAAGCTTTTTAAACGACACAATGATCGGTTGCATGAATTACTAAAGGATTAGTAGGTTATACGGCGGGGAAATGTGGAGAGAAATGAGTATTGTTATATGGAATTTGAGCCAGAAGATCCTAACAGGAAACATTTTCGCCCCAAAACATCATTGTGTGATCTAGAAGTTAGTGATTTTATGTTAAAATACATTGAACCTGAGTATGGTGGAGATTGGGGCGGTTGGTTGGAAGTTTTTCCTAAAGCCGACCATGATTTAAAAAGTGTTTGTTTACATTGGGGCAATCGTATTTAGCAATTTAGTTCGAGCGTGCTATATAAACTACGAAAGAAGGCTAAACTATCATATTTCATTGGATCTCACATTAAAAACTTAGATCATTTCACTGATTCTAGAATCAAACTAACAAACTTGGCAAAGCTTTCTGTTATATCTGAAGCATTAAAATACATGGAATAGCAGTATAAACAAACAGTAACCAAAAAAGTTTATTATGAAACTTACGGTGATGAATTTGAACGCTTCAAACAAAGATTGCAATCAGTTGTGGATGTTTTGCTTAAGGCAAACTGTAATAATGTGTGGGATTATATATTGCCACAGGGTAATACTGAGTGTAAACTGGAATTAATACACGATTATGATGGAAATTTTGTAAAGTTTGTGGTTTCAGATGATGAATGTTTTTATCGGATAGGAGTTATGACCTCATGAATCCATGAATCTAGTGCACTTAAAAGGCCATTTGTATCTTCAATTAGGTGTGGTGGTATTTGAGTGGGAAACAGCACTTTGAATGCGATTTTGAGGTCACCATAAGTACGTGTGCCATAAATGGGCATGTCTGATCCTTGAATAGTGATGGTATCATATGGTGATTTAAGTTTATCCCTGATTTGATTTAGTAAATCTTGTGGAATCAGAATATTTAATAGAAGAACGCGTTGCACGTATCGAGCCTAGATTATGGTCAAACAATTGGGTAGAAAAATGAATATGTGAAAGGAGTATTATAATGTCACTTTAGTTAGAGAGTCCTTTTAAGCGGTATTATTTACCAGACGGATTAAATGATTTGCCTGAGAAATATAAATATAAGGCAGTTAATGAATGGTATGCAGAGGTTCGAAAATTATGTGATTAGATTTCCCATGAATTTAAACACTTTAAATGTGAAAAAGAAAAAGAAAATATGGCAATTCATTTGACTATTAGATCTATTGATGGTGTATATAATCATTTATTACTTAGTGAATATCATAGCAGTCTTATAAATTTCAGTGTTACATTTGATTTAGTAAATCTTGTGGAATCAGAATATTTATTATATGAGGCACAATAGGAACTAACATTAATAGCAGAACGCGTTGCACGTATTGAGCCTAGATTATGGACAACCAATTGGATAAATAGACAAAATGAGGAAAAAATGAAAGATGATAAAGAGTAATTAATGGGAGTACCATCATTTTTTAACTGGTTAGTAAACCGATTTAATCGGACTATGTTACATGCAAAATATCCTCATGGAAGGATGAAACATTTATTTTTAGATTTTAACTGTGCAATTCACCCTGCAGTTAAGGCAGATGCAACTATGAAAGTTAGTGAAATGTATGCTGCAGTATCTAAATATTTAGATAGTATAGTAGAATATGCAGATCCATCAGATACATTGTATATTGCAATTGATGGAGTTGCACCAAGAGCAAAAATGGAATAGTAGAGAGCCAGACGTTACAAATCTATTAAAGAGGGTAAAATGATCAGGCGTATTAAAGAAAAGCACAAAGAACCAGTCAGAGATGAATCAATTGATTTCAATATGATTAGTCCTGGTACTGAGTTTATGTCTCATCTATCTGATTATTTAATTGAGTATTTAAATGCTAAAAAAAAGTCTGAATGGAAGCATTTGGATATTATTTTTAGTGATGCAACAGTTCCTGGTGAGGGTGAACATAAGATTATGGATTATATTCGATCTAAACCTGGAATTGATAAGATTGGTATCTATGGATTAGATTCGGATTTGATTTTCTTGACAGGTATTAATTGTCCTAAAGAAACTGTATTGGTTCGAGAATCTGTTCAATTTGGCAAAAGGAGTGATGAAATGGGGGATTATACATATTTATCAATGTCATCATTGTTGGATAGTATTGTTAGTGTACTTAGTCCTATTGTGAGTTTTGAGGAGTTGGAGGGTTTAAAGATTTTCAATGATCTGCAATTTCAAGTTCCAGAGAATCCTAAGACTAAGTTTTACAGGGGAACTGCCTAGGACGACCATCGATTATTTATGGATTATGTATTTATTTGTTTTTTATTGGGTAATGATTTTATACCTCATTTACCTTCTCTTAAAATTAGAGAGGGCGGGTTGAATAGTGTTGTATAGGCATACAAAGTTATTTCGTGGAAATATGGTAAATATTTGGTTGCTGAGGATGGTGTAACAGTTGATTTTTCCATGTTTAAAAGTTTACTGTATGAACTAAGTATGATTGAAGACGAATTTCTTCAAAACTATAACGATAACCGTCGGCATCGTATTAAGCGTTTTAATTACACATTAAAAGGATTAAACCCGGTAGATCGTGAATTAAAGGAGATGGAATACATTGAAAATAAGTATGATGATATGATTAAAATGGGTGAACCAGGGTGGAAAATACGTTATTATTAGCATCATTTCAATATTCCATACAGACATAAAGATAAATTTAGGAGTGATATTCTACCAATTTGTAGAGAATTTATGAAAGGTATGAAATGGACGTTGTTATATTATTAGGGTCAACATGGTAATTGGTCATGGCATTATCCTTACATTGAGGGTCCTACAGTTTAGGATTTGTATGATAATGTAGATAAAACAAATCCCAACAGTTTATCATTTAATGATGATAAGCCAGTTGCACCACTTGTGCAACTAATGTGTATTTTGCCACCAGAAAGCCATAAACTATTGCCTGAAAAGATTGGATAGGTTATGATTAATCGCAGTTCAAAATTACATACAATGTACCCTTTAAAGGTTGAAGTATCATTAGTTGGAAAGAAATATTTATGGGAGTGTCATCCTCGTTTACCAGATGCCGATATTAAGATGATTACATAGGTTGTTGATCGATTATATGAACTGGAATACTGTAAGGTGCCACATATTGTGCGACGAAATAGTTTAGGCACAGTTAGGTGTTTTTGAACTGACAAATCTAATGGTTTAAGGATAGTTTACAATACTTTGATAAGATGGAAACATTAGGTTTAAATGAATGGGCAAATAGAATATTTACCTCTTCATCTGGGGATTATGGGTTGATTAGCATTATTTAGGATCAAGATAACGAGATTAAGTTTCAAATGTTAATGAGTTTTCTCGTGGCTGGATTGTAGATTATGGGAAAATCCACACCAGATTTGAGTTCGAATGAATTAGTTTAGGAAATTAATCAAAGATTGATGTATATTGGTTATAAATTAGATGTAACTATTGTGCCATATAGTGAGGGTAAGATGGTCATACATTATTGTAGTATTGGATAGAATCAACAGATGCTGATGAATCGTTTTCATCCTTTTAGATTAATGGATGGAATGTCAGTTATACCTAATTCATACACGGACTTTTTTAAGAAAAAAGAGTATTTACACTAGGTTATTGCTGTTGTTAGATGTGCAAATACTATTTTGAAGTTAAGTTTTAACCATGTAACTGTACATATTGTACAAAATGTAAGCGTTGATGTAATTTTTGAACCAGATAGTGATAATAGTGATAATGATGACAATGGTAGTACACTTAATTAGTTTGAGAGTGATAGTGATAGTGACTCTGAGGATCAATTAGATTCACAAATTAGATAAAAATTGGGAAATATTTAGATCATTTAGTTTTAAATAAAAGACATTGAATTCAATACTTATATATAATAAGAATATTGAATTCAATCAATGGTTTTAGAAGAAAAATCTGATGATTATTAAATGGTGAACAAATGTTAGATTATCATAACAAGAGGGCATAATAAGGGTAAAAAATGCCACGAGATACATAAGGTATGTATGCATAAGCGTACAGTGTGTCCAAATTGTGGTAAATCATTTGATTATACTACAACCTATAATAAACATACTTATACTTGTAAAAGTAAACCTGTACCCAATTTGGGTAAAAAAAAGTTAATGATTGCGCGTAAAAAGTCACAAGATTCGAATCGTCCTAATCATCCAATTCATATTGATAATGATCCTGCACCAATGTTAGCACAAATCTAGACAACTATTGGTGTTTTAACATAGAGGATGAAACAGTTATAGGAACAGATTGATAATAATCCCACGATTATCAATAATTATAACTTTATTAATAATTATCCTGGATTAGATGCTTATAATAAGCTGGTTGATTCAATGGGTAAAGACTAGGCAATTAATTTTATCGCTTAGGCTGCACAACATAGTAATATAATGGATGTATTTAAGAAAG
>Ga0222661_1000765_pt1 | contig 10733 bp, 20 predicted proteins | sample AntAcemetagen551_FD_179851 | JGI IMG/M metagenome (GOLD analysis project Ga0222661, IMG submission 179851) | Saline water microbial communities from Ace Lake, Antarctica - #551 | ecosystem: Environmental > Aquatic > Non-marine Saline and Alkaline > Saline | place: Antarctica: Ace Lake...
ATATAAGCATTATTTACTTAACTTCACAAGAGCCACCTCCTCCACAAGCAATCTCTCCTGCTAAATTAGTATCGTCATCTACCTCTAGTATGTTAATCAAATCAACATCAACTAAGTGCTTCATTCTTTCGTGATAGTCAGCTTCCGAGATGTCCTCAAATGGGGCTTGAATGTAAGTTCCTCCATCATAAGGAAGTACAGACAACCCATTGTAATGGTTTCTGTTAGCCCACATCCACTCGCCTGCTCTATCCCATTCGTCTGCTTTCAAAGAAACAGTGGCTGAAACATTATGTGTATTAGAACCTTTCCTATGTCCTGGAACCACCCACTCTTGAGCAACTTTTTTAATTCTTTCTAACAAATCAAAAGGAGACTCATCTCTCAAGATAGAACCTTTAGGTGCTTTTTGAGGTATACTAATTACAGCCGTATCGTGTGGTCTGAAATATTCGTCTTCGACTAACTCTGGATGATTTTTACTCAAGTACTGGTACATTGATTCATTCTTCCCTACACGTATTCTACGGATGTAATAATCGTTATGCCAAGCGTGAATACCAGAAGAAGTTCCAAGAGCAAGAGAGGTCGTCCCAGCAGGCTTTACTGTTGTTGTTCTAGCTGCTGCATTAATGCCAATTAATTTTGCAACTCTAGAGTTCTCTTTGTTCACAACCTCGGCTGCTTCTGTCATATCGTAATTAAGGACTGCTCCAGAACCAATCCCAGTCATTGATACACCAATTAAAGCGTCTTTCTCAGTAGTTTCTCTCCATATGCTTCTTAGGTAATGGAACTCCGTATATCCCGCTTGTAATGTACCTATGAATGCAGCGTGTTTAACTCTGTTATTTAGGTCTTCTTGAGACTCAATGTTAGATGCGTTTACTTCGCATAGGTTACAAAACTGAAAAGGTCTTAAAGCAATTTCGCAGTTATGAACAAGAACTCCGCTAGAGTTAAGATAGTTGTCGTCGTCTGTCTTAGTTAGTATATAAAAGTTTTCGTTATCTTCAACGGTGAGGTCATAAACATCTTCTTTTTCTCCAGTGTAAACTAATTCCGTAACATAAACAGCTTCTGATAAATCAACGTTTATATCTTCTTTAGCATACGAGTCGTATTCTTCTTTGTGTTTGCGGTTCCAATCAATTAGAGTTTTTTCTATTTTGTCGGTACTCCAACCCCATCTTTTCCCGTTTGCCGCTATACTATTCCTAGACCCTATCAATTGACGGTGTCTCTTGTTTAGTTTGTGAACTGGATTTCCCATCCCATTCATATTCAATGCCCTCTTTTTTAAGTTGTCCTTCGCTAGTATCAACTCAAGATTTTCTAGTTTATCATTTGTTGAGTCTTCGTCAATATGGTCTATGTTTCTGCTGTTGTTATAACTTCCATTGTGAAACTCCCACATCATTCTATACTGCTTAGAATAGCCATTGGATTTAGAGTTTATATGTCGGTATGACTTTTTATTATTCTTGTTGCTAAAAGAAAAGAATTTCTCCAGCTCCAATCCTACAGAATCTTTTGCTTCAACCCAACCTCCTGAAGGTAATGCTAACCTATGGTCGTCAGTACACTTAAACTTTGATCCATCCGAAAGACAAACCTCAACAGTTTCTTTGTAACCATTGTGATAAGCAACCGCTTGTTTTATCTCTGACTTCCAACCTTGGAATTTATTGTCATAAACAAATATTTTATTCGTATATTTTTCTCTTGCTGAATAAACAGGAAACGACTCCTTCCCTTGAGACTCTTCCGCCAACTGAGCTATTGTAACTCCGTTTCTTCCATCAGCAGTAGCGACTATTGTATCTCCTGAAAAACAACAAGGATTTGTTCCCCAATCTTTGTCGTTGTTAAAATAAATTCCTGGCTCCCCAGCATTGCTAAGTTCAACACGTTTCCATAAATTCATAAAGAACTCTTCAGTAACTTTGTGTCTCATTAATACAGCAGAGTTGTTTGCTCTACCTCTTTGCGGATTTGATTCCCACCAACTGCCAGACTTACAACTAATCATATCATCATCATCAGCAGAAAACAAAGCAATTAATGCAGCTCTTCTTATGCCTCCAGCTAAGACTGCATCGGCAATATGACAAACAATATCGTGAGTTTCTACGGTAGTTAAATTCTCTCCATCTTTTTTAGAGTCAAGAACTGCTGTGATATTGAACACGCATTCTTTTAATGGCTGAGGGCCTGGAGCTTTGCCGCCTGACGTAACTAGCTGTGCACCCTTTGGTCTAATGTCTGAGTAATCAAAGTCAACTTTAGAGTTTCTTTTGTCACCCATATAAGACTTCATTAATACTTTTATGGCATCGGCCCAGCCTTCAATTGAATCTCCAATTAAAAACCTTTTAGTTCTTTTAGAATGAGGTTTGCTTATAGAAGGTAGTTGGCTAACGTGATGATTTTGCACTGAGTACCCTACTCCAGTTCCACCAAGAAGTAGAAACATAATCTCATTGAAGGAATCGACACTATCAATAGGTAGGTATGCGCAATTATAAACTCTGTTAGGAGATATCTCTATCGACTTACCTCCAAATTGTAACGACCTCATTGAAGGTAGAATTTTTTTGTCGTATACTAACTCGTAAGCTTCGTCAATTTGTTTTTCTAATTTTGGGTACTTCTTAACGTGCATTGCTTTGTTGCGGTCAACAAGTTCTGACCACGTTTCTCTTCTGTTTAACTCTGGCACAAATTTAGCATATTTCATGTATACTGTAATATCTGACAGGATTTTATTTGATTTCTCCATTATGTTCTTTGTGTTATCTCTTTAGTTATTTCTTTAATATTATTTTTAATCTCTTTTCTAAAAGTAAGGAATGTGATTAGTAAACCTACAATAGCTATTAGTGATATACTAGCTATCAATATAAGTAAGTCGTACATTTTATTTTATAACAAATTCGTGACCTATTAAATTAACTAATTCTTTGTGCGTGTATGTTGGTGTATTTATAACCCAATCCCCGTTATCAAATAGAAATTTTAGGGATAAACTTTCCAAACTATAAGAAGCACCTTTAAGAACTCCTCCGATATAAAAATAATTATTAAAATCAAACCCTCTTCTTTTTGCTTCCTTAACTAGGGCTTCTTTTACTTCCGATGTAGTTGCTAATTCCCAATCAAACCATGGTTTACTTATTCTTATTGTTTTGCAATCCCCATTGTAAAATCCTCGGCATAATCCGTAACCTGCACCCAAGCCATTTTTTAAAACATCTTTAATATACCACAGAGTATCTATTTCATTACATTTATACCAAGAATTAACTATTATCTCAGCTTTTACATTTGCTAAACGTTTCTGCCATTTATCTATTTCACTTTCGCATTCTGATTTTAAATATTTCATTTTATTTAGTATTATCGTTATCAGTCTCCCAAGACTTATCTTTACTTTCTTTTTGTTCTTCTTTTTCTAAGTTCGCTTTAAGCTTCTCTAGTGCTAAATCATATCCTGGCATTAGCTTAATTGTTTCAAAGGTTCCAATTGACAAGTCCTTCATATTGCCAATCTCATCCATCAATCCTTGTATAACATTAACTAATGCTTTAATCTTTTTCTCTACGAGGTCTACCCTACTTGCTTTTTGTGATTTCATATTTTTTATTTATTAGTGTAAATTGATAATCCTATTTCTATAAATGGTATATATAGAACGTGCATTAAGTGACTGTCTTGGTCGTAAGTTCTAAACCCTAGAAGTATTCCAGGATACAATCCCAACTCCAAAGTCCAAGTTTTTTTATTTTTTTTCATAATCTTTGTTTATTAAATTAAATTCTTTTTGTTTTGTCAGTATATCTTTAAATAAGACTTGTCCAGTATTAGTGATACTCCATTTAACCCACTTGTCAAACTGCCTCTCACCGTATCTCTTTCTTGCTACATCTTTCTGGAATCGAGTATCAACTCTATTGTCTGGTCGCATTGTTTTTGATTTTCTAAAATTAGCTGAACTGTCTCATCACACTCGGCTCTATTTTGTGGTTTATATAATGTTATAGATGGTTCTGTCATTGATAACAACGCCTTAAACAACTTGTATCTCAAAGGAAAAGAATCGTTAGCTCTACCTTTTGTTTCAATAATGAAATCAGAACCTTCAAAATCAGGCGTATATTTTATACCTAAAACTTTCTTGTTGCCTCTATCTTTGTAATCTCCTTTGCCGTTGGCTTGTCTTTCGTAGGACGCTTGATTGAACTCAAACGAAGGTAGTAACTGAAAAGCTCTAAACTCATATCCAAACTCTATGTCTGCTTTCTGAAGTGCAATATACATATATTTTTCTAAACCAGATGCAAAATTAACACCATCGTATGTAACTTTTTTAGATTGCACTGGGCCTTTTTTTCTCTTAAATATTTTCTTCATTTTATTTATTAAGGGGTTCTATTATACTCACTTGTTTTTATAATTAGATACATAATTATTTATATTTTACAACTACGTTTTTTAATTTCAAATCTTTTTCCAAAGTGTACAACAAGCTATCTAAGGTGTAGAATATGTCAACAAGCTCTCCATTAAGGAGGTATTCTATTGAATCTAATCTGCCATCCCAAGCGTAGTTGTGTGTTACTTCTACTATATTCTCTTCTATTGTTTCCATAATTTAAAGTTTCATTGGTTCTAATATTGGCAACTCCCCATTGTTCAATACAACTGAGCAGGAAATAAATGGCTTTTGAAAGTTCTTACCGTATGCCATTGCGTAACTATCTTTGTTTATGCCACAGCCAACTTGCATCCCAAATATCTTGTAATTTTGCCCTACATTAAATTCTATATACCCTTGCGTATGTAGATGACCTTGAACTAAAGAGTGAAGTTCTTTCTTCATTCTTGCCCTTGCTGTGCCACCTTCTCCATGTATATAGAGAACATTGTCCATAACCACAGAATCCACAAACTTCCAATCTGGAGCAGACAGAACTTCGTTGTAAGTTTTAACCCACTTTTTAGGAACTCCACCGCTAAATGCTTTTCGGCTAATTATTCTGTCGTGATTACCTATTGTAACATAAGCGTCAGGAAACTCTTTAACCCACCTAGATAACTTGCTTACTGCTAAATCCAATTCGTCACCTCCACTCATTCCGTCAGGGTCTGCTTCGTGAAAAGAACTGTAACAATTATCTATTACATCTCCTATAAAAACTACTTTATTGCAGTCGTACTTTGCGTATATCTTTTTACAATGCTCTAGGTATCCTTCCAAGCAGAAAGGCTCGTGCAAATCCCCTATAACTAAAACTCTGTTATCTTTTTCTTCTACGCTTAAGTGTGCTTCTGGTTTTGTTTGCTTACAAAGGAATCTCTTAATGTAAGTCCTCAGCAAATCAATATCTGTCATTTCGTCATCACCAATTAGCATACGTGCTGCTTTAGAATAAGATAATGTTTCATTGTTTCTGTACAAACCGACTATGCGGTCATCTAAATAACTCCATTTACTCATAATGCTTGTTTTAATTTATTTATTATTAGTTTCTAAATGAACCTGAAGAGCAGCTAATGCCCTCCAAGCTACTTTTGCTAAATGCAATTCATCGTCTTCGTCATAATAGGATACCGAGTGGTCTATAAGATGCCTCGATAAAGCGTCTAAGTGGTCGTTTGATTTGTCTCTATCCCAATGCATCTCTTTGTCTGGATGATGCTGCTGAGTCGCTTTATACGACACCTTAGATACTTCCTTTATTGCGTCAGGGAAGAAAGATAATACTCCTTTAAATACGGGTGTTTGTTTTCTTGTCGATAAGAAAGATTCTATAGGTGTAAAAGGGTATTCTCTTAAATAATCATCGTACTCTTCTTTTCTTGTTCTACACATTTTATTTTATGTTTAGTGCTTTGTTGATTATATTCATGTTTTTAAAATACTGTTGCCCTGCTTCTTTTGATACTTGTACATCATCCACAAAGTTACGCTAAAAGCAATTAACTGGAGGGTTACTATTATTGTTGCTACTATTAATATGTTTGTTAGGTTATCCATTTTGAAATATTTTAGTTTTTCTTATAACTTTGTTATGGCAAATTAGATTCAGCATCCCAATTAAGAAAGAAGCCCATCATTTTTATCTATTATTTCGTATTTTTTGACTATTTTTCTAACTTCATCAATAAATTCTTGCTCCGAAATAATTTCCATTTCATAGTTAATTATTCGTTGATGTATTTCGACAGATTGATTATAAATTTTACGAATATCAAAAGGTATTTTGTTTTTTTCTCTATTTGTCGGCATTTTCTTTTATTGTTTTAATTACTTCTGTTATTTCTGTTAAAGCTCTATCAAGTTTGCTTCTAATTCTTAACAACCTTTCTGCTTCGCGCCAATTTTTATATGGACTATTTGTACCATTATAAAGCAAATCGGAAGTGATTTTTATTTCAATATCCGTTATACTTTCAATCAACTCTTTTTGTTTTATTATTAATTCGTTCATCTTTCGTTTATTAAATAACTGGCTATAACAACGTGTATAGTTAAAAAGCCAATTAAGGTTAGTAATTAATTTTACTGGCGTTTTTTATTTTATTTTACTATTCTATTTTCTTAACCAACTTTTTCATAGCTGCAAATTCCCCAAAAGATAATTGAAATCTTGTACTTACCTTACTTACTATTTCAACATCAAACCCCTCTCCGTTTTTCCATTCAGTTATTTCTATAAAGTCGTGTTCGTCAGCAAGAGGGTCGTATTTCTTTAAATTACTAAATACTGCTTTTCTATTGTACTTATCCATAATTTTTATTTTTATTTATTGGTTCAATTTTTTAATGTTTAACTTTTCCTGCCTTCCACTCACCTTGCGTTCCTTTAAATTCTTCCATTTTGTTTTATTTAGTTTTTGTAAATATAAGTATTTAAAAGGATGTATTTTTTCTAACTAAATTTATCAGCTCCTCTGCGTCTGATTTTTCTTTTATAGCCATTCTTTCAAAATCAAAAATCTCAATACACCACTCATCGGCATCGTTATTTTCGTTACTAATAAAACAAATATCTCCAATATCTAATGTGTAGTAATACCAATCTTTATCGCATCCTGAGCTTTCGGCTGTTTCTTGTTGCTTCTTGAATTTTAAATCTACTAAGTCTTGTTCTTTCATAATTTTATTTTTTATCGTAATAATATCGGTAATACTCGTGTAACTTTTGCCAAACAATATTCTTTGGATATATGTGAGGCGACCTATGTACGTTACCATTTATGTCAATTTCTAACCACCACTGTCCAACTGACTTAGCTACTGGATAAACAGTTATGCTGTTCTTCAAGCACCAAGCGGAAGCTAAGTAATCTTTAGGGGTAACGTAATACACTCCCATATCCCAAGGGTCTTTGCTTTTAATGTTAGGCAAACTAAGCGTCTATCATTTTAATTAAAATTTCATTAACGGAAGCTCTGTACTCTTTCAGAACTTCGTTTCGACCCCACCCAGTTTTTTGTTGAAGTTTTTTCTCAAACAATTTATCTATTTTTTTAAGCATTTTAACTTTTTTACTATTTCCCATAATATTTATTATTTATTAATTATTTAAAGTGGTGTAATTCGACCACTTTGGATTTGTATTTATTATTCCCAAGGCATTTTTTCATCCTTCATTGTGTCTGCAACGTGAGGTATATAACAACCAGAGTTTGGCTCCCAAGTAAAGTGGGCTTCAGCCCCATTGTCTCCAAGGTTTTGGAACTTAACCTTCAGTACTTTAACCTTTACAGTTCTTTCCTCGTAGTTTCTATGAACCAGCAAGCCATGATAACTTGCATCGTACCATTCTCCACCACCTTTAATGTTATACATTGTAGGTTCCTCTGTCTTTCCGCTATTGTCTTTATACATCTTAGTTGGATGCGCCACAATAAAAACAAGGACATCGTACTTCTTAGCAAACACCTCTATCTTCATAAGGTACTCCATTGTATACCTATTTACATCGTCACTATTGCAGTCTACATCTCTAACTTTATTAAATGGGTCAATTACTAAACACTTAATACCTTTTCGTTTCACTAATTCTGCACCTTTACGAAGAACCGACTCAAGTGTGTAACGCTCCATATCTATGTGGTAGTAATTGCTATTGCAATGCTCCGCTATGATGTTCCACTTGTCTCCACCAATATCCTCCTTAGATGGCATACCCTCCCAAGTCTTACGCATTAGCTTATGTGCATGCAGATAAGTTGGTGCATTCTCAGGCGAAGCAAATGCTGTTTTCCAACCATAGTTTTTATTGTATCCAACAACCATTTGGTCAACAAAATCCGACTTGCCACTTGAAGGGATGCCAGTAACAGTAATAAACTGACCAGTATAAGTTGAGAATATGTTGTCAAAGTTATCAAGACCAATCTGAAATCCCTTTTTAAAACCATTGCGAACGAAATCTGTAATGTCGTCTTCAATATCTCTAAATGTAACAACATTTTCGAGTGGTACGGGTTTTGCGTTTTTAATTCTTAATGCAAGTTTTTCTTTGCCATGCTTTATTAGATATTCATTAGCATCTTTGCAGTCCTCGAATGTAGCTAAAAAGCAAACCTCTGAACCAAGCCTTCTAATCAACTCCGCTTGCAACGCTTGCCCTGCATCGTCAGAGTCAACTGCTAAAATTATTTTTTCTTTGTCCTCGAAATAGTCAATGCAATTATCTAAGTAATCCAGATTGTTGCTATTAAGAGTTGCTCCATTAGGTACAGAAACAACGTTCTTAACACCTGCTTCGTGAAATGCTAAGACATCCATCTCTCCTTCAACAATAATGCAGTGGTCGTATCCTACTGTGCTATTTATGTTGTAAAACACTTTTTCAGCACCCTTGAATAACTTAAAATTCTTTCGTCCATCACGATACTTTACATTGACAAGAGTGTCACCCATAAAGTAATTAAATTGTATTGTATTTTCTTCTTTGCGTGTTTGAGGCATCCACTCAACGCCCTCAGATATTCTCATATCCGTCAAGGTATCTTTAGATATACCCCTGGTCATAAACCAATCCTCTACTTTAGTATTGTTTACCACTACAACTTCTTGCAATTCAGGTCTAACGTAAACCTTCTCCGAATTACCTTTTCTTTTGTATGTATGCAACTGAAAACTATTGCTACAGTTGTGACAAGTGCCTATCCCTCGCTCCCAATCATAAGAAGCGCAGTTGGTTTTTTTATTCTCTTGTTTCCTATCGGAAGAACACAAGGGACAAGTCCCCTGCGTTTTACCTTCTGATAGGCCATATTGATTAAACTCATCTATTAAGAATCCGTTTATTTCTGATTTCTCTACGTTCATAGGTTATGTGTTTGCGTGTTACTTAAAAAGGGAGGTCATCGGCAGGCTGTTTCTGCTTATTTGGGGCTTGCTGTTGCTGACCATCTTTTGGTGCTGCTGCTACATTGTCCCCATTAGTCCATACAACCTTTATATTACCTAAGTAAACCTTCGTTGCTTTGCTATCTCTCTCTTCTTTTGATTGAGTTAACGTCACTGGGCCTTGATTCCCGAACTGGTCTGTCTCGTCGTTAATCACGATTGTAATAGGTAGGTACTTACCTTTTTTACCTTGAATAATTTTTGTCTTATCAATACTGTCAAGATTGATACTTGTGTTAATAATTGATGCCATAATTAATTGTTTTTGTGTACTATAATGTACGGTTTATAAAAAATTGTTTAGAATTAAAACCTTCTGTCTTGTAAAACATATCGTATATCTCTGTTGCCTTCTTGACTTTATCTGCGCCTCTATCGTAGAACTCCTCTGAGCAGTCGAATAAGCCTATCTGCTGCGTTCCTTTATCTATAACTACGAATAGCATATCGTATCCAAACATCTTGCGGTATATGTAAGCTTGACTGTCGTAATTATATTTCTTAGCAGAAAAGTTAAAACCGTTTATATCGGATGTTGTTTTCAAGTCAACTATAAGTTTCTTGTCGTGATTGATAATATCCGCTTTACCCTTCCACATATTACCCTCAAGTCCAACTATATTTGGAACCTCGTATTCTACGTTACCTCCATTAATCAAGTCGCTGCAAGTGTCGTTTTCCAATAGAGTCTTTACGAGGTCATCAACTTTATCTGCTTCGTGTTTAAGCAAGCACATTTCTTCTCCCGACTCTTCTCGGTAAATTTTAGTGTTACGAGTTGAGGCATCCACCACCTTGAAGTTTTTTAACTTTTCTGGCTCCAGTATTGCTGTATGAAAGTAACCACCTACAATCATTGCTGAGGTTGGCTCTGTCTTTTCTTTTAGCATCAAAGGATTGCTGAATAGCGTACCTATATTTGAATTGCTTAGGTATTGTTGACCAAACTCTCCGTAGTAGTCTTCGTCAACTTTTAACCTATCTAGTATTTCTTTCTTGTCCATATCTTAAAGTGTTGTTAATTTAGTTTCTACGTCTTTCGTTAAAGTATACTTCCCTTTGATGTCATCAATACTACCACCTTTTTTAATATACTCTTTAGCTTTGTTGAAGCTATCGCTATCTGACACTAAGGCTTTCTTAGGGGTTGATTTGTCGTGGGTGTTACTTGCGTCGCTGTCTGCCGTGTCGTCTATTAAAAATAGATTCCCAAGCGCATACTTCTTACCGTAACTTGAAGAAGAACCAAACTTCTGTGGCATCTGCATACCCTTTTGCTCAAGGTCAACGCCAACTATACT
>Ga0222661_1000773_pt1 | contig 10636 bp, 14 predicted proteins | sample AntAcemetagen551_FD_179851 | JGI IMG/M metagenome (GOLD analysis project Ga0222661, IMG submission 179851) | Saline water microbial communities from Ace Lake, Antarctica - #551 | ecosystem: Environmental > Aquatic > Non-marine Saline and Alkaline > Saline | place: Antarctica: Ace Lake...
TATGAAGCTATTAAGAGTAGGTGTTAAAGGAAAAGAAAAACCAGCAGCATTAGATAAAAATGGAAAAATTAGAGATTTAAGCTCTCATATTACTGATTTAAATTCAGATACTGTAAATTTTGAAACTATTAAAAAATTAGAAAGTGTAGATTTAGAAAATTTACCTGAAATTTCAAATTCTGAAAGAATAGGTGCTTGTATTAATAAACCTGGAAAGTTTGTAGCAATTGGTTTGAATTATTCTGATCATGCTGCAGAGTCAGGTATGGATGCTCCATCAGAACCTATTGTATTCATGAAAGCAACAAGCTCAATTAATGGTCCAAATGATGATATTGAAATTTCAAAAGATTCAAAAGAACTTGATTGGGAAGTTGAATTGGGAATAATTATTGGAAAAGATGCTAAAAATATTAGCGAAAAAGAAGCTGAAAGTTATATTCTTGGGTATTGTTTAGTAAACGATGTAAGTGAAAGAGAGTGGCAACTTAAAAAGATGGGACAGTGGGTTAAAGGAAAATCACATGACACCTATGGACCGATTGGACCTTATTTGGTCACTAAGAATGAAATCTCTGACATTAACAGTCTTAATTTAAGTTTAGATGTTAACGCACAAAGAATGCAAACTGGGAACACAGATAAGATGATTTTTAATGTTTTCTTCATAGTTGCGTATTTAAGTAAGTTTATGACTTTGCAAGCGGGTGATATTATTACTACTGGAACACCTCCAGGAGTGGGTATGGGAAAAAAACCTCAAGTATTTTTAAAAGCAGGTGACACAATTAGATTATCAATTGATAATTTAGGTGAACAAAACTCAAAAGTTATAGCTGAATAATTTGAATATCATAACTTCAGAGCCAAAAGTTATATGGAATTCAAAAACAATATTAGGTGAAGGTACCCTATGGGTGCCATCACATAATTCAATTTACTTTGTTGATATTAAGAAGAAAAAAATCCTAACTTTAAATATTAAAACTAATAAAAAAAGAATTATTAAAGTAGATAAAGAAATCGGGTTTCTTGCTCATATTAAAAAAAACATTTTTATACTTGGTTTACAATCTGAACTTAGAATTATTAACCTTAAAAATAAAAAAACTATTAGATCTATTCCTATCGAAAAAGACATACCTCTAAATAGAATAAATGATGGAAAAATAGACCCTAAAGGTAGACTATGGTTTGGAACTATGGACAACCCTGAACGGAATGTTAAAAATGGATCTTTGTATTGTTTAGATAAAAAACTTAATATTCATAAAGTAGATACAAAATATTATATTACAAATGGACCTGCTTTTATCAATGCTGAAAATTTCTTACATACTGATAGTCGTAGCAAAACAATTTATAAAATTGAAATAAATAAAAAATACAAGATAATAAAAAAAACAAAATTTTTGAAATTTTCAAAAAAAGAGGGTTCACCTGATGGGATGACTATTGACTCAAAAAAAAATATTTGGGTTTGTCATTTTGGTGGTGCATGTATTTCCGTTTATAATTTAAAAGGTAAAAAAATTCATAAAATTGAATTACCAGCAAAAAATGTTACAAATTGTATTTTCGGTGGATTGAATAATAACGAAATTTTTGTATCAACAGCTTTAAAAGCTATGAGTAAAAATGAAATTAAAAAATATAAACATTCAGGCTCTTTATTTAAGATAAAGACAAATATTAAGGGAATTCAGCCTAAACCTTTTAAGATATAAAAATAATTATAAAGTGATTAAGTGTAGTTAAGAAAATAGTATAGTTTATACATAGGTTATATGATGAATATTGGTTTTATTGGAATTGGTCTTATGGGGTTTCCCATGGCAAAAAACCTTCTTAAATCAGGTTATAATTTAAAAGCCTACAATAGATCTCAAGATAAAGCTGACAGACTTAAAGAGTTTGGTGCAGAAATATCTACATCCATCAAGGAAGTTGTTACAAATTCAGATGTAGTTATTACGATGCTTACAGATGATGCGGCAGTAGAAAAAGTAATGGGTAGTGACGATTTTATATTCAACATTAAAGAAGGAGCTACTGTAATTGATATGAGTTCAGTCAATCCTGTTCTCACAAAAAAATATGCTGAGACTTTAAATGAAAAGAATATTAACTATTTAGACGCACCTGTATCTGGAGGAACAATTGGAGCAGAAGAGGCTTCTTTAGCTATCATGGTGGGTGGTGATGAAAAAACATTTAAAGAATGTTACGCGCTTCTTAAAATATTAGGCAACCCAACATTAGTAGGACCTGTAACGTCTGGTCAAATTTCAAAACTAGCAAATCAAATAATTGTAGGTGTTACTATTGGAGCTGTAGCAGAAGCAGTTACTTTATGTGAAAAATCTGGAACTAATCCAAGTAAAATGATTGAAGCCTTATCAGGAGGATGGGCTGATAGTAAAATATTACAAACTCATGGAAAAAGAATGATTAGTAAAGATTTCTCACCAAAAGGAAAAACTACAACGCAATTAAAAGATATGACTAATATCATTAATGCTGGAAAAGCTGTCGAAACTCATTTGCCTATTTCTAGTTTAATTAAAGAAATGTATAAAGATCTAGTAGCAGATGGACATGGTAATACTGATCATAGCTCTTTATATAATGCAATTGAAAAAATTAATAAAAAATGAAATTTTTAAGAATCGGAAAAGTAGGACAAGAAATTCCTGTAGCATTAGATAAAGAAGGAAAATATAGAAATTTATCTTCAGTTATTAAAGACTTAAATTCTGAAAGTATTATTTTTGAAACTCTAGATAAAATTAAAGAAATAGATTTGGAGAGTTTGGAAGAGATAAATCAAAATGAAAGAATAGGATCTTGCATTACTAAACCAGGTAATTTTTTTGCAATAGGTTTAAATTATGTTGAACACGCAAAAGAAACGGGTGCTAAACCCCCCGAGAATCCAGTTCTATTTAATAAGTCAGTTCATTCTATAGTCGGACCAAATGACAATGTGATAATACCAAAGGGTTCTAAAAAATTAGATCATGAAGTTGAAATTGCTTTTGTTATTGGAAAAAAAGCTAAAAGAGTATTAGAAAAAGATGCTCAAGATTATATTTTTGGTTATTGTATTTGTAACGACATAAGTGAGCGTGAGTGGCAAAAAGAAAAAGGTGGACAGTGGGTAAAAGGTAAATCCGGGGATACTTTTGGACCATTAGGACCTTATTTAGTCACAAAAGATGAAATTCAAGATGTTAATAATTTAAATTTAACTCTAGATGTAAATGGAAATAGGCATCAAACAGGAAATACAAATCAAATGATTTTTAATTTTAATTTTCTGATTGCTCATATCACAAGTTTTATAACATTAATGCCAGGTGATATTGTGACCACAGGCACACCTCCTGGTGTTGGTCTTGGAATGAATCCTCCAGTTTTTTTAAAAGGTGGTGATAATATAGAGCTAGCAGTTGATAATCTTGGAAGTCAAAATATAAAAGTAGTTGCAGAGTAACTTTATATGATTGAATTATTTATAGCTTTTGGAGCAGGTCTTATCAGTTTTTTATCACCTTGTGTTTTACCTTTAATACCAGGTTATATTTCTTTTATTTCAGGAGCATCCTTAAATGAATTAATTGAAAAAAAAAAAATAAACTTAATCCCGTTAATACTATTTACATTAGGATTTTCTTTCGTTTTTATTATGTTTGGTGCTGCAGCCTCTTACTTGGGTCAAGTGCTTTTACAAAACTCACAAACTTTAAGAATAATTGCTGGATTGATTATTATAATATTTTCTCTTCAATTACTTGGGCTTATAAATATTGGTTTTTTAAATTTTGAAAAAAAGATTTACACTAAAAAAAATAATAATATTTGGTTTTCTTTCATAGTGGGTATGGCCTTTGGTTTTGGATGGACGCCTTGCATTGGTCCAATTTTAGGTTCAATTCTTGCATTAGCCTCTACTGAAGAAACAATGTTTAAAGCTGTAATCTTACTTAGTTTTTATTCATTAGGTTTAGCGATACCATTTATTTTATCAGGTTATTTAATGCAAAGATTTTTGATGTTTTCTAAAAACTTTAAAAAGAATATTAATTTAGTATCTAAAATTGGGGGTATAATACTTTTAATTACTGGAATTCTAATCTTAACTAATCAATTACAAGTCCTAGGCTACTATATTTTAAATTCTTTACCATTTTTGCAAAATTTTGGTTAATAGGTTAATAACTATCTATATTTATGAAAATTTATCAAATTGATACCAGTGCTAGAAAAGAAGGCTCTACTTCAAGAGCTTTAGCTAAAAAGTTATTAGACAAAATTAAAAGACCAGAGGACGTGGTCGTATATAGAGATCTTAATGATGAGATGATTTTTATATCAAATTTGACAGAGTCTGGAATGAAAATTCCTGAGGGTGAGCAGTCAGAACAACATAAAAAAATGTTCGAATTATCAGATCAATTGGTCTTAGAACTAAAAGAAAGTGATACGATAATAATTTCTGTACCAATCTATAATTTTGGTCCACCAGCAACATTAAAAGCCTGGGCAGATTTAGCTGCAAGAGTTAAAGAAACTTTTAAATATAATGAGGATGGAAGTAGAGTGGGGTTACTTGAAGATAAACAAGTTTATCTAATAATTACTTCTGGAGGCACAAAGATTAATAGTAAGGATGATTTTTTGACACCCTGGTTAATTCATGTATTAAATTTTTTTGGAATAAAAAAAATAGATATTATTGCTGCTGATCAAATGGCTATTGATTATGAAAAGTCTATTAAATCTGCTGAAGAGCAAATTGATAAAATTAAGCTTTAATCAATATAGATTAAATAGTATGTTTTTTTAGGATGAACTTATTAAATACAAAAAAATATAAGATATACGCTAATTTTTTAAATACTTTAGCCAAGGACTTAAACAAGTTCTATTTTTCAAAATTGAATAGAACCTTTAAGGTATCAAATAAGATTAAGGGTAAAGGTTATGACCCTGTTACAACATCAGATAAAGCATTTGAAAAGTTTATACGACTAAAGATAAAGAAAAAATTTCCAAGTCATCAAGTTATAGGTGAAGAATTTGGCCACAAGAAATCAACCAGTGATTATACGTGGGTTATAGATCCTATTGATGGAACAAGATCATTTGTAATTGGTAATCCGACATGGAGTAACTTAATAGCTCTGAACTATAAAGGTAACCCCGTTGTAGGTTTAGCAAATTTTCCAATATTAAATAAATATTATTTAAACTTTAATAATAAAAGTGCTTTTGTTTTTGAAAAGGGTAAAAAAAGAAAAATTTCTGTTTCAAAGAATATACCCTTTAGTCAAATAAAAGTATCTGGAGCTTTTCATGGAGCCATCTCTTTAAAGCAACAAATGAAAATCCCTAAAGTTTTAAAATTAATGCAATTTCCAACAGCTGACGCACTTAGTTATTCTCATTTATGTGAAGGAAAAATAGACGTTGTGTTTCAAGCAACAAATAAAATTTGGGACATTCATCCATTAATTCCAATTATAAAAGCGGCAGGAGGTGTTGTCACTACCTGGGATAATAGAGATGCTGTTAATGCTGGTAGTATTTTGGTATCAGCCAATCAGTCTATTCATAATAAATTGCTTAAACTTTTGAAACCAGTTTCAAAATAAATGAAAACTATTCCTAGTAAGGCTCAAGCTATCTTAGACTTTTGGTTCAAAGACACTCCTGCTGAAAAGAGATTTAAAAAAGATGAGAATTTAGATAAGACAATCATAGAGAAATTTTTAAAAGATTATGAGTTAGCAAGCTCCAATGAATATGATGATTGGCAAGATAGTCCACTTGGAGCTTTAGCATTAATTATTTTATTCGATCAGTTTTCAAGGAACATGTTTAGAGATGATAAAAAAGCATTTGAACAAGATCATAGAGCAAGATTGATAGTAAATGATGCCGTCTATGCTGGATATCTTGATGAGATGGACCAGGCCCAAAAATTTTTTATGATTTTACCTCTTATTCATAGTGAGGAAATAACAGATCATGATATGGCCTACTATTTACTTGATAAATATCTTAAAGATCACCCTGGGTTAATTGATATAAAAAAATTTTGGAAAGATCATACTTTAGCAATTAAGAGGTTTTATAGGTATCCTCATAGAAATAAAATTTTAGGAAGACGGTCTACAGAAGAAGAGGCTGAGTTTTTAAATCAACCTAATTCATCTTGGTAAAATTGTTCACTATGTGAACAGGCAGAATAATATTCATAATCTGCATACCAGAAGTGACAATTTGTCATTTTATTATTGATAAGTGTGCCCTTATAAGATCCTTATAAAATTCAAAAATTAACATTATCTTCTCTCTCTATTAGATAGTTAATATTAGCTTCTCTCGTAAGAGGGAAGTTTCTTATTGTCAATATCTCCACTGAATACTATAAATTTTGAATGAACTTTAAGTTTGTTTATAAAATATGTACTAAATCTGAGTGGCAAGAGGTTAAAAGTAAAGGTCAATTAACAGGCTCTAAAAAAGATCTGGAAGATGGTTATATTCATTTTTCCGGGGATGACCAAGTTGCTGTAACCCTTAAAAAATTTTACCAAAATCAGAAAGATTTAATTTTATTAAAAGTAGATACTATAGAACTGGATCATTTAGTTTGGGAGCAAGCTTCAGATGGAACTATGTTTCCACACTTATACTCTCCATTAGATATTTCTAACATTGTTGATGAATATGATATTATTTTATCTGATGATGGTACTCACCTCTTACCATCTATTTTTTAACTTGTCTTTTAAGGGGTTCACCCTTTCGGAAAGCTCCAAAAGAGTTCCCCTGTAAGTTAGCGGTATACGCCAAAATCCATAATAATGGACTTTATATTTTTTCGATCTTAATTAGTCTTTAATTATTTAATCACACCAGTTATGTGTCAGGTGGTGATAAATTCATAATCGACCTCCTTTATATACATTTACACAATAACATTTCTTAGTAGTGCATTCAAAACATTTATTTTAATTTATGTTAAATATATTTATTGAATTGAACATTGATAAATAATAATATTTCATTAATTTTAGAAACTCTTCTAGTATATTTTTCCGTAAGAATTTGCAGTTCAATTAATTTTTAAGAAAATATAATTAATTACTTCCTGATAAGTTAACCATCAATACTCCAACAATAATAAAACCTAAACCAATTATTGTATAAAGGTTCGGCACCTGGTTATATTTAATGACACCCACAATTACTGTTGCAATGATTGCAAGACCTGCAAACGAAGCATAAGTAATTCCCATTGAAATATTTTTCATAACTATTGATAGAGCATACATACATAGAACAATTGTAATTGCTGTAATGATACTTGGAATGAGAAGAGTAAAACCTTCTGAACTTTTTGCGAAACTATTTGAGGTAACTCCTAAAAAAACAGCTAATCCTAAAAATAAATATGAAGTTGTCATGTTCATTTAAACAGCTTAAATGAATTTCTTTTTAAATTATATAATTACTTTAAAGCCTTCAAAATCTGGTTCTCCAAGATATCCCTCAAAATTTGGTGGACCTAGATATAAATTTATTTGTTGGGTGGGGTTTTTATGGGACAATTTAAATGAATCTGACTTTGTCCAGTTAATAAAATCATTTTCTGAATCCCATTCACTATGAAAAATATAAAGAGAGAATTCTTTATCTATATTTCCTTTGAATAAGTGGAATTTTTTAAAACCCTTTATACTGTCGGTGTCTGTTTTATGGTTTCTCCATAACGCTTCAAATTCAACTTCTTTTCCTGATAGGACTTTAAGTCTACTCATAGCTAAATACATAAGTCCTACTTTAATTTTATTATTTAAAGTTGGGACACTTAACTGAATCCCAACTTCATAATTTAAGGAACATTATCTAACCATAAAATAAGTTTTCGTATACATAAATTCGTATACGTAAATTATTACTGTGACGGAATAACTACAGCAATTTTTGTAGTTTTTTATTTAGCTATTTTAGTAGCACCAGTTTCAAGAGAAATCATTTTTCTTCTTTGTGCTTAAAGACAGTCTAGCAAGATTTATTTAATAGATTTAATTGAAACCCTGCTAGATATATTAATATTTATTAACTTTTAAATAGCTCAAGAGCTTTATTTAATAGCTCTTCAGATTTTGCATGATCACCAGAATCATGTGCTGTCTTACCTTGATCTCTTAGTGTTTGAGCTTCAGCAATTTTATCATCCAGGCTCTTAACCATCATTGGGCATGAACCAGCATAAACCGAACTTGTAAAAAGTACTAAGAATAATGTTATTACTATTTTTTTCATATTTTCCTTTGTTTGATTAATTAACCAAACAATAGGAAAATAATAAGTTTTTGATATAACCAACATTGTCACTTTGTATGTGCAAAACGACCCAACTATTTCTTGTATAAATTTACTGTGCGCATAAAGCCTATAATCATTTAATAAAAATCCTGTATTATAGTTCTAATTAAAGATTAAACTTATGATTGAAAAATTTAATGGTATTTTTTACCTAATTTTATTCTTAATTCATTTTTTAGGCTTGGGTTTTTATGCTTATCAAATGATTATTGATAATAAAAGATATAGAGAAAAATTTCAAATTGATGAGACAGCTGCAACCATCATGCGTATGACAGGTGCAATATTTCTGGGTTCTTTTTTGATGGCTATATATGTTATGTTTGTTAGACCCAATGGTGTCGAAGGAACGTGGGCATTTTTCAATTTAGTTTTTGTTCAAAACCTTTGTGTATTAATTGTTAATACTTACTCAATTAAGATTGATAGAACAGGCATGAGAAACGACTCTAATGAAGCTGTAATCGCTCCTTTAGTTTTTACAATTATTAGTGCAGTTCTTTGTTATGGATTGGCAGATAAAATTTATATGTATTAAAGCCAACTAGGAAAAGGCAAACCTTTTTCCTCTAGAAATTTCTTATTAAACATTTTAGTAGCGTACTTTTCACTTTTATCACAAAGTATTGTAACAATAGTTTTTCCAGGACCAAGTTCTTTACCTAATCTAATCGCACCAGCAATATTAATTCCACAACTGGTACCAAGGCTTAAACCTTCATTTTCAATTAAATCATAAAGTATAGGAAGCGCTTCATGGTCATCAATAGAGTAGGCGTCATCAATTTTAGCATCTTCAAAGTTTTTAGTAATTCGACTTGAACCAATTCCTTCAGTAATAGACCCACCTTCAGATTTTAATTCACCATTTTTTATATAACTATAAAGAGCTGAGCCTTTAGGGTCAGATAAAAATATTTTGATATCTTTATTTTTTTCTTTAAGGGCATTACTTACTCCTGAAATTGTTCCACCTGTTCCAGACGAACATACAAAGCCATCAACTTTACCTTCAGTTTGTTCCCAGATTTCTTTACCTGTTGTTTCATAATGACCCTTAGCATTAGCAACGTTGTCAAATTGGTTGGCCCAAACAACTCCATTGTTATTTGTTGGTCTTAGTTCATCAGCAAGTTTTGCTGCAACTTTTACAAAATTTGTATCATCTTTATAAGGTTTAGCTGGAACCAATCTTAAATCAGCACCAATATTTCTAAGAAGATCTTTCTTTTCTTGAGTTTGGTTATCATTCATTACTATGATTGTTTTATAACCAAGTGAATTACCGAGTAGACATAAGCCTATACCGGTATTTCCAGCTGTACCTTCAACTATTGTTCCACCTTTAGAAATTAATTTTTTACTCTCAGCATCTCTAATTAAAGCAAGTGCCGCTCTATCTTTAACAGAACCACCTGGGTTCAAAAATTCAGCTTTACCATAAATATTACATCCAGTAATTTCTGATGCAGCTCTTAGTTTAATAAGTGGAGTGTTACCTATTCCTGAAATAAAATTGTCTTGAATAATTTTCATTAACTAGAAGTATCTTTATTTGTTTCCTCAACAGCATAAGGTTTAAATTCTTCAGTTGCTGTTCCAACGTTTTTAGCTGGTATTCCAACCATTACTGCATTTTCAGGAACATCTTTAGTAATAACTGCATTAGCTCCAATTTTAGCATTAGCACCTATCATAACAGGGCCTAATATTTGAGCACCAGAACCAACTACAACACAATCACTTAATGTTGGGTGTCTCTTAACATGTCTTTGGTTATTTGAATTAATGCTTGGTGCGATCCCACCTAATGTTGCCATATGATAAATGGTTACATTATTTCCAATTTCAGAGGTCTCCCCAATTACAACACCCATACCATGATCGATAAATAAATTTCTTCCAATCTTAGCACCAGGGTGAATTTCAATTCCAGTAAAAAATCTTGATAGTTGTGAAATTATTCTTGCTACTAAATGAAACTTAGCAAGGTGAAAAAAATTAGCAATTCTATGAAAAAAAACTGCTTTAACACCAGGATAAGTTAAAATTAAACTTAACTTAGATTTTGCCGCAGGATCTCTATCTATTATAGATTGTAAAAAGTCATTCATGAATTTAGCTTTTATTGATTAAAATATTATATTGGACTATATAGTCATTGTATAACGAATTTAAAGAGGAGAAACTTATGTACAAAAACACAAATTGCTTCCATTTAGCAGTACCATGT
>Ga0222661_1000776_pt1 | contig 10550 bp, 10 predicted proteins | sample AntAcemetagen551_FD_179851 | JGI IMG/M metagenome (GOLD analysis project Ga0222661, IMG submission 179851) | Saline water microbial communities from Ace Lake, Antarctica - #551 | ecosystem: Environmental > Aquatic > Non-marine Saline and Alkaline > Saline | place: Antarctica: Ace Lake...
CTATAAAACTTGCTGAGGATATTTTAAAAATTCTCCCAAAAAAAACTCATGAATACAATCTATTATTACCAATTAATAAATTAGAAAGTTTGTGTAATGATAATAAATTAAGTATTATTGACATAATTGGGTTAAGATATAACCCACTATTTAAAAATTTTAATTTTTCTAATAATCAATTAATTAATTATATAACAGCCATAGAAAACTAATTTTTCTTTTTTTTATCTAGGGATTTAGGCAGCTTAATTAAATCAATTCCTTCTTTAAGTAAATCCTTAACTTCAGCTTCAGTAGCTTTGCCATAAATAGGTTTATCAGCAGATTCTCCATAATGAATTTTTCTAGCTTCTTCAGGAAATTTTTTTCCAACATAATTAAATTTACTTTTAATTTCTTTATCCAATTTATTCATATATTTATGGTATAAGTTCATATTTTTTTGTTGATTAGATTTAATTTTATTAGAATTATTAGACTTAGATCCTATATTTGGAGACATAATGGATTTAAAAATTTTTGTAGAATCGCAAAATGGACATGATATTAATTTTTTTTTTAACTGCAGATCAAATGAACTTGAATCATCGAACCAAGCTTCAAAAATATGGTCAAATTCACACCTGAGATCAAAAAGTATCATTTAAATTATTTAAAATTTATTTTAAATTTTTTGTCGTTTTTTTCTTCAAAATTTTTATCATGTATAAGTGTAGGAATAGATGATTGTGCACTATTAATAACCTTTAAATCAATTTTGCAATAAATAACTTTCTCACCTTCCAGACCGTCTACTATAACTTCTCCCCATGGATCAATCACGAGACTATGGCCATATGTTGATCTACCTGACCTATTAGTACCCCATTGGTTAGGAGCTATCATATAAACACCATTTTCTATTGCTCTTGCTTTAACAAGAGTATGCCAATGCTTTTTCCCTGTATTTAATGTAAAAGCCGAAGGAGCAACAATTATATCAGCACCATTTTTTGCAAGAACCCTAAACAGCTTTGGAAATCTAAGGTCATAACAAATAGAATGCCCTAATATTTGATTGTCTATTTTAACTAAATTTATTTCATCTCCTGAATCAAATACATCACTTTCCTTATAATGCTCTCCATTTTTTAATTTTACGTCAAACATATGAATTTTTTTATATGAGGAAATAATTTCACCATTGCGATCTATTAGGAAAGAGCAATTATAAATTTTATTATCACTTCTAATAGCTAATGAACCTAAGAGCAATAAAACTTTATTGTCTTTAGAAAACTGTTTAAAAAAAATAATGTATTTATTATTTAGAGGTAGTGCATTTTTAATACTTTCCTCTTTATTGTTAGAAAGATAAAGAAAACATTCTGGCAATAAAATAAAATCAGACTTACTGTTAATAGTTTCGGATAAAAATTTTTTTACTTTAATAAAGTTTTCTTCAATATTATCTTCAACTGTTAGTTGAATTAAAGCTAATTTCATTCTAAATTAAGGTATTTATATAATTTATAACTTGCTATTTTATTTTTATTTGAGGACAATACCAATTTATCTCCCATAACTAATGAAAGGCTCTGAAAATTATGAAGAATCATACTTTTTGAAAAAGACTTATTAATAAGATTAACTTTTAGAGGTGCATCGAAGACAATTAATATCTGAGGCTCTAAAATATCCAATGATATTTCCTTATCATTGGTATACTCATTCAATAATTTAAACTCAATATCAAACTTTTCCTTATCATCATAATAAAACATTCTTTTAACATCTAAATTAAAACGGGATATCATATTAAATAATTTAGCATAGGATAAGTAATTTGATAGAATTAAAAAAAAAATACTTATTGCGTAATTTGCATTATCAGCAAGATAATATTCTAGCTCAACATGGTCTAGAAAATATTCAAAATATCCTAAAATTAATTAAAATTAAATTTAACAAGGTTCTTATTATTCAACCGGGAATAGTAAAAGAAAATAAAGATTTTTTTGAAGGCGATTATAAAAATATCAATGTTGAAGAGTTAGAAAAAGAGACTGATAAATATGATTTAATTATTTCAAATTTTGCTTTAGGATTTGAAATCGCACTTGAGCCTGAAAAATACCTTAAGATTTTAAATAAGTTAATTTTAAAAGAAGGATTATTGTTAATGAATATACTTAATGATTCTAGCTTTAGAACATTACAAAAAACATTTATCGAAATTGACGAATTTATATTTAATGGCGCTCATCAAAGATTTGGCCCTTTTATTAATACGCAAACTCTAATAAAAAACTTAGATTTACATCAATTTAATGAAATTGTTGCAACTAATGAATTGCTAGAAGTAAACTATAAGGATCTAAAAAAACTTAGATCAGATTTAAAAACAATGGGAATTGGTAATATTATCAGTCCAAAACCTAAATTTAGCAAAGAAGTTCTTATAAAAATGAGAAATATCTTTAAAGCTCTTTTAAATAATGAGAGGTTTATGCCTTTAGAATTTGAAATCACGACAATTTCTTCATGGAAATAGTTTTTTCATAGTGTAAATATTTAGCTACATGTTTCAAAAAATTTCAAAATTTTTAAATAATAATAAAAACACTAAAAAAATTAATGATATTTATAGTAGATTTGTAAATCCATCTAATGATTTTGATCATGAAATTTTCTCATTAAGTGATGAAGAAATAAAAAAAAAAATTCAAGATTTAAAAGATGCATATTCTAGTTCAAATGAGGTTTCAGAGAAGGATATAGTAAAAGCTATATCAATAGTTAAGGAAGTCTCTAATAGAACAATTAAATTAAAACACTTTGATTCGCAGGTCATTGTTGGAGTTTGTTTATATTATGGAAGTATTACCGAAATGAAAACTGGAGAAGGAAAAACTTTAGCTGCCACAATACCTGCATTTTTAAATTATCTAACTCAAAGTCAAACACACTTAATAACTGTAAACGATTACCTTGCTAAGAGGGATTCGATCTGGATGGACCCTATCTATAAATTTTTAGGAATGACAAATTCACATATACAAAATGATATGTCGCTTGAAGAAAAAATAAACGCCTATAAATCAGATATACTCTATGGAAATAATAATGAATTTTGTTTTGATTTTTTAAGAGATAATTTGAGGTCAATAGAAACACCAAGAATTCAATCAAAGCATGATAAGGCAATAATTGATGAAGCAGACTCAGTTTTAATTGATGAAGCGAGATCTCCATTAGGAATATCAGGTCAAGTTGAAACTCCTATAAAATTATTTAAAATTTGTTATCAAGTTACTGAAGGGCTTGAGACTGCTGATGTAGAAATAAGTGAAGAAAGAAAAAATGTCTTATTAAACGATGAAGGAATTAAGAAAATTGAATTTAATTTAAAGAAAATTAATTTACTAAAAGGCGATAACTTATTTGATAGTCAGAACTTAGAAGTTTATCAAATTATTAATCAATCTTTAAAAGCTAGATTTATATTCAAAATAGATAAGGATTATGTTGTCAGAAATGATCAAATCGTTATCATAGATGAATTTTCCGGAAGATTATCTGAAGGAAGAAGATACGGAGAAGGACTTCATCAGTCAATAGAAGCAAAGGAAAACCTTACAATTCAACCAGAAAGTACAACTCTAGGAAGTATTACATTTCAAAATTATTTTAAAAAATATAAATCATTAAGTGGTATGACTGGTACGGCTTTAACAGAAGCTGAAGAGTTTAATACTATTTATGGATTAGAAGTTGTTGAAATACCAACAAATAAAAACTTAATAAGAAAAGATTTCAATGATCAAATATATAAAACTAGCGAAGAAAAATATGAAGCTATAGTTTCATTAGTTAAAAAAAAATTAACTCAATCTCAACCAGTACTAATCGGAACTACTTCGATTCAAAAATCTGAACTAATTTCAAATCTATTAAATAAGCATGGGATTAATCACAATGTTTTAAATGCTAAAAACCATGAAAATGAGGCATCAATAATAGCTCAAGCTGGAAAACCCAATCAAATAACTGTTGCAACAAATATGGCAGGAAGAGGAACAGATATTAAGCTAGGTGGAAATCCGGAAGTTGATAAAGATAATTTTAAAAAAGATGATTATGAAAAAGTTACTGTCTCAGGAGGATTATGCATCATAGGAACAGAGAGGCATGAGAGTAGGAGGATAGATAACCAATTAAGAGGACGTTCTGGAAGACAGGGAGATCCCGGCGAAAGTATTTTTTTTGTTTCACTAGAAGATGATCTTATGAGAATATTTGGGTCAGAAAAATTGCAATCAATGTTATCTTCACTTGGATTAAAAAAAGGAGAAGTTATAGAACATAAATGGCTTACATCTTCAATTGAAAGAGCGCAAAAAAGAGTTGAAGGACATAACTTTGATATACGAAAACAATTATTAGAATTTGATAGCATTATTAATAAACAAAGAGAAATAATATATTCAAAAAGGGAAGATGTTATTACTGGAAATATATTTGAATTTATAAAAGAAGTTGAGTATGAGTTTTTAGAAAATATTTGGGACGAAGAAGAAACTAAAAATGACTTTTTAAAAAAATTACCTTTAAAAAAATCAAATCTCAACTCTAGCATAGATGAAATTATTGAAGATCTAAAAGAGCATAAATTAAATCAATATAATGAATATAGCGATAATTATTTACTATTAATAAAACAAGTAGCGCTAATGATCGTTGATAAAAATTGGCAAAATCAAATTCAAGAATTAAGTAATATTAGACAATCAGTTGCGTTTAGTGGCAATGCAGGTAAAGACCCTATAAATGAATTTAAAAAGGGAGCCTTCACCTCATTTAATAATTTAATTTATAAAATTCAGGAAGAAATTGTCCTTATTCCAAATAATTTAAAATTTAGATTAGGCCCAACTGAAACAAAAGACTTAGCAGAAGAGGTGTCAGATAAAAAAATTGGAAGAAATGACCCCTGCCCTTGCGGATCAGGGAAGAAATATAAGCAATGCCATGGTAAATAAATTATCTAAATAAAATAATCTAAATATCTCTTATTTCTTAATATTTTCAGATCATTAAATTTAGATAATTTAAGAGATTGAAAATTATTCAAAATACTATTTTTAATTTTATCACAAAGAATATGTGAATTTCTATGAGCGCCACCAATAGGCTCTTCAATAATTTCATCAATAATTTTTAAATTAAGGCAATCTTTAGCTGTTATTTTTAATGAATTGGCAGCTACCTCAGAAAAATCAGAAGATTTCCATAAAATTGATGAACAACCTTCCGGAGATATAACGGAGTAAATAGAGTTACTAAGCATTAAAACTCTATCACTAGCTCCAAGAGCAATAGCGCCGCCCGAACCACCTTCACCTATGATAATAGAAATACAAGGTGTCTGTATATTTAATGATATTTGCATAGACCTGGCAATAGCTTCAGCTTGACCTCTCTCCTCAGCATCTTTGCCAGGATAGGCGCCAGAAGTATCAATAAAACATATTAAAGGTAATTGGAATTTTTCAGCAAGTTTCATAATTCGCTGAGACTTTCTATATCCTTCAGGTTTAGCCATTCCAAAATTATAATCAATTCTAGTTTCCAAATCATGCCCTTTTTCATTGCCTAAAATCATAAAAGAACAATTACCAATTTTACCTATACCACTAACAATAGATTTATCTTCAGAATACAATCTGTCACCAGACAAATAAGTAAAATCGGTAAAAAGGTTATGAATATAATCTAGAGTTTTTGGTCTTTTAGGGTGTCTGGCAATTTTAACAATTTGCCATGGAGACAAATTTTTATAAATCTTCTCTAATTCTTTTAACTCTTTACTTTCAATAGTTTTAATTTTTGAAGAAATATCAATATTTTTAACCTTAGATGATTTAATTAATATTTCTTTTTCAGTATTAAGGTTTTCTAATTTATCTTCAAAATCTAAAAAAAACATAAAGAACTATAATTTATTTTTTAAAGGATGGTAAGAGTCTAAAACTGTTTTTTTTTTATTTTTAAGAACTTTTGTATAAATTTCAGTTGTAGAAATGCTAGAATGACCTAAAAGTTTTTGAATATGTCTAATATCAGCACCATTTTCCATCAAAGTAGTGGCAAAAGAATGTCTAAAAGAATGGGATGAAATTTTGGTATTGATATTACCATTTAAATACATTTTAGATAAAAATAAATTAACCTGACGAGGTTTGATTAATTTATTATTAATAGTAAAAATAAAAGTATCATTATTATCTGGACTTATTATAGAAAGTTTTAAAGAAAGACTATGATTGAAATAACATTTTCTTTCTTTCATACCTTTACCGACAATATAAAAAGATAAGTCTTTGAAATTTATATCAGACCATTTTAAAGATAGGGCTTCTGAAATTCTTAAACCAGAAAAATATAATAACTCAAATAGAATTATATATATATAATAATTTTTATGATCTGAAGAATTTAAATTATTAAAAAAAATATTCATATCAGAGTAATTTATTGCTTTAGGAATTTTTCTCTCACGTTTTAATAATTCAAAATTTGAATAATTAATTGATTCTATCAGTCCTTCAGAATCAATATAATTAATAAAACCTTTAATGCATGAAAGTTTTCTATTAATAGAAGAATTTTGAAGACTACTGGATCGAAGAGATTTGATATAAATAGTAATAATTATATTAATATTTTCATTAGAATGCTGAATAAATATAGATTGAAAATTATTTAGGTCATTTTTATAACTCAATAATGAATTTTTAGATAAATTTCTTTCAGAGACTAAAATTTCTAAATAATTAGTTATTAAATATTTAATAGGTATCAATTATTTAAGTAACTATTAGCGAGTATATTAAAAAATAATTGATTAAAATTTTTATTAGTTTCAAGACTTTTTGAAAAATAAAATAAATCTACTTCATTAATAGATTTAAAATCTAAATTTTTTATTAACTTTAATAATTCTTTATTAGTTTTATTTGTTTCATTAATAGAGTTATAGATACTGTAATTAACATAGTTTTTAATACTTAGAGATTTATTAAGGATTGGTAAAATTATATTTTTATCTAAGTTGATTTTTAAATAATTATTTTGTATAAAAAATAAAATTGCTGGATTATTAAGAGCATCAAGATCATTAATATCAATTATATTTTTTGGCTCTTTTTGAAGCATAAAATTACTAATCCCCTCAAAAAACATTACATCAAATTCATTATCATAATTATATCTTTCATTTATATTTAAAAAATTATCAATAAATTGATTATCAGCAGATAACAATAATATATAAATTGCTTTGGGATATTTCATGTTAGCATTTAATAATTTTAAATCATTGAACTGATCATTTAAAATTAATGAAAAGCTATAATAGTCCATTTGCAATTGATCAAAATTTGTATTAATAAATTTTAATTTATCATTAATATTTATAATTGATAAAATATCATTATAGATAACGTAATCATTAATCAAATTCATATCTTTAATACTATTTAATATAGAGATGAATTCTCTTTTATTGATTATTCCATTATTAAAAGCAGTGAGTATATCTATATAATTAATTTCTAAATTATTATTAATCAGAATTTCTATATCTAAAATAGAAGATATAATGAGATTATTAATTTTAAAATAATTTGGATTTTTATAAACAATATATTTATCAATTATTCCTAAGTCTTCATAATTAGTTTCAAGATTTTTTATTTTATTATTAATAAATAAATTTAAATATTTTGAATCTAATTTAGAAATAGTATTAGAGTCATATAACTCTAGTAATAACTCAAGTTGAGAAAAGTTATTTTTTTCAAGAAGACATATTGTGCTATAAATTACATTGTTATTAAAATTTTTTTGTTCGACACTTAAATTAAAATAATAGGAACATAACTCTTCAAATCTTGAGGAATAAAATAGATAGTTTAAATAAAACTCATTATATTGAGGTTTAATAAAACTGTTAAAAAGGATTGAATCAAATATCTTCCTATTATAAGAAAAATTATTATCAATAAGATTAAGATTCAAAATTTTATTTAAGATAAAACTATTTTGCGAATAACCTTCTGGATAATTATTATTATTTGAAATTATATTTAAAATAACTGAATTGTAATAATGATTAGTATTTCTAGTATTTAAATCATTATAAAATAATTGTAAATCATTCTCAGTTAAAAAAGAGTTATAGTCTTGGTACTGATGGATACCTGTGTCTTGTATGACAATATCTTCAATTTTATCCAAATTACCTTCAACCACTTCATCTGCAGTTAAATTAGTAGTATAAAAAAAAGATATTAGTAATAAGATTAGGTAATTCATATAAAATTAGATTTATTAAGAATATATTCCTTTAATGAATTTGGTGCGGGAATATTAATTTTATTAATAAAAAAAAAAGTAATAATAACGATTAAGATAATTAAAATGATTAAAATAATAGATTTGAATTTTGTTGGATTTTTTTTCGATAAAAACATTGTATATTATACATACAACTAAAAAATAAATGATCAAAGATTTTAATTATAAAATATGCCTTATTGGAATGCCCGGTTCTGGAAAATCAACTATTGGCAAAGAAATTGCTAATATTATCGGTTATAATTTTATAGATACAGATAAACTAATTGAAGTAAAAATAGGTATGAAAATATCAAAAATATTTCAATCTAAAGGTGAGGAATATTTTAGAAAAATAGAAAAAAACATATTCGATAAAACAATATTATTAAAAAAAAAATTAATAATTTCAACTGGGGGTGGTATTATTTTAAATAATCGAGAAAGTTTAAAAAAAACATATAATATATATCTGGATTGTAAAATTAATACTTTAATAGACAGATTATCTCTATCAAAAGATAGACCATTAATAGGAAAGAATACTTCTATTGATATTAAAAATATCTTAAAAGAAAGAGAAAATTTTTATATTAATGTATCCAATTTAATAATAGATGCAAATGGGTTAAAAAAAAATACGATTATAAATATTTTAGAAAAAATAAAAAAATGAAAATAATAAATAAAAAAAATAATATCTATTCAACTAATAGTGATGAAGATTTCATATATTATCTAAATCAGAATATAAAAATAGATGATGTTCTAATTTTAGATAAATCAATTTTAAAATTAACTATAATTAAAAATATTACAAAAAATTACAAAAAAAGAATAATAGTTATTAAAGCAAGTGAAAAAATCAAAACTTTATTCCAATATACCAAATTAATAGAAGATATATTAAAGATGGGAGTTAATAGAAATTCAATAATTTATTCATTTGGAGGTGGGACTATAGGAGACTTATCAGGATTTGCCGCTTCGACATTATTAAGAGGTATAGGTCACGTCATGATTCCGACTACATTACTTGCTATGGTTGATAGTTCTATTGGTGGTAAAACAGGAATAAATTCATCTATAGGTAAAAATTTAATAGGGACATTCTATTTACCTAATGCTGTAATTATTAATTCTAATTTTTTAAAAAGCTTACCTAAAAGAGAAATTTCATGTGGGTATGCAGAAATTATTAAATATGCATTAATTGATAATAATAATTTGTTAAAAATTTTAAATAATAGTTCAGATGATCATATTAATAATGACTATATAAATGACATAATAAATAAATCTATAAAAACTAAAATAAAATATATTAAAGATTTTAAAGAAAAAAATATTGGTAAATATTCAAGAGCTATACTTAATTTTGGACATACTTTTGGTCATGCTGTCGAAAGTCTAAACTTTAATAAGGGAAATATTAAGCACGGAGAAGCTGTGGCTATTGGAATGATGTTTGAGATTAAAATTTCAAAATTGTTAAATTTGAAACCTATTTTTATAGTGAATTTAGAGGGTCTTCTTAAAAAATATAATCTACCTTTTGATTATAGGCCCTACATTAATAATAAAAATATAAATAATATTATGAAAAAAGTTTATTCTGATAAAAAATCATTTAAGGATAATACCAATTTAGTTCTTATTAAAAGAAATACAGGTATTGTTAAAAATATTAGTTTAAAAAAACTAAAATCTATTACGCTTGAACTAATTAAATGACACTAATTTTATCTTTTAAAATTATAGCTATAATATTTTTATTAATTTGCTCCGCTATATCTTCAGGTTCAGAAACTTCCTTAACTGCAATATCAAAATTAAGAGCAATTAAATACAAAGAGCAAGGAAATACTGATGCTAGTTATATTCTGAAAATCAAAGAAATAAAGGATCAGTTTATTATTGGGGTATTACTCGCTAATAATCTTTTTAATATTTTAGCAACTGTGCTTTTTACAGAAATATTAATTTCTTATTTTGGTGGTCTAGGAATGACAATAGCAACAATTGTTATGACACTTACGATTGTTATATTTTCAGAAGTGATGCCAAAAATATATGCAATAAATAAACCAATGAAATTTTCATTAACTGTTGCTAAATTCTTTTTTTACTACACTCAATTTATTAGTCCTGTAGTTTTTATAATTAATAAA